>OIYY01000236.1_pt1 | contig 42828 bp, 40 predicted proteins | sample 1588341 | NCBI WGS metagenome assembly OIYY01 (sample SAMN03283287) | human gut metagenome | biome: human-associated habitat; material: feces | host: Homo sapiens | place: Peru | collected 2012 | reverse complement strand
CTTTCCTCAGAGCGGTCAAAGCCGCCCCGCCGCCGTATGTTCCACTCGTTTTCCGTTCCTCATGATACCATAAAAAAACAAGAATTGCAAGTGGAGGCAAAATTTGTTATAATAATTTATATATGGCGTAAAAGTTTTCGGGGAGGTGGCACAGGGATGAAACTGATCTTTCCGGTGCCGCCCGAAGCGGACGGCGCGCTGCTGCGCAATTTTCTGCGCCGGTGTGCCGTCTCTACCGAGCTGGCCCGCGCGGTCAAGTTCCACGGCGGCGGCTTCTGGGCTGGTGGACAGCCCATCCTGGCGAACCGCCGGGTCGAAGCCGGGCAGGACATTTGGTTCGAACTGCCTGCTGACGGGGCCGGTGTGGCCCCGCAGCCGGAGATCCCGGTGCAGGCCGTCTATGAGGATGCGTTCGCCATCGTGCTGGACAAGCCGCCGCACCTGGCTGTGCATCCCACGCTGAACTATCCGCTGGATACGCTGGCCAACGGCTATGCGGCCCGGATGGAGGCGCGGGGCGAGAGCCCGGTCTTCCGCCCGGTGAACCGGATCGACAAGGACACCAGCGGCCTTGTGCTGGCCGCAAAGAACGGCTACGCCGCTCCGCTGCTGGCCCGGAACGTCGAAAAGCTCTACTATGCCGTCGTGGAGGGCGAACTGCCCCTCGGCAAAGGCGTCATCGACGCCCCCATCGGCCGTCAGGCCGAGAGCATCATCGGCCGGTGTGTGACGCCGGACGGCAAGCCCAGCCGGACGGAGTATACCATAATAAGAGCAGAACACGGCCTCAGCCTGGCCGCCTGTGTCCCGGTGACGGGGCGGACGCACCAGATCCGGGTCCACTTTGCCTCCATCGGCCACCCGCTGGCCGGAGATGACCTCTACGGCGGGAGCCGGGAGCGGATCGGGCGGCAGGCGCTGCACTGTGCAGAGCAGCGCTTCCGGGTGCCGGAATACGAGATGACGCCGGAGGGCATCCGCATCACGGCCCCGCCGCTGGAACAGAGCCGGGCCGTCACCGTGAAAAGCCCGCTCTCGCCCGATCTGCGGGCACTTTTCGGGGAAGACCCCCTGGAAATATGAAAACTAAGTGAAAAGTCCGTGAAAGGTCTGCCCAATTTTTGTGAGGAACCTTGTTTCAGCGCGGACGGCGTGTATAATTGAAATGAATTTGTGATTTTTGATCCTTACAGTCAGGAAGGAGCAACCCCTTTTGATCGATGAAAAGACAAAGGAGCCGATGCAGGAGGCTCCGTCAGCACCGCCGGTGAAGCACAAGCGGACGCTGCGGTCCCTCTGGGCACAGCTCCAGTGCAGCCGGCTGCTGCGGAAACACCGCTTCCGCCGGAAGACGCAGCGCCGCATGAACGACCTTTCGCAGAAGCTGCGGGGGAGCGCTTTGGTGCTGCGGGTGGGCGAGACCCTGTATGCGTTGGGCTTTGCCGCCGAATATGCTGTGGTGCGCACGGGCCGGAATATCTCCGCCGTCGCGCGGTGGCTGGCACACGGCATCCGCAATGTGTTCCATGAGCTGGCCGCGCTGGCGTTCCCCGGCGCTGCCCAGATGTTCCGGGATCTGTTCGGCCCGGTGATCCTCTTTTTCCGGGGCACGGGGGCACTGCTGGTGCATGCCCGCGCGGTCCGGAAGGAGAAAGGCTTCGGCGCGGCTGTCAAAGCCAGCGTCCATTATCTCACCAGCGGCATCCGGCGCAACCTTCGGCTGCTGCCCCGGATGGCCATGTACATCCTGCCGGTGTGTATGCTGGCGGTGTTCGTGACGGTGTTTGACCGCACCATCCAGCAGCCCTATGCCTTGGCAGTGCAGGTCAACGGGAAGACCGTCGGCTATGTGGCCAACGAAGGAGTCTTCAACCTTGCCCGTGAGGACGTGATGGAGCGTATCAATTACGCCGGTACGGACAAGACCGACTGGACCATCGAGCCGAGCTATACCATCTCAGTGGCGCATCAGGTCATGGACGAGAGCGAGACCGCCGACGCCATCCTGAAGAGCGCCAGCGATGAGATCAGCGAGGGCACGGCTCTCTATCTGAACGGTGAGCTGACGGCCGTGTGCACAGACGGCGACGCCCTGCGCAGCTACCTGAACAGCCTGCTGGCCCCCTACGAGGAAGAGTACAAGAACGACGGAAACGTCACCGTCGGCTTCAACAAGACCGTTCTGCTCGAAGACGGCATCTATTTCAACGACAGCTTCGAGGACGACAATTTCATTGAGGATATGATCTCCGGCGTCCGCCAGCAGGAGAAGACCTACACGGTCCAGGCTGGCGATACCCTGTGGTCCATCGCCCGGAAAAACGACCTGACCTTCCGCGAGCTGTGTGCGCTGAATACGGACTTCAAGGGCGCAGCCCTGACCGAAAGCTCCAACATCCAGGAGGGCGACACCCTCATCGTGACCAAAGAGGAAGCGACGCTGGAAGTGCGCATCACCAAGATGGAGACCCGGCAGGAGGAGATCCCCTTCACCACCGAGACCACCCAGTCGAACGAATATACCAAGGGCACGACCAAAACCTTGCAGGAGGGCGAGAACGGGCTGCGTCTTGTGACGCTGCAAAACGTCTACGACACGAACGGCACCCTGCTGGAGCAGACCGTCGTTTCCACCCAGACCCTCAAGGAAGCCGTGCCCAAGAAGGTGGTCGTCGGCACCAAGAAGGTGACGAACAAGACCGCCTACATCACCGGCAGCGGCCAGTTCATCTGGCCGGTACCCAACTACCGTAACTGCTCGCGCTGGTACGGCAGCGGCCACAAGGGCGTGGACATCTGCGCACCGGCCGGTACGCCCATCTATGCGTCGGCAGGCGGCACCGTGACCAAGGCGGGCTACAACAAGGCCGGTGCCGGCACGGGCTATGGCTACTCGGTCATCATCAGCCACTCCGGCGGCTACACCACCGTCTATGCCCACTGCCTGTCGCTGACCGTCAGTGCGGGCCAGAGCGTCCGTCAGGGCCAGCTCATCGGCTATGTGGGCAGCACCGGTCGTTCCAGCGGCAACCACTGCCACTTCGAGATCCGCCGCAGCGGCTCGTATCTGGCACCGCAGAACTTCTTCCCCGGCAAAAGATAAGGAAAAAACCTCTCATTTTACGGCGTGATGCCTGAGAGGTTCATGTTAAGATCAAGGAAAAGGAGACGATTACTATGGCAACTCCCCACATCAGCGCCGAAAAAGGCGACTTCGCAAAAACTGTCCTGATGCCCGGTGACCCCCTGCGCGCAAAATTCATTGCAGACACCTTCCTGCAGGATGTCCGCCAGGTGACCGGCGTCCGCGGGATGCTGGGCTTTACCGGCACCTATGAGGGCCGCCCCATCAGCGTGATGGGCAGCGGCATGGGGATGCCCTCCATCGGCATCTACTCCTACGAGCTGTTCAAGTTCTACGATGTGGACAACATCATCCGCATCGGCTCGGCGGGCAGCTACACCGACAAGGCCAAGCTGTTCGACGTCGTGCTGGCCAACGGTGCGGTCAGCGAGTCCAACTATGCCCGCGTTCAGAGCGGCTTCGAGGGGGACATCACCCTGCCCAGCCAGACTCTGAACGACAAGCTCCGCGCTTCGGCGACCAGGCAGGGCATCCCTCTCATCGAGGGCAGCATCCACTCTTCGGATGTCTTCTACCGTCAGCCCTCCGAAGAAAAGCCCACCTACTGGGAAAAGCTGCGGGATGAGCGCGGCTGCCTCTGTGTCGAGATGGAGAGCTTCGCGCTGTTTGCCAACGCCCAGGTCCTGGGCAAGAACGCCGCCTGCCTGCTGACCATCTCCGACAGCTTCGTTTCGCCGGAGATCACCACCGCCGAGCAGCGCCAGACCAGCTTCACCAATATGATGAAGGTCGCTCTGGGGGCAGAATACTGATTGTAGGTTGAAAAGAAAGAGGGGACGGTTGCCACACGGCAGCTGCCCCCTCTTTTCAGGTGTCATCATAGTGCCCGAAGCAGGACGCAATGATGATATTTCCGTCCTGCTCCTTATAAACGATTCGGTGCGTGTCGTCGATTCGGCGGCTCCACCAACCGCTCAGATCGCCCTTCAGTGGTTCGGGCTTTCCGATGCCCTCATAGGTGTTCCGCTGGATGTCCTTCAATAGAGTATTGATCCGTTTCAGCAGCTTTTTGTCCCGCGTCTGCCAAAGACAGTAATCCTCCCAGGCTTCCTCTTCCCAAAGCAGTCTCATTTAATCTACCTCGATCAGGTCATGTTCGGTCAGCTTGGCTTTTCCGGTATCAATATCGTGCACGATCTGACGCAGGTGATTGATGTTGCTCTCTGCGTAGAACGGGTCAGCAGAGACCTCAAACGGAATGCGGTGCTCGCGCGAGACTTTCTTTGCAAAAATCGTGAAAGCGGTCGTCATGGAAAGGCCCATCTCGGCGCAGACCTCTTCCATACTGCGCTTCAGATCCGGGTCCATTCGAAAATTCACGTTGACTGCGTTTGCCATATATCTCAGCCTCCTTCTCAAACCTATTATAAGCACTTGTAATGAAGAATGCAAGAAATTTCATTACAAAAAATGTGAAAAATCGGAACGCTTGCGGGAAAAGAAGGAATGGGGTATACTTTAATTGATATGAAAAAGGAGGAAGGACAATGGAAAAGCAGGGAAGGGAAACTATTCCCATCACCCCATCGCTCCGCCTCGTTCCCTATTACCCAGCCTACGAGACTACGCTTCCGTGGTATCAGGATGCAGAGCTATGTCACCAGGTGGACAATCAAAACCGCATTTATGATTTGTCCATTCTGAAAAACATGTATGAGTATCTGAACACCCATGGCGACTTGTTTTACATCGAGTGCGAAGGAACCCTCTGCGGAGATGTGTGTTTACAGGCCAGCGGAGAAATTTCCATCGTGGTCTGCAAAGAATACCAGAACCGGCACATCGGGCGGGCTGTGGTAGGAAAGATCTTGGAGCTGGCACGGGAAAAGGACTGCCCGGAGTGCTTTGCGGAGATCTATTCGTTCAATGCACAGTCTCAGGCGGTGTTCCGCTCAATAGGATTTGTGCAGAAGGATGCAGAAATGTTTGTTTATCCGCTGAAATAAAAAGGAGTATCACACTATGACGAATCTGACGCTGGAAGAAAAGAAGGAGCTGATCCGGATGGCGCTGAAGGCCCGCGAGGGGGCCTATGCGCCCTATTCGGACTTTCTGGTCGGCGCGGCGCTGCGGGCGGAGGACGGCCGCGTCTTCACCGGCTGCAATGTGGAGAACGCCGCCTTTACCCCGACCAGCTGCGCCGAGCGCACGGCGCTGTTCAAGGCGGTGAGTGAGGGCGTGACCCGGTTCACCGACATTGCCGTCGTGGGGGCCCGCCGGGGCGAGGTGAACAAACAGATCACGTCGCCCTGCGGGGTCTGCCGTCAGGCGCTGTTCGAGTTCGGCGGGCCAGAGCTGAACGTCATCATGGCAAGGACGCCGGATGATTTCATCGAGCGCAGCATGGACGAGCTGCTGCCCTTCGGCTTCGGGCCGTCCAACGTGGCGGGCAACAAAGCGGTGGAGGAATAAGGCCGCAGACCGGGCAGAAAAGCGCAAAATTGGATAAAAAGTAAGACTTTTACGCGAATTTTACAAAAAATCTGTAAATATTTTGTAATCAGAAATTCCTTGCTTTCGTCACAGATCCCGGCTATACTTGGTTCAGTAAATGTGCCAGTGTGCACATTTGGAACGTAAAACGCAAGTTTTCAAATCACATAAAAGGAGAGTTTTCACTATGATGATTTCTCGTCGTAACTTCCTGGCTGTGGCTGGTGCCGCTGCCGCTGCTGCCGCTCTGACTGCCTGTGGTGGTTCTTCCTCTTCCACCAGCACCGCTTCTTCCGCTGCTGCTTCTTCCGCAGCATCTGCTGGCTCTGAGGCTGCTGGTAAGATCACGAAGGTCGCTCTGACCTGCGATACCGGCACGATCGATGACGAGAGCTTCAACCAGGCTTGCTGGACTGCTGTTTCCGGCTACATGGGCGATGACTGCCAGTACTACATCCCCGAAGCAGATGCTTCCGATGAGGACCGCGAGACCATGATCCGCCAGGCTGTCAACGACGGCGCTGAGGTCATCGTCTGCGTCGGCTATCTGTACGGTGCTTCTCTGGCATGGGCTGCTGAGCAGTATCCCGATGTCAAGTTCATCGCCATCGATGTCACCCAGGGCGACATCGGCACCGATGCCATCCCCGCAAACTGCTACTGCATCACCTTCAAGGAGGAGCAGGCAGGCTATCTGGCAGGCTATGCCATCACCAAGGACGGCAAGAACAAGCTGGGCTTCCTGGGCGGCATGGCAGTTCCCGCTGTTATCCGTTACGGCTATGGCTTCGTGCAGGGCGCTGACGCTGCTGCACAGGAGCTGGGCCAGAATATCGAGATCAACTACTTCTACGGCGGCCAGTTCTACGGCGATGCCAACATCACCTCCCGTATGGAGGGCTGGTACTCCAACGGTACGCAGGTCGTCTTCGCCTGCGGCGGCGGCATCTACACCTCTGCAGTTGAGGCTGCTCTGAAGAACAACGGCTATGTCATCGGCGTTGACGTTGACCAGAACTACATCGGCGCAAACGGCGTGGCAGATGGCACCTATGCCTACAACCCGTTCATCACCTCCGCCATGAAGGGCCTGTCCGCTGCGGTCGAGACTGCTCTGACCGACATCGAGGGCGGCGAGTGGAGCGAGATCGCTGCCACCAACGGCAACTTCGGTCTGGAAGATGGCGATTACATCGGCCTGCCCACCGATGACGACAGCTGGAACTTCGAGTCCTTCACCAAGGATGAGTACGAGGCAGTCAAGGCCAAGATCGCTTCCGGCGAGATCACCGTGGACAACAGCTCCGACGACGCAACCAAGCCCACCGTCAGCGAGTTCACCACCGTCACCTACATCCAGTAATTTTTCTGTAGTCTGCGAGGCTGCTGCATCACTCTTTCCGGCATTGCTTGTGCAATGCCACCTCCCTCAATGAGGGAGGCTTTGATTGCGGGCCGTCACGTTCAGGCTCCCTCCCAGAGGGAGCAGACGCGGCGGAGCTGTGACGGAGGGAGTGGGTGCAGCAGCCTCTTTTTTGCAATTTCTGGAGAAAAAACGTCTCGCAGAAAACTGTTCAAATTGCACAAAAGTCATACTTTTAACAGGACAAATCCTTAAAAATTCAAAAAGAAGTGTGCAAACCGGCAAAAATACGGTATAATGAGAGACAGAATAGTATAGGTGTCGAACCGGCACGAAAGGAGAGTGAGCAGATTGGCAGAGGATTTTGTGATCGAGATGCTCCACATTACCAAGGAATTCCCCGGTATCAAGGCAAACGACGACATCACCCTGCAACTGCGCAAAGGCGAGGTACACGCTCTGTTGGGCGAGAACGGCGCGGGCAAGAGTACGCTGATGAGCGTTCTGTTTGGCCTGTACCAGCCGGAACAGGGTAAGATCCTCAAAAATGGCAAGGAGGTCGCCATCCGCAACCCCAACGATGCCAATGCACTGGGCATCGGCATGGTGCACCAGCACTTCAAGCTGGTGGAGTGCTTCAGCGTTCTGGACAACATCATCCTGGGTGTGGAGCCGAACAAGCTGGGCTTTTTGCAGAAGGCGGAGGCCCGCAGGAAGGTCATGGCCCTGAGCGAGAAGTACGGCCTGCGTGTGGACCCGGACGCCCTCATCAGCGACATCTCGGTCGGTATGCAGCAGCGCGTGGAGATCCTGAAGATGCTCTACCGCGACAACGAGATCCTGATCTTCGATGAGCCCACCGCAGTTCTGACCCCGCAGGAGATCGACGAGCTGATGGAGATCATGCGCGGGTTCAAGAAGGAGGGCAAGTCCATCCTCTTCATCACCCACAAGCTGAACGAGATCATGGCCGTTGCAGACCGCTGCAGCGTTTTGCGCAAGGGCAAGTATATGGGCACCGTGGACATCAAGGACACCACCAAGGAAGAGCTTTCCCGCATGATGGTCGGCCGCGATGTCCAGCTTCAGGTCGAAAAAAAGCCCGCAGCCCCCGGCAAGGTCGTGCTGGACGTGGAAAATGTCACCATGCACAACGCCCAGCATAAGAAGGATTCCGTCAAGAACGTCTCCTTCCAGGTGCATGCCGGTGAGATCGTCTGTCTGGCAGGCATTGAGGGCAACGGCCAGACCGAGTTCGTCTACGGCCTGACCGGTCTGGAAAAGTTCAACTCCGGCAAGGTCACGCTGGACGGCAAGGACATCACCAATGCCTCCATCCGCGAGCGCTCGAAGGACGGCATGAGCCACATCCCCGAAGACCGCCACAAGCATGGTCTGGTGCTGGATTACAGTCTGGAAAACAACATCGTGCTGCAGCGCTACTGGCAGCCGGAGTTCCAGAAGAACGGCTTCATCCGCAGCGAGAAGGTGCGGGAGTATTCCGACCGGCTGATCGAGCAGTACGACGTGCGCAGCGGTCAGGGAAGTGCCACCATCGTGCGCAGCATGTCCGGCGGCAACCAGCAGAAGGCCATCATTGCCCGCGAGATCGACAAAGACCCCAAGCTGCTGGTGGCTGTGCAGCCCACCCGTGGCCTGGACGTCGGTGCCATCGAATACATCCACCGCCAGATCGTGGCCCAGCGCGATAAGGGCAAGGCCGTGCTTCTGGTCAGTTTGGAGCTGGACGAGGTCATGAACCTGTCCGACCGTATCCTTGTCATGTACGAGGGCGAGGTCGTGGGCGAATTCGATCCCAAGACCACCACCGTGCAGGAACTGGGCCTGTATATGGCAGGCGCGCGCAAGCAGGGAAAGGAGAGCAAGTAACAGATGAAAAACAAAAAACTTTCCCGCAGCAATCTGAACAGCTCCATCACGAGCGTTCTGGCCGCGCTGCTGTGCATCGTGATCGGCATGGCCGTCGGTTTCCTGGTGCTGCTGGCCATCAACCCGGCCCACGCCTGGGGCGACGGCTTCGTCCGCATCGTCAAGGGCGGCTTCTACGATGCCCCCTACGGCGTCGGCAAGGAGCTGGCCAATGCGGCGCCCCTTATCATGACCGGCCTTTCGGTCGGCTTTGCCTTCAAGACCGGCCTGTTCAACATCGGCGCAGCCGGTCAGTATACGCTGGGCGCTTACGGTGCCCTCTACTGCGCCATCATGCTCAAGCTGCCCTGGTTCGTCTGCCTGCTGGTTGCGGCGGTTCTGGGCGGCCTCTGGGGCGCGATCCCCGGCTTCTTCAAGGCCTATTTCAACATCAACGAGGTCATCACCTCCATCATGTTCAACTGGATCGGCCTCTACCTCGTCAATGAGCTGGTCTACCAGAACGGCACCGGCCCCATGTACGATGTGCGCAACACGCGCACCCTGAACCTGGGCAAGAATGCAGATTTTGCGCAGTCCATCATCCCGGATTTCGGCCTGAACAAGCTGTTCCAGACCAACAGCACCACCATCGCCATCTTCCTGGCGGCGGTCGTGGCGGTCCTGGTCTGGGTAGTGCTGAACAAGACCACCTTCGGCTATGAGCTGAAGGCCGTCGGCCTGAACAAGAGCGCTGCCCGCTATGCCGGCATCAACGAGAAGAAGAACATCATTCTCTCCATGGCTATTGCCGGTGCACTGGCCGGTTTTGGTGCGGGCCTGTTCTATCTGTCCAACGTGGGCCAGTGGAACCCGCTGAACTCCACCAGCCTGCCCGCCATGGGCTTCAACGGCATTTCCGTCGCCCTGCTGGCAAGCTCCAACCCCATCGGCACCATCTTCTCGGCTATCTTCATCTCCCACATCTCGGTGGGCGGCACCTTCCTTTCCACCAAGTATTACCCCACCGAGATCGCAGACCTCATCAGTGGTATCATCATCTATCTGTGCGCATTCTCCATGCTCTTCCGCGGCAAGATCCAGAAGCTGCTGTTCAAGAACGCGGACAAGACCAACGTGAACGCAGAGCCTGCCCCGGCGGAAAAGGCCAACGCGAAGAAGGAGGGCAAGTAAGATGCTGCTTTTGATCAAATATACCCTGCTGTATGGCATCGTTCTGATGCTGGTGGCGCTGGGCGGCATGTTCAGCGAGCACTCCGGCATCATCAACATCGCGCTGGAAGGCATCATGGTCATCGGCGGCGTGGCGGGTGTGCTCACCCTGACCATGCTCCCGGCCAATCTGTCGCCGTTCCTCACCGTGCTCATCTCGGTGCTGGTGGCTGCGCTGGCGGGCGTGGTGTACAGCCTGCTGCTGGCGTTCGCTTCCATCAACCTGAAAGCGGATCAGACCATCGGCGGCACGGCCCTGAACCTGCTGGCGACGGCCATCGCGGTGGTCATCGCCAAGTATTTCAGCGACAGCGGCAGTGCCAAGCTGAATTATTCCAACAAGCCCTTCCTGTTCAGCATCGGCGGGCTGGAGCTGAGCATCTTTGTCCCGCTGGGCATCGTGCTGCTCATCATCAGCTATGTCGTGCTGTACAAGACCCGCTTCGGCCTGCGTCTGCGGGCCTGCGGTGAGCACCCCCAGGCAGCCGACTCGGTGGGCATCAACGTCTACAAGATGCGCTATGCCGGTGTGCTCATCTCCGGTGCGCTGGGCGCCATCGGCGGCATGGCCTACATCGTGCCGCCCGTCCAGACCTGGAACTTCGAGGTCGGCGTGGCCGGTGCAGGCTTCCTGGCCATGGCCGTTATGATCTTCGGCCAGTGGAAGCCGTTCAACATCTGCGCCGCCGCCATGTTCTTTGCAGTGTTCAAGAGCCTGGCCAACATCGCCGACTCCACTTTCCTGGCCCAGTTCCACTGGTCCAGCAACATCTACAACATGATGCCGTTCATCGCCTCGATGATCATTCTGGCGTTCACGTCGAAGAACAGCATGGCCCCCAAGGCCGAGGGCATCCCCTACGACAAGGGCTCCCGCTGATCCGTTCGCATCGCAACAATTCCACAGGGCGCAGCTGCTTTCGGGCGGCTGCGCCCATTTTCGTGGAAAACGAACAAATGCAGCTTGATTTTGCGGCAGGATTTGATATACTTGAGACAAGAATATTCGAGGAGTGTGACTTTATGCGCATTTATGATCTGATCGCCAAAAAGCGCGACGGCGGCACCCACACCCGCGAGGAGCTGGAAGCCATCGTCAACGGCTTCGTCAGCGGCGAAGTGGCCGACTACCAGATGGCTGCCTGGATGATGGCCGTCTACCTGCGCGGCATGACCGACGAAGAGACCGCCGAGCTGACCGATGTGATGGCCCACAGCGGCGTGATGGTAGACCTTTCGCCTATCCCCGGCATCAAGGTGGACAAGCACTCCACCGGCGGCGTGGGCGACAAGACCACGCTGGTCATCGCGCCGGTGGTGGCGGCCTGCGGCGTCAAGATCGCCAAGATGAGCGGCCGCGGCCTGGGCCACACCGGCGGCACCATCGACAAGATGGAGAGTGTGCCCGGCACCCGGACGGTCCTCTCGCAGGAGGACTTCTTTGCGCAGGTGAACAAGATCGGCCTGTCGGTCATCGGCCAGAGCGAGGGCATCGCGGTCGCTGATAAAAAGATGTACGCCCTGCGGGATGTGACGGCCACCGTCAGCTGCATCCCGCTCATCGCGTCGTCCATCATGTCCAAAAAGCTGGCGTCCGGCTCGGATGCCATCCTGCTGGATGTCACCACCGGCACCGGTGCCTTCATGAAGACCGTGGACCAGAGCATCGAGCTGGCCAAGCTGATGGTCTCCATCGGCACCCACCATGGCCGCCGCGTGGCCGCGATGATCACCGACATGGATACCCCGCTGGGCCACAACATCGGCAACAGCCTCGAAGTGATGGAGAGCATGGACGTCCTCAAGGGCAAAGGCCCGGCGGACCTCACTGAGGTCTGTTTGCAGCTGGCCGCCAACATGCTGGTGCTGGCCGGTAAGGGCACGCCGGCAGAATGCCGCGCCATGGCCGAAGCGGTCATCGCGGACGGTTCCGCCTTCGCCAAGTGCAAGGAGATGTTCGCAGCTCAGGGCGGCGACACCCGTGTGCTGGACGATTACGATCGGTTTGAGAAGCCCGCTGCCCGCTATGAGCTGCTGGCCGAACAGGACGGCTACATCACGGCCAACGACGCCGAGAAAATCGGATCGGCCAGCGTGCTGCTGGGTGCAGGCCGCCAGAAAAAGGGCGACCCGCTGGATTTTGCCGCCGGCATCGTCCTGCACAAAAAGCGCGGCGACTACGTCCACAAGGGCGAGAGCCTGGCGACCTTCTACGGCGCAGCGGACAAGTTCGCTGCCGCCGCCGAGGAGTACCGAAGCGGTCTTGTCTACGGCACCGAAAAGCCCGAAGAGGCCCCGCTCGTGTATGCCCTCGTCACCAAAGACGGTGTGGAACGGTATTAAGAGATCAAACAAAAGGCAGGGCCGGGATTTTTCGGCTCTGCCTTTTGTGTCAGTTCTGCTTTTGTACGATCAGCCCACTGAGGGCAACGGCAAGCCCCAGAAGAACGAGCCCGGCCCCGGCCTGCCCGAAAATGTCCCCGATTGCACCCACGAGCGGGCTGGCGGGAATCATCAGCAGACTGTAGGCTATGTTGTCCATGCTGATGAGAGTGGCCCGCTGGTCACTGGGGATGGCATCGTTCAACCGTCGGTTCTCGTGCAGGAGCCAGGCACCCAATACGCCTTCGGCCAGCATACAACCCAAAATGCCCACCAGTGCAGGCGCGGCACCCACGCAGAGGCAACCGATGCCGCAGAGCAGGGCACAGAGGGTATAAAACCGCCGGAAACTGTGCAGGTGGATTCGACGACCCCATTCCGTACCCAGCATAGCAGCCAGATTGCTGAACAGTAACGGAAGAAACAGCAGCGAAGTGGGATATCCCAGTTCTACCAGACGCTGTTGAAAGAACATGATGCTCAGATAGTTGGAGCCGCTGATGACGGCGCTGGACAGAATGAGTCTCCCGACTGACGGGCAGGAACGGAGGACCCGCAGGCTGTCCTGGATCAGCTGAGTAAATTGGGCGGGCAGCTCCCGCAGAGGATGCTGCTTCCGGCTGGCCTGCGTTTCGGTGACGATGGGTTCCTCTAAACGTGTGATGGCAAGGGAAGAAATGCTCTCAAAAGCGGCGCTCAGAAGATAAAATCCGGAAAAGCCCAGAAATTTGTGCAGAAGACTGGTCAGTGAACCGAGGGCATTGGTAACATTTGTGATCTGGTACTCATTGGCCGACACTTGAATGTAATCTTGTTCGCGGCCCGCTTGCTTTAAGCTGTCGTAGGTCAGTGCAGAACTGGTGCCGGAGAACAGGGCGTTGGACAGTGCGTTCAACGCCATAGCAAGGCAGATGACAAACAGGTTCGGGGCAAAGGCTATCAATAAGTTGTAGGCCACGACCAGGACACCGCCCAAGACGAGGGCGCGCTTACGGCCGAACAGGTCAGCGGCCATCCCGCTGGGAAGCTCGGCCAGCAGACTGACCGTATAATAGATGCTTTTGGCAAGACCGATCTCCAGCAGTGAGAAGCCCCGCGCGGCCAGCAGGGCCACCCAGACCGCATCCGTGATGCGCAGGCCGGAGAAGAAATCGGAAAGATAAATACAACGGAGCTGTCTTTTTAGGTTAAGCTGATGGTTCATGGGAACACCCTTTCTATTGAACAAATCGATTTCAAAATAGAAAGTGCGCCTTTTTGATGATCCTTCGTACAACCTCTCAGCCTCGCTCACGCTCGACAGCTCTCCTGGTAGGAGAGCCTCTGGCGAAACCGGACACGCGGTGTGGACTGCCAAGGCCTCTCCTACAAGGAGAGGTGGCAATGCGTAGCATTGACGGAGAGGTTGTATCAAAACTGCGTTTGGAAAAGAAAAAACGCACAGCAAAGCTGTGCGGCGCAAAATTCATGCTCCACGCTTTGCTGGAAGAAATATCTGCCAATGAGGACAAGGCCCGCACGTTCACGCAAAAAAGACCTGTGTGTTCCGCAGGGCCTGCCCGGTATGCCAATGGCTTCCCCTTCGGGGGAGCTGGCTGCACAGCAGACGGAGAGGGATATCCTCTAAAAATGGGCGCACTTCGAGCCGGAAACGCTGAATCTACGACGCGGGATTTCGAGTAAACCGCGCAGCAGTTCCGACCATTCAGGTGCACCCTCCTTCCAGTAAATTGTTGAATCGACTATACCACATTTCCACACAAAATGCAAGAACGGTTGGAAAACCCCAGAAAACCGCATAAACAGTGGAACTATCCGTCGAACTGTGCTATACTAAACCTGTATTTTCGTTTGGCAATACCACTTCCCGCAGGGAAGAAAAGGAAAGGAATTTTCGACTATGAAGATCATTCTGGTGGGCGGCGGCAAGGTCGGCACAGCGCTGGCACGGCAGCTCAGCGAGGAGGGCCACAACGTAACGGTCATCGACACGAACAAGGCCCGCGTGGAGCACCTGAGCGAGTCCTACGACGTGATGGGCATTGTGGGCAATGGCTCCTCCATCACCACCCTGTCCGAAGCCGGAATTGAAGAAGCCGACGTGTTTATCGCGGTCACCGGCTCGGATGAGCTGAACCTGCTGTGCTGCATGTTCGCGAAGAAGGCGGGCCACTGCCACGCCATCGCCCGTGTGCGCAACCCGTCGTACAGCCACGAGCTGGACTTCATCAAGAAGCAGATCGGCATCTCGGCCATCATCAACCCGGAAATGGCGGCAGCGCGTGAGATCTCGCACCTGCTGCGCTTCCCCGGCGCCAGCAAGATCGACACCTTTGCGGACGGGCGCGTCCGGCTCATCAAGTTCACCCTGACCGATGCGCAGGAGCTCGATGGCGTGGCCATCCATGAGATCCCCACCCGCCTGAAGAGCGATATCCTCGTCTGCGCCGTGGAGCGCGCGGGCGATGTCATCATCCCCAACGGCAACTTTGTGTTACAGACCGGCGACCAGGTCACCTTCCTGGCCACGCAGGAGAAGGCGCACGCGTTCTTCCAGCGCATCCATCTGGCGGTGCGCCCGGTGCGCAATGCCATGATCGTGGGCGGCGGTGCCATTGGCTTCTATCTGAGCCAGGAGCTGCTGGAAAACCATGTCCGCGTCCGCATCGTGGAGCGGGACCCGGAGCGCTGCAATGTGCTGGCCGAGTCCCTGCCCGAAGCACAGATCCTGTGCGAGGACGGCTCGAACCGGGAGTTCCTGCTCTCGGAGGGGCTGGAATCCACCGAGGCGTTCGTGGCCCTGACCAACATCGACGAGGAGAACGTTCTGCTGACCTTGTTTGCCAAAAAGCATTCCAACGGCAAGCTGGTCACCAAGATCAACCGCCTGGAATTTGACGACATTCTGGCCGGGCTGGACCTGGGCAGCATCGTCTACCCCAAGTACATGACCTGCGACTACATCGTCCAGTACGTCCGTGCCTTGCAGAACGAGGCGGGCAGTAACATCAAGACGCTCTACCGCATCCTGGACGACCGCGTGGAAGCGCTGGAATTTACGGTCCATGAGGAGAGCCGGGCTACGGGGGTGCCCCTGAGCCGCCTGCACCTCAAAAAGAACACCCTGCTGTGCTGCATCACCCGCGGCAATGAGATCAAGATCCCCCGCGGCGGCGACCAGATCCAGGTGGGCGACAACGTCATCGTGGTCACGCTGGAACACGGCCTGCACGACCTGCGGGACATCGTGGAAGACTGACGGAGGCGCGGCATGAATTATGCGATCGTTTTGCGGCTGCTGAGCTACATCCTGCTGACGGAGGGCGCTCTGCTGCTGCTGCCCGCGGCGGCCAGCCTGTGCTATGGCGAGTGGTTCGTGATGGGCGTCTTCCTGTTCACAGCGGCGCTCAGCGCGGCGCTGGGGGCACTGCTCCACCGCATCAAGACCAAAAGCCAGATCTTCTATATGCGCGAGGGCTTTGCCACCACGGCGCTCTGCTGGCTGCTCATCAGTGTGGTGGGCGCGGTGCCCTTTGTCCTGACCGGCTGCATCCCGAACCCGGTGGATGCCCTGTTCGAAACGGTGTCCGGTTTCACGACCACCGGTGCGTCCATCCTGCCCGGTGTGGAAGACCTGCCCAAGGGCATCCTGTTCTGGCGCAGCTTCACCCACTGGGTGGGCGGCATGGGCGTTCTGGTCTTTCTGCTGTCCCTGCTGCCGCTGACCGGCGGCTCCCACGTCAACCTGATGAAGGCCGAAAGTCCCGGCCCACAGGTGGATAAGCTGGTGCCGAAGGTGCAGTCCACGGCAAAGATCCTCTACGGCATTTATTTTGGCCTGACCGTCATCGAGTTTGTGTTCCTGCTGTTCGGCGGGATGCCGGTGTTTGAGTCTCTGCTCACAGCCTTTGGCACAGCGGGCACCGGCGGTTTTGGCTTCCGGAACGACAGCTTCGGCAGTTTTTCGCCCTACATCCAGTGGGTCGTGACCATCTTCATGATCCTGTTCGGCGTCAACTTCAACGCCTACTTCCTGCTGCTGATGCGCCGGTTCCGCCGCGCGGCCGCCAGCGAAGAGGTGCGCGCCTATTTCCTCATCATCGCCGTGGCAGTCGGCATCATCACCTGCAACATTTACAGCATGTACAACGGCCTCGGCGAGGCGCTGCGGCAGGCGGCGTTCCAGGTGGGCTCCATCATCACGACCACCGGTTTTTCCAGCTGTGATTTTGACCTGTGGCCCACCCTCTCGAAAGAGATCCTGGTCATGCTGATGTTCGTGGGTGCCTGTGCGGGCAGCACGGGCGGCGGCATGAAGGTCAGCCGCATCCTGATCCTGGGCAAGACCCTGAAAAAGGAACTCAAGCAGGCTCTTCACCCGCAGGTGGTGGCTCCGGCCCGGATGGACGGCAAGCTGCTCAACCACGAGACCATTCGTGCAACGAACGTCTATGTGGCAGCGTACATCTTCATCTTTGCAGCGTCCTTCCTGCTCATCAGTCTGGACGGCTTCGACATGGTGACGAACTTCACGGCCATTGCCGCCACCCTGAACAACATCGGCCCCGGCCTGAATCAGGTCGGCCCTATGATGAACTTTGGCAGCTACTCCAACCCCGCCAAGCTCGTCATGATCTTCGACATGCTCGCCGGCCGTCTGGAGATCTTCCCGATGCTGGTGTTCTTTCTGCCCGATACGTGGAGGAGATTCTGATTGAAATCGACGCGGAACCGTGATATACTGAAGCAAAGAGGTGATTTTCATGAGCGTTCGGGAACAACTGAATGAACTGACGGCAGATGAGACAACAGACCAGGCGGACGATGCCTACTGTGAGCAGCTCCTGAAAAATTACCAGGAGAATCCTGACCCGCACAAGCATGATGCGGTTCCGCTGGAAGAGCTTGCACAGGAACTAGGGATTGCACTATCTGCGTGTCGGTGACTACCGCATTCTGTATACCGTGGAAGAAGAAATCATCACAGTCCGTGTGACCGATGCGGGAAATCGCGGCGATATTTACAAGTAAGAAAAGCAAAAGGACTGTCACCCATTGGAGTGGCAGTCCTTTTTGTGTGCAGCAATGCAGCAATGTTCAGAACGTCAGATCAACTTTTTCCTGTGCGCGGTACTGCAAGGCTTCCAGCACGGAATCTTCGTCGAGGAGCTGCTTTCCGGCCAGGTCGGCGACGGTGCGGGCCACCCGGAGGATGCGGTCATGGGCGCGGGCAGAGAGGCCCAGCGCGTCGTAAGAAGCGCGGAGGAGCTGCTCGGCACCGGGGGTCATCCGGCAGATCCGACGCACCTGCCCGGCCGTGAGCTGGGCGTTGCAGCGGACGCCCTCGAAGCCGGGGGCGGCGTAACGCCGGGATTGGATCTGGCGGGCCTTCAGCACCTGCTGGCGCAGCGCGGCACTGCTCTCGGCAGGGGAGGAGGCGTGAAGCTCATCGAAGGCGACGGGGTCCATCTCGACGCAGAGGTCGATGCGGTCGAGCAGCGGGCCGGATACCCGGCTGCGGTACTGCCGCACCGCGCTGGGCGAGCAGGTGCAGGCGCGGGTGGGGTGGCCATAGTAGCCGCACTTGCAGGGGTTCATGGCGGCTACCAGCTGGAACCGGCTGGGGTAGGTGGCGCTGCCTGCGGCGCGGCTGACCGTGATCTGGCCGTCTTCCAGCGGCTGGCGGAGCACTTCGAGGCTCTCGCGGGAAAACTCCGGCAGCTCGTCCAGAAACAGGACGCCGCAGTCAGCCAGACTGCACTCGCCGGGGCGGAAGTTCGCGCCGCCGCCAGCCAGAGAAGCGGCACTGGCCGAGTGGTGCGGGCTGCGGAAGGGCCGATGGGTGATGAGCCCGCGCCCTTTGGGCAGCTGCCCGGCGATGGAGTAGATCTTGGTCGTCTCCACAGCCTCCTCACGGCTGAGCGGCGGCAGGATGCCGGGCAGACGCCGGGCCAGCATGGATTTGCCGGTGCCGGGTGCGCCGATCAGAAGCACGTTGTGCCCGCCTGCGGCGGCAATGACCATGGCCCGGCGGGCGAGGGGCTGGCCCATGACGTCTGCCAGGTCCGGGGCATTGTTCCAGCTCTCGGCGGGGTCGAAGGGGATGGGCACTGTGGGGGCGATGGGGGAGAGGCCGCGCAGCGCGTCCACCACCTCCCGCGCGGTGCGGGCCGGGTAGACCTTCATCGCGTCGCCGCCCGCCTCGGCTGCTTCGGCGGCGTTCTCGGCGGGGACGTACAAGGCCCGGACGCCGTCGGCGGCAGCGGCCAGCGCCATGGGCAGCACACCGGACACCGGGCGGAGCGCACCGTCCAGCGCCAGTTCGCCGAGGAAGGCGGTATCCTGCGGCGGGGTTTCCAGCTGGCCGGAGGCGGTCAGCACCGCCAACAGCAGGGGCAGGTCGTAGACCGGCCCGGTCTTGCGGACATCGGCAGGGGCCAGGTTGACCGTGATGTGCCGGTCCGGCCACTTGAAGCCCAGATTCTTGACGGCGGCACGGACGCGGTCGCCGCTCTCGCGGACGGCGGAATCCGGCAGGCCCACCAGCGAAAATGCGGGCAGCCCGCCGGAGATGTCGGCTTCGACGGCCACAGCAAAGCCGGTCAGACCATTCAGGCCGTAACTTCTCAGAACAGAGTACATAAGATCCTCCTCAGGGAACCACCGAATGACGGCAAGCTCCCATTTTTTGGCAAAGAAACGGCTAAGAAATCGTCAGAACTCGAATTTCGACAGATTATCATCTTGATTTTCATTATAGTTTGGGGTATTGATAATGTCAATGAGTGAAATGAGGGAGGAAAGACCATGATCGTAAAGGAATCCTGTCAGTACGTCCGCTCTTATTCGGAGCTGGAGGGGCTGCAGCATGCCCACACGCTGTATTACTCTGCCCGACGCATCGAGATGGGCATCGTGCTGGAACTGGCACAGGAACAGAGCGGGAGCTGCACGGTCAGCCGGGTGCTGTGCCCGGCGGGGAATTTTCCGCAGGCCATGCGGGTGATGCGGTACCTGTGTGAAAACGGCATCGGCCCCGGCCAGTGGCTGGAAATTCTGGACGACCTGCACCAGCCATTTTGTCTATTGACGCCGCCGGACACGGTGCAAATGCCCCAAAATGCGGATTTTGGGAAGCGATTTGTGGTATTTGTATGATTTCTTTGGCAAAACTTCTTACATAATATGGAATTGACACAGACGAGCCAAGAGTTTATAGTATAAGTAGGTTTGGAAAAACTACCCCTTGGCAAAAACAATAAAGGTAAGGTGTGTGTAATATGTATCTGGATGAGTATAAGCGCTGGCTGGCAGCGGATCTGGAAGACGCTGACCTGAAGCCGGAACTGGCCAGGATCGAGGGAAATGACGAGGAGATCAAGGACCGCTTTGCGGTGGCCCTGAAGTTCGGCACTGCCGGTCTGCGCGGCGTTCTGGGTGCTGGCACCAATCGCATGAACATTTATGTCGTCCGTCAGGCCACCCAGGGCCTGGCCAACTGGGTCAAGACCCAGGGCGGCAATCAGACCGTTGCCATCAGCTATGACAGCCGCCTGAAGAGCGACATCTTTGCAAAGACGGCGGCCGGTGTTCTGGCAGCCAACGGCATCAAGGTGCGCATCTATGATGCCCTGATGCCCGTGCCGGCCCTGAGCTTTGCCACCCGTTACTACGAGTGCAACGCCGGTATCATGGTCACGGCTTCCCACAACCCCGCCAAGTACAACGGCTACAAGGCCTACGGCCCGGATGGCTGCCAGATGACCGATGACGCCGCCGCCATCGTCTACGACGAGATCCAGAAGACCGATGTGCTGACCGGCGCAAAGTACATCTCCTTCGCCGAGGGCGTGGAGCAGGGCCTCATCCGCTTTGTCGGCGATGACTGCAAGAAGGCTCTGTACGACGCCATCGAAGCACGTCAGGTCCGCCCCGGCCTGTGCAAGACGGCCGGTCTGAAGCTGGTGTACAGCCCGCTGAACGGTTCCGGTCTGGTGCCTGTGACCCATGTGCTGAACGATATGGGCATCACCGATATCACCATCGTGCCGGAGCAGGAGTACCCCAACGGCTACTTCACCACCTGCTCCTACCCCAACCCGGAGATCTTCGAGGCCCTGAAGCTGGGCCTGAACCTGGCCACTGAGACCGGCGCCGACCTGATGCTGGCGACCGACCCCGATGCCGACCGCGTGGGCATCGCCATGAAGTGCCCGGATGGCAGCTATGAGCTGGTCTCCGGCAACGAAATGGGCGTTCTGCTGCTGGATTACATCTGCGCCGGCCGCATCGAGAAGGGCACCATGCCCAAGAACCCCGTGGCCGTCAAGTCCATCGTTTCCACCCCGCTGGCTGACGCGGTGGCAAAGCACTACGGCGTGGAGATGCGCAACGTCCTGACCGGCTTCAAGTGGATCGGCGACCAGATCGCCAACCTGGAAGCTGCCGGTGAGGTGGACCGCTTTATCTTCGGCTTCGAGGAAAGCTACGGCTACCTGGCAGGCCCCTACGTCCGCGATAAGGATGCCGTCATCGGCTCCATGCTCATCTGCGAGATGGCTGCTTACTACCGCAGCATCGGTTCCTCCATCAAGCAGCGTCTGGAGGAGATCTACGCACAGTATGGCCGCTACCTGAACAAGGTGGACAGCTTCGAGTTCCCCGGCCTGACCGGCATGGAGAAGATGGCTTCCATCATGCAGAAGCTGCGCGACGAGCCTCTGACCGAGCTGGCCGGCCACAAGGTCGTCAAGGTCACCGACTACAAGAAGCCCGAAGAGACCGGCCTGCCCGCCGCAAACGTCCTGATCTACACGCTGGAGAACGGCGCTACCGTCGTGGTCCGTCCCTCCGGCACCGAGCCGAAGATCAAGACCTATTTCACCACCCTGGGCAAGGACCTGGCCGAGGCACAGGCCCAGAAGGACGCTCTGGCTGCTGCCATTGAGCCGATCCTGAAGTAAAAGCAAACGATTTTTGGAGCTGTTGCAGGACTCCTTCCGGCATCGCTTGTGCGATGCCGCCTCCCTCACAGAGGGAGGCTTCATAGCTGACCGCAGCGTTCAGGCCCCCTCCCAGAGGGAGCTGGCGCGGCGAAGCCGTGACTGGGGGGGAGTTTCTTCAACGGCTCCATTTTTTATTGCCCGGTGCAGTTGCAGTTTGCCGGGCAATACGCTATAATATTCAATGTATCATTCTGTGCTTTCTGGAAGGCACGAAAAACGGAAGACAGGGTAGGTGTCAGAAGTGGAAAAACGTGTGACGGCGGTCCTGGTGGCCGCAGGTTCCTCCACCCGGATGGGGTTCGACAAACTCAGCTTTGATCTGGGCGGGGAGACCGTGGTCCAGCGGAGCATCCGCGCCTTTGCGGAGTGCCCGCTGGTGGATGAGATCGTGCTGGTGGCGGGTAAGAACCGCGCCTTTCTGGAGCAGCAGGCTGCGGCCTGCCCAAAGCCGGTGCAGGTAGTGCCCGGCGGGGCCACCCGCGCCGAGAGCGCGAAGAACGGTGTGCTGGCGGCGCAGGGCGACCTTGTGGCCGTCCACGATGCGGCCCGCCCCTTTGTGAGCGAAGCCGTCATCGAGGCGGCCGTCTACGCCGCAGCGGCCTGCGGGGCCGCGGCCCCGGCGGTCCCGGTGAAGGACACCGTCAAGCGGGCCGTGCGCGGCGACGGCAAGACCGTGCCGGAGGCCTGCATGGTGGCCGAAACGCCCGACCGCAGCACACTGTATGCGGTGCAGACCCCCCAGTGCTTTGACCGTGCCGCCTATCTGGCTGCGCTGGAAGAGCTGGACGCAGAAAAGGCCCGCCTCGTCACCGACGATTGCAGCCTGTTCGAGCTGACCGGACGCCCGGTGCAGCTGACCCAGGGCGACTACGCCAATCTGAAGATCACCACGCGGGAGGACCTGCCCCGCCCGCAGCAGAAGGAAGGAGAACCTATGCGCATTGGTCATGGTTATGATGTTCATCGTCTCGTGGAGGGCCGCAAGCTGATCCTGGGCGGTGTGGAGATCCCGTATGAGAAGGGCCTGCTGGGCCATTCTGACGCCGACGTGCTGGCCCACGCCGTCATGGACGCTGTGCTGGGAGCAGCGGCTCTGGGCGACATCGGGAAGCACTTCCCGGATACCGACCCCGAATATGCCGGGGCTGACAGCCTGATGCTGGCCCGCCATGTGGCCCGCATTGTCCGGGAGAACGGCTGGAAGGTCGAGAACATCGACTCTACCATCCTCTGCCAGAAGCCGAAGCTGGCTCCCTACATCCCCGCCATGCGCGAAAAGCTGGCCGAAGCCTTCGGGATGCCGCTGGACGCCGTGAGCGTCAAGGCCACCACCGAAGAGCATCTGGGCTTTACCGGCGAGGGGCTGGGCATCGCCGTCCATGCGGTGGCTCTGATCGAAACGCTGTAAGCAGGAGAAACTTTCATGACTCTGAACTCGATCATCGCGAATTTCCAGACGTTCAAGCTGGCGGATCTTCTGGATATCATCATCATCGCGTTTCTGATCTATCAGCTGCTGGGCATCATCAACCGCACCCGCGCCGGGCAGCTGGCCAAGGGTGCCCTGCTGGTGCTGGCCGTCTATCTGGTGGCGAACGTGCTCAACATGCGCACGGTCACCTGGCTGCTCAACTCGCTGCTGCAGGTCGGCCTGCTGACGCTGGTCGTGCTGTTTCAACCGGAGATCCGCCGTGCGCTGGAACGGATGGGCCAGACCGACCAGTGGGCCTCGAAGCTCTTCAATGTGAAGGGCCGCTACAACGACCCCAGCTTCAAGGGGGCCTGGCGCAGCGCCATCATCGCCATCTGCGACGCCGCCGAGCGCTTTTCCGAGACCAAGACCGGTGCGCTCATCGTGCTGGAACGCAGCACCAATCTTTCTGAGATCGTCCGCACCGGCACACCGGTGAACAGCGCGGTCAACCTGGAAGTGCTGGGCACCATCTTCTACGAGGGCACCCCCCTGCACGACGGTGCCGCCATCATCGAGAACGGCCGCATCAAGGCGGCGGGCTGTGTGCTGCCGCTGTCCAATAACCTGGACCTCGGCAAGGATATGGGCACCCGCCATCGCGCCTGCCTGGGCATCGCGGAGAACTCCGACGCCATCGCCATCGTCGTCAGCGAAGAGACGGGCATCATCTCCATGGCCAAGAACGGCGTCCTCATCCGCCACTTTGACCGCCAGACCCTGTACACCCGTCTGGTGGATGAGATGATCCCCAAGGAGACCGCCAGCGAAAAGACCGACAACAGCTGGAAGGGCAGAGTCAAGCGCCTGCTGAGCTGGGTGAACCAGAAAGAGGAGGACGAGCAGTCATGAGCAACGAGCCGAACAAGAGCGGCACAAAGCCTGCCATCCAGCACAGCAAGAGCATCCTGGACGACCGCCGCATCCGGTTGCTGCTGGCCGTCGTGGGTGCCATCGTGGCCTGGATGGTCGTCACCATCGTGGTCCAGCCCGGCACCACCAAGACCATCGCCAATGTGCCGGTGGATTTTACCTACGATTCCGCCGCGTACACCTCCCGCGGCCTGAGCATTGTCAGCGCCCCGGAAAAATATGTCACCCTGAAAGTTTCCGGCGACGGCTACGCCATCGGCAGCCTCACGGCATCCGATTTCGTCGTCTACCCGGACTGGTCCGGTGTGCGCGACAGCGGCGAGAAGACCCTGCATCTGCAGGTGCGGGGCGTCAACGGTCTGCTGAACGGCGTCACTGTCTCCATCGAGGGCGGCGACAACAGTGTGGACGTGGTCTTTGATGTGGTGGAAGAAAAGACGGTCCCCATCACGGTGACCACCAACTACCTGACCATTGCCGATGGATATATTTTGTATGGAACGGAGCTTTCGAAGGAGAGCGTGACCCTCTCCGGCCCCAGCACCGAGATCGACAAGGTGACCACCTGCACCGCCGAAGTGACCCACAACGGCGAGCTGACGGAATCCGTCACCCTTGATACCGCTCTGCGGTTCTACACCAACAGCGGCAGCGAAGTCAAGTTCGAGTACACCACGCTGGAAGAGTCGAGCGTGGAGGTCACGCTGCAGGTCTACAAGATGGCCACGCTGCCCGTCAGCGTCAGCTTCATCAACGCCCCGCGCGACTTTGACGACTCGGTGCTGACCTACACGCTGAGCAAGAAGACCCTGAACGTGGCGGGCCCGGCCAGCCGGATCGACAAGATGTCCACCCTGTCCGTCGGCACCATCGACCTGTCCACCTTCTCGCTGAACAAGGTCTATGAAATGCCCATCGAGCTGCCCAGCGATATCCGCCTGCTGGACAACATCTCCACGATCACCGTCAGCTTCGATTCCTCCAAACTGGAGACCAAGACCCTGAATCTGCCCGCCGCGTGTGTGCAGGTGGTCAACCTGCCCTCCACCTATACCCTGACGGTGGAGACCGAGCGGCTGATGAACGTGACCCTCTGCGGCCCGGCAGGCGCGATGGAGGCCCTGACGCCGGAACAGGTCGTCATTGAGATCGACGCGGACGACTTCGCGGTGGCCATCGGCCAGCAGAACATCGCATGCAGACTGTATGTGCCGTCCAACGGCAAAATTTTCGCGCTGGGCAGCTATGTCATCCAGTGCAAGATCGAGAGCAACTAAAACGCAGCCCGCTCCGTCCATACTGTAGGCAGGGGGCGGCAATGAAAAAGAAAGCAATCATCGTATGATTTTGGTAAGAGACATCAGGCTCCCCCTTTCCGCCGGGGAGCCGCAGGCCTTTGAAAAAGCGCTGCACCTGGCCCGCATCCCCCGCAGCAAAGCCGCCCATCTCGGTGTGGCAAAGCTGTCGGTGGATGCCCGCCACGGCCAGCCCAGACTGGTCTATACCGTTGCGGTAACGCTCAAGGACGAGGGTGAGGAATCTGCATTTGCAGGGGCCTCGCCCTGCGTTGCTCTCCGCAGCAGGACCGATTTTTCCGTCCGGAACGGCACCGAGCCGCTGGCCCACCGGCCCATCGTCTGCGGGCTTGGCCCGGCGGGGCTGTTCGCGGCGCTGCTGCTGGCCCGGCAGGGCTACCGGCCCATCGTGCTGGAGCGCGGCCCGGCGCTGGACGAGCGGGTGAAGGCGGTGGAGCATTTTTCCGCCACCGGCGAGCTCAACGAGAACGCGAACATCCAGTTCGGCGAGGGCGGCGCAGGCACCTTTTCGGACGGCAAGCTGACCACCCGCATCGGCGATGCGCTGTGCGGCTTTGTCACCGAAGTGTTTTTGCAGCATGGTGCCCCGGCGGAGATCGCCTGGAAGCAGAAGCCGCATGTCGGCACCGACCTGCTCCGAGGCGTCATCACCTCCATCCGGAAAGAGATCGAATCCCTGGGCGGCGAGGTGCATTTCAACACGGCTCTGACCGGATTTGTGCGGAAGGACGGCAGGCTCGTCGGCGTCCAGACCACGCAGGGCAGCTTCCCGTGCGAGGCGCTGGTGTTCGCGGTCGGCCACTCGGCGCGGGATACCTTTGAAATGCTGATGGACAGCGGCCTTGTGCTGGAGTGCAAGCCGTTCAGCGTGGGCTTCCGGGCGGAGCATCTGCAAAGTGCGATCGAAAAGAGTCTTTACCACGAGGCGGCGGGCCACCCGGCGCTGCCGCGCGGGGAATACCAGCTGTCCCAGCATGTGGGCAGCCGGTGTGTCTACACCTTCTGCATGTGTCCCGGCGGGCAGGTGGTGGCCTCGGCCAGCGAGGCGGGCCGGGTGGTGACCAACGGCATGAGCTACCACGCCCGCAGCGGCAAAAACGCCAACGCGGCGGTGGTGGTCAGCGTGGGAGCCGAGGATTTCGGCAATGACCCGCGCCGGGCCATCGCGTTCCAGCGGGAGCTGGAAGCCAACGCCTATCAGGCGGGCCGCGCCGGGGGAGCCTATGCGGCCCCGGCGGAAAACGTCCGGAGCTTCCTCGAAGGCCGGGGAGAACTGCACATCGGCACGGTGGAGCCGACCTACGACCGGGGCGTCGTGGCGGCAGACCTGGGCGCTTTGCTGCCTGGGGAGCTGGCCGACACCCTGCGGGCCGGTCTGCGGGCGTATGAACGCAAGATCGCCGGGTACACCGCGCCGGACGCGGTCCTGACCGGTCTGGAGACCCGCACCAGCAGCCCTGTGCGGCTGAAGCGGGAAGAAGATCTGGAATCGGCCCAGCTGGCAGGGTTGTACCCCTGCGGAGAAGGCGCGGGCTATGCAGGCGGCATCATGAGCGCCGCCGTGGACGGCTTGCGGGTCGCCCGCGCGATCATCGGCCGGTATCGTCCGGCAGAAGGGTGAGAAGATTTTGATGAACGATCGTGAAAACGATAGGATGAAGGAGACCGAAGGCCAGCAGGTGCAGCGGGAACTGGAAGACCAGCTGCGTGAGTTTGGCGACACCATGTCCGATGCGTTCCGCTATGGCTTCGAGGGCCGGGGCATGGAGATCGGCGACCGGGCCTGGGATGTGGGAAAAGCAGCCGTCCATGCGGCCAACTTCGGCATCTCGGAAGCGGGAAAAGCCCTCCGGAACAGCCGGAACGAATACTACAAAGCCCAGCAGGAGGCACAGAAAACCGGGCCATGGAACGCGGGCGGGATGCCCCAGTGGGCCAGACAGATCTTTGGCCTGAAAGGGGAGCAGACACCCGTAGACCTGCTGCGTGCAGACGGCAAAAAGCGCCAGAACGGCGGTGCAGCCCTGCTGGCCGTGGGCATCACCTTCATGGTGATCTTCGGGCTGGGGACGCTGGGCTGCCTCATTGGGTTGGGCGTTGTGTCGCCGGCTGCTTTGGGCGACGTTGTGGTGTCGACTGCTGAGGGCGGCAGTGTGCTGATGACGGGCACGGACTACGTTATGAACACCGCCTACAACGCGCTGGGCATCGTCGGCAGCGTGCTGGGCCTTGTCACGGCGGGCTTTGGCTGGATGACGGCCTGTGGTTCCGCCTGGGTGAAAGCCGGAAAGCAGCTGGGGCAGTTCGCCGATCTTGCGGATACCACCGACTACCACAAGGGCCTTTCGGTCCGGATGCTGGCCGACCTCGTCCACCAGAACCGGAAAAAAATGCTGAAGAAGCTGCAAAAATACATCCGCAAAGGCTGGCTGAACGGATGGCTGGATGAAAAAACGGAAACACTCTATCTGACGGCGGAGGATTACCGCGCTGCGCAGGAGGCCAGAGCCGCCGTGCAGGCAGAGCCGGAACCCAAGGCCGAACCGCAGGCGGAACCCCAGGAGACCCCGCTCAATCTCGAAACGACCCGCCGCTTCGCCAAAGTGCTGGCGCAGGAGCAGCAGCTCATGCAGGACGCGCAGGGCGTGGAGGAGCTGGCCCACATGCAGAAGACCACCGAGGCCATCTGTGACTGGCTGGAAGCCCACCCCGAAAGCCTGCCGAAAGCACGGCGGTTCGCGGAATACTATATCCCGACCACCCTCAAGCTGCTGCACACCTACAACGATGTGCAGGGCCAGAAAGGCGATAATGCCGAGAGCATCCGCCGGGACATCGCGGGCATCCTGCATACGCTCAATCAGGCGTATGACAACCTCTACGATAATCTGCTGAGCGACGTGGCGCTGGATGTCTCCAGCGAGATCGCGGCATTGCAGGGAATGCTGGCCAACGACGGCCTGACCGGGGAGGGATTGCGATGACCTGCCGGGCATGGACCTTAAAAGAATTTGACCGCACCGCCCTCAAGGAGCTGACCGCCGCCATTGCGGAACAGAACACCGAAGAACTGGAGCAGAACGCTCTGGACGACGAGCCCTGGAGCGAGCAGAAATACGCCGCCACGCTGGCGGCACAACAGAAGGAAGCGGGCCTGCTGGCGGGCGTCCTGGCCGCGCGCGGCATCACCGACCCCGCCGAGGCGCTGACGCTGCTGGCGGGCGAGGAAGAGCTGAGCGACCCCATGCTCCTGACGGACATGGACAAAGCCTGTGCCCGCATCCTCGAAGCCATCGACAAAGAACAGACCATCGTTGTTTACGGCGATTATGATGTGGACGGCGTGACGGCCACGGCCCTGCTGTACCAGCACCTCAAGGGGATGGGCGCAAACGTCAAGTGTATGCTGCCCAGCCGCGAGGGCGACGGCTACGGCCTTTCGAAAAACGCCGTGCAGTCCATCCACGACAAGGGCTGTCAGCTCATCGTCACGGTGGACAACGGCATCTCCGCGCTGGAAGAAGCCGACTTTGCGGCTTCGCTGGGCGTGGACCTCATCGTGACGGACCACCACCTGCCCCACGACACCCTGCCCCACGCAGTGGCTGTCGTGGACCCCCGCCGCGCCGACGACCACAGCCCTTTCAAGGGCCTGTGCGGCGCGGGGGTGGCCTTCAAGCTCTGTGCGGCGCTGGACGGCTGCCCGCCGGAAGAGATGCTGGACTACTGCGGCGACCTGGCCGCCGTGGGCACCGTGGCGGACGTCATGCCGCTGACCGGCGAGAACCGCACCCTCGTCAAGGCGGGCCTGAAACTGCTGCAGCAGACCGACCGGCCGGGCTTTTCGGCCCTGCTGGAAGAGGTTGGTCTGGCGGGCAGGCCCATCACGGCCGAGAACGTCAGCTATGCCATCGCGCCCCGCATCAACGCGGCGGGCCGGATGGACAACGCCGTCACCGCGCTGCAGCTCGTCCTCTGCGAGGAGGAGGAGCGCGCCGAGGAGCTGGCACATAAGCTGAACGAGATCAATGTGGCCCGGCAGGAGACCGAGCAGGAGATCGTCCGGGCTGCGCAGGAGCAGCTGGATGCGGAACCCGCCATCCTCGAAGACCGGGTCATCCTCATCTGGGGCCGGGACTGGCACCCCGGCGTCATCGGCATCGTGGCCTCCCGGCTGGTGGAAAAGACCGGCCGCCCCGTCATCGTCGTCTCGGTGGATGAGCACGGCGAGGGCAAGGGCAGCGGCCGCAGTGTGCAGGGCTTCAACCTGCATGCCTGCATCGCCTCGTGCGAGGACATCCTGCTCCGTTTCGGCGGCCACGCCATGGCGGCGGGCCTCTCGGTGCGGGAAGAGAACCTGCACGAGCTGCGCCGCCGCCTGAACGAGTGGGCCGCGCGGGAGTGCCCCGTGCTCCTCACGCCGCCGCTGGAATGCGACCTGTCCATCCATCTGGACCGTATCACCGTGGAGTCGGTCCGGCGGCTGGAACAGCTGGCTCCCTACGGAGCCGAGAACCCCACCCCCGTTTTTGTGCTGGAAAAGGCCGTCATCGACGGCATCTACCCGGTGTCGGAGGGCAGGCATTGCCGCCTGCGCCTGCGGCAGGGCAGCGCCAGCATATATGCCGTCTGGTTCGGGATGCACCCGGAGCAGCTGCCCTATGCCATGGGCGATGTCGTGGACGCCGCGCTGAACCTTTCGGTCTACGATGCGCCGCGCGGGGCACAGCTTTCGGGCCGCATCCTGGAGCTGCACCCGGCGGGGCTGGGCAATGCGGCCGCCGAGCAGACGGCGCTGGTGCAGGCGCTCCGGCGCGGCACCCCGCTCACAACGGAACAGAAAGCAGCCGTGGCGCCCAAGCGGAGCGATATCATCACAGTGTACCGTGAACTGCAGGCCCGGCGCTGGCATGCTGAGGATCTGCAGCCCCTGTTCGCAAAGCTGGGGGAGCAGAACACCGGCAAGATCCTGGTCGCACTCACCGCCCTCGAACAGGTGGGGCTCATCGCGGTGCAGGAATGCGGCGGGGCAAAGTTCTGGGAACTGGTGCCCGCACAGGGTAAGAAGAATCTTGCCGACGCACCGATCTTGAAATGTCTGGAGGAAGAGTAAATGCCAGAGGGAAAAAGTATGCTGGACCCGGTCAAGCCGGAAGATTCCTATTCCGCAAAAACACACCTGCATCAGGCCGTGAGCAACCCGCCGGAAGTGGCGACGGTCGCAGCCACGGCTCTGCCTGCCAATGCCCCCGAAGGGGCACTGCCCAGTGAGGTGCGCCCGGAGATCATCACCTGGGAAAAGCTGGTGGAGGCCATCCAGGCCAGCGGCAAAGCCTACAATATGGAGATGATCCAAAAGGCGTATGACCTGGCCAACAATGCCCACCAGGGCGTCTGCCGCCGCAGCGGCGAGCCCTACATCTGCCACCCGCTGGCCGTGGCCCGGCTGGTGCTGGACCTGGGCATGGACACCGAGAGCATCGCCGCCGCCCTGCTCCACGATGTGGTCGAGGACACCCCCACCACTCTGGACGACCTCAAGGCCGCCTTTGGCGAGGAGGTGGCCCTGCTGGTGGACGGTGTCACCAAGCTGACCAAGATCCAGTTCTCCAACATCGAAGAGCTGCAGGCCGAGAACCTGCGCAAGATGCTGCTGGCTATGAGCCGCGACGTCCGCGTGATGATCATCAAGCTCTGCGACCGGCTGCACAACATGCGCACCGGCGACGCCTGGCCCGAACAGAAGCGCCGCGACAAGGCCCGCGAGACGATGGAGGTCTATGCTCCCATCGCCAACCGTCTGGGCATCCTGAACGTGAAGGAAGAGCTGGAAGACCGCAGCCTGCACTATCTGGACCCCGTGGGCTACAACGAGATCAGCAAGATGCTGAGCGAGCGCGCGGGCGAGGAGTTCCTGGCCAGCGTGTCCGGCGTCATCGAGCAGCGGCTGGAAGAGAGCGGCATCGAGGGTGCGACCATCAAGCGCCGCGTCAAGAGCATCTACGGCATCTACCGCAAGACCATCATGCAGAACAAGTCCTTTGACGAGATCTACGATATCTATGCGGTCCGCATCATTCTGGATACGCTGGCCGAGTGCTACAGCACCCTGGGCCTCATCCACGATATGTACCACCCGCTGCCCAACCGCTTCAAGGATTATATCTCCACCCCCAAACCCAACGGCTACCAGAGCCTGCACACCACCGTCATCGGGCACGAGGGCATCCCCTTCGAAGTCCAGATCCGCACCCGCAAGATGGATGAACAGGCCGAGTACGGCGTCGCGGCCCACTGGAAGTACAAAGAAGGGCTGGACGGCCACGACAAGCTCGATGAGCGTCTGGCCTGGGTCAGCCAGCTGCTGGAAAATCAGCGCGTCAGCGAGGATTCCGGCAACCTGCTGCACGACCTGAAGAGCGACCTGCTGCCGGAGGAGGTCTTCGCCTTCACCCCGAAGGGCGATGTCATCAACCTGCCCGCCGGTGCCACCTGCATCGACTTCGCCTATGCCATCCACTCTGCCGTCGGCAACCGGATGGTGGGCTGCAAGGTGAACAACCGGATGGTCCCCATCGACCACATCGTCTCCACCGGCGAGATCATCGAGGTCATCCTCGGCCCGGCGGACAAAGGCCCCAGCCGCGACTGGCTCAAGATCGTGCGCACCAGCGAGGCCAAGAGCAAGATCCGCAACTGGTTCAAGAAGATGCGCAGGGAAGAGAACATCCAGCAGGGCCGCGATGCGCTGGCCCGCGAACTGCGCCGCGAGATGATCTTCCTCCCGGACGACGAACTGGATGATTTCATCGGCAGCTGCTGCCGCCGCCTGCGCCAGAACAACGCCGAGGAGCTGTATGCGGCCATCGGCTACGGCGGCATCACCATCGCCAACTGCCTGCCCAAGCTGAAAGAGGAGTGGCAGAAGCTCAAGGCCGAGGAAGACAAGACCGAACAGCTGGCCAAAGTGGACCTGAGCAGGGTCCATGCCACCGACGGCGTTGTGGTGGAAGGGTTCGACAACACCCCCATCAAGTTCGCCAAGTGCTGCTCGCCGCTGCCCGGCGACCCCATCGTAGGCTTCATCACCCGCGGGTTCGGCGTCTCCATCCACAAGCAGAGCTGCGCCAACGCCATTTCCAGCATGAAGGACCCCACCAACGCCCCCCGCTGGGTCAAGGCGTACTGGGCCGACAGCGTCAAGGACAGCTACAAGGCCGGCCTTGAGATCGTGGCGCTGGACCGCAACGAACTGCTGCGGGACGTGCTGAGTGCACTGGCCGACATCCGGGTGCCCATCTACACGATGAACGCCCGTCAGGTGGAAAACAACTGCGCCGTGGTCAGCCTGACCATCGGCATCAACAACACCGAGCATCTCAACCGGGTGGTGGCCCGCCTGTCCAAGGTCAAAGATGTGCTCAAGGTCACAAGGAGTTAAACCATGCGTGCAGTCATTCAGGCCGTTTCGTCGGCCAGTGTCCGGGTCGATGGGGGCGAGCCCCGCGCCATCGGCCCCGGCCTTGTCATCCTGCTGGGCGTCCGCGACACCGACTCGCTGGACATCGTGCCCAAACTGGCCGAAAAGTGCGCGGGCCTGCGCATCTTCAAGGATGAGAACGACAAGCTGAACCTCAGCGCAAAGGACCTTGGGTATTCGGCGCTTGTGGTCAGCCAGTTCACCCTGTATGGGGACACCCGAAAGGGCTTCCGGCCCAGTTTCATCCACGCAGCCAAAGCCCCGCTTGCAGTGGACGCCTACGAGCTGTTTCTGGCCGAGATGAACAAACAGGGCCTCCGGGAGGTCCGGCACGGAGAGTTCGGGGCGGATATGCAGGTGGCTCTGGTCAACGAGGGGCCATGCACCATCGTCATCGACACCGACGAGTGGAAAAAGAAGGATTGAGAGGGATAACATGCAGGCATTTCATCTTCTCGGCTCTGCGCCGTTTTACACCAACAGTTTTCTGCTGCTCACCAAGGCAGGCCATGCGGTCATCATCGACCCGGCGGCCGAGGTGCAGGAGTACGATAAGATCCTGCGGGACCACGGCGCCGTACTGACGCACATCCTGTGCACCCACGGCCACTACGACCATGTGGGCAGCGCCGGTGTGCTGAGCCGCGAGTGGGGCGCAAAGATCTGGTGCGAAGCCGCCGACTGCGCCGGGACCCAGCTCTTCCCCCTGAAGAGCGCCGATTTCGGTTATGAAGAGGAGGCCAACCTTTCGGTGGATGAGCTGACCTTCACCGCATGGCACACCCCCGGCCATACCGAGGGCAGCGTGGTGCTGCTGTGCAGCGAGTATCTCTTTGTGGGCGATACGGTCTTTCAGGGCAGCATCGGCCGCACCGACCTCGAAGGCGGCAGCGACCGCAAGATGGAGGCGAGCCTGCGCAAGTTCGCGGGCCTGCCTATCCCCAAAGAGACCCAGCTCCTGCCCGGCCACGGGGATTTCTCGACCTATGGCGAGGAGCTGGAGACCAACTACTATATCAAAGCCGCACTGCGGAACGCATAAAAAAGGCGGGAACACATGAAGATCTATATCACAGGGCTTGCATCCGGCTACGAGGTCGAGCATCTGGTCCGGCTGTTTTACCCAATGGCACCGCTCACCCTGACTCCGCCCGAAGCCGGGGAGGACTGTGTGTGGGCCGAGCGGAAGCCGGACGGTCTGCTGGCGCTGGTGCGGGAGCATGGCGGCCAGGAGGCCGTCTCCGCCCCGCTGCCGGGGCCGGACGGCGAGACCGAAGCCTTTGCTCTTGCCAGCCTGACCTATGACCTGTTGCGCCGCTGGACGGGCATCCGCCCGCCCTGGGGCAAGATGACCGGTGTGCGCCCGGTCCGTCTCATCCACGACAAGCGCGCCGCCGGTTGGAGCGAAGCGGAGATCGACCGCTTTTTCCTGAGCCGGTTCGACTGCTCGGAGCAGAAATACCAGATGGCCAGAGCTATTGCCGATCTGCAGGAGCCGATCCTGCGCCTGGGCAGCGAGCCGAAGACCTACAGCCTGTACATCGGCATCCCGTTCTGCCCCTCCCGGTGCAGCTATTGCAGCTTCGTCAGCTGCAATCTCGACCGGGACCGCAAGCTGGTGCAGCCCTATGTGGACTGCCTCTGCCGCGAGGTGGAGGAGATCCGGGCGCAGGCGGAGCAGGCCGGGCTGAAGCTGTGCAGCATCTACATCGGCGGCGGTACGCCCACCAGCCTTTCGGCAGACCAGCTCCGCCAGCTGATGGGCACCGTGCGGCAGTGCTTTGACCTTTCCCGTGTCGTGGAATACACGGTGGAGGCAGGCCGCCCCGACTGCACCGACGCCGAAAAGCTGGCCGTCATCAAGGAGTATGGGGCAACCCGCATCTCAATCAACCCCCAGACCTTTTCGGACGAGGTGCTGGCCGGCATCGGCCGCCGACACTCGGCGCAGGACATCCTGGACTGCTTTGCCGACGCCCGGAAGGCGGGCCACGACGACATCAACATGGACCTCATCGCGGGCCTGCCCGGCGACACCGTGGAGGGCTTTGAGCGCAGCCTGCGGCAGGCCATCGCGCTCGACCCGGAGAACATCACCGTCCACACCCTGACCCTCAAGCGGGCCTCCCGCATCGTCATCGAGGACCAGAGGGAGAACGACTACGCCGATGTGGCCGCCATGCTGGAACGCTGCCATCTGCTGGCAGAGGCGGGCTACCGACCCTACTACCTCTACCGCCAGAAGAACACCCTGCAAAATCTGGAAAACGTGGGCTGGTGCAAGCCGGGCCACGAGGGATATTACAACATCTATATCATGGAGGAAGTCCAGACCATCCTTTCCGCAGGCGCGGGCGGCAGCACCAAGCTGGTGGCCGACGGCGGAAAACGGATGCAGCGCATCTTCAACTTTAAGTATCCGACCGAATACATCCAGCGCTTTGCGGAGGTTCTGGAACGGAAAAAAGGAGTGGCTGATTTTTATGATCACGATTTGGGTCCCGAAACGTCTGGTGGAGATCGACCTTTATAACATTGCCGCCCGCAGCCCGGAAGCGCTGGCGGAGATGAGCGAGCGCAGCTACCGCGAGCGGGTCCGCTATGCGGCCGAAAAAGTCCGCTTTTCCGGCACCAAGATCGTCATGCTCACCGGCCCGTCGGCCAGCGGCAAGACCACCTCGGCCCACAAGCTGGCCGAAGAACTCATCCGGCAGGGCACACCGGCCCATGTGGTCAGTCTGGACAATTTCTTCCGGGGCGCGGAGTTCTACCCCCGGATGCCGGACGGTACACTGGACTACGAGAACCCCGACACCATGGATCTGCCCCTCATCCGGCAGTGCCTCCGCGAGCTGAGCGAGACGGGAAAGACCGTGCTGCCGATCTACGATTTCACCAGCGAGAAGCGCTCGGATGCGACCGAACCCGTGGACCTGCAGGGCGGCGTCTGCATCGTGGAGGGCATCCATGCTCTCAACCCGGAGCTGACCAGCCTTGTGCCCGGTGAGGAAGTCTACCGCATCTATGCCGGTCTGCGGGAGGAATACTGCATCGACGGCCGCCGGGTCATCAACACCCAGGACATCCGCCTGTGCCGCCGCACCCTGCGCGATGCCGCCGCCCGCGGCCGCAGCCCCGAAAAGACCCTTGCCATGTGGGACCGCGTCCTGGACGGCGAGACCCGGTATATCAAGGGCTTCAAGACCACGGCAGACTTCCTGCTGGATACCTCCTTCACCTACGAGATGGGCCTCATCGCCCAGCTGCTGCAAAAGGTGCGCCGCCAGTTCGTGCTGGAAGGCCACAATGCCGAGCTGTGGGACGAGACGGCCCGCCGGTTCGAGCATGTGGCCCCCCTGCCGCTGGACCTGCTGCCTGCCGACAGTATGCTGCGGGAGTTCTACGGCAGCGAGGCGAACTGACGAAGGGCTGTCCGGAGTTTGTGCAAATGCGAAAAAACTGTTTCCAAATCCGCACGAAACTGTAAAACTTGCGGCAAATTCGTTGCAATCAGAGGTGGAGTGCGCTATAATGAAACCATCATCCGAAAGCACAGGAGGGGAAGTACCCTTCCGCTGAGAGAGGTGTCTGTTATGGATTTCAACAAGATCAAGGAAATGGGTCTGGAATATGCCGAAAAAGGCAAAAATGCAGCAATGGATCTGGCCGAGCGTGGCAAGACGCAGGCAAAGATCGTGAACGAGCAGACCAAGCTCGCCCGCGCACAGCGCCAGCTGGGTGCGCTGGTGTACAGTCTGGCCAAGGGCAACGAGGAGAACCAGCCCCTTGTGGATAAGTACATCGAGATGATCGATGCCATCGAAAAAGATCTGGCCGCTCTGCGTGAGAGCATCGGGACGCCCGCAGCGGAAGCTGCCCCGGAACCTGAAGCACCGGCGGACAGCGTGACTATTGAGTTCCCCATCGACGCACAGCCTGCTGCGGAGGAAAAGAAGACCTGCCCGCAGTGTGGCGCGCCGGTCTCGGACGATGCACTGTTCTGCAACAAGTGCGGCGCGCAGCTGTGACCTGAAATTGAAACAGCCCGAAGCGGGCGGTGTCCGTGCGGGATACCGCCCGTTTTTGTACCAAAGTGTGAAAAATCTGGAAACATTTGAAGCGAAAAACCGGAAAATGCGCTTGTCCCCTTGAAATATGGCGGATTCTGCGATACAATAAAGCCCTACTTTTGGAGCAGAAGGGAGCGTTTGCCCATGCTGGACTGGCCGGAGCGGGAGCACTATACGGCAGAGGACCTCATCGAGATCCTCCGCATCCTGCGCGACCCCGAAACAGGCTGTCCGTGGGACAAGGTGCAGACGCACCAGTCCATCCGGAAAAATTTTCTGGAGGAAACGTATGAGGCACTGGAAGCCCTGGATGCAGACGACCCCGCGATGCTGCGGGAAGAGCTGGGCGATGTGCTGATGCAGGTAGCCTTCCATGCCGTCATGGAGGAGGAGCGGGGCCGGTTCGATTTTGAACAGGTCTGCCGTGAGGTGTGCGAGAAGCTGGTGTTCCGTCACCCGAACATCTTTGCCTCCTCTGCGGCGGAAAATGCCGGTATAAACAGCTGGGATGCGCTCAAAAATAAGGAAAAGGGACGCCGGACGCTGGCCGATGAGCTGGGCACCGTACCGGCCACCCTGCCTGCTTTGATGTATGCTCAGAAACTGCAGAAGCGCGCCGCAGGCCATGGCCTCGGTGCAGTGGACCAGGAATGCGCGGCTGCTGCCCTGCGGGCGGCAGAACAGAACTGGGACGCCGCTGCACCGGAGGATGCCGCCGCACGGGCGGGAGAGCTGCTGTTCGCAGCGGTCAACGCCATCCGGCTGGCCGGTGTGGATGCCGAAGAAGCACTGACCTTTGCCTCGAAGCGGTTTCGGGACGAGCTGCTGGCCCCACAGGCGGGAGCGAACGGGTATCAGGCCGAAACGCCTGCTCCGATAGATAGAAAATGATGAGTACAAATTTTGTGGAGGTTTTACTATTATGACCAAGACTGATCTGATCGCACAGGTTGCGGCAAACACCGAAATGAGCAAGAAGAGCGCTGAACTGGCTGTCAACGCTGCATTCGAGGCACTGGGCAAGGCCATGGCAGAGGGTGAGAAGATCACCATCTCCGGCTTCGGTACCTTCGAGATCCGTGAGCGCGCCGAGCGTCAGGGCATCAACCCCCGCACCCGCGAGCCCATCACCATCGCTGCTTCCCGCAGCATCGTGTTCAAGCCGGGCAAGGCTCTGAAGGACACCCTGTAAGAGAGAACCCACTGCCGCCGGAACCGTTTGGCCCGGCGGCTTTTTATATGGAGGTTTCCCATGCGATTGGACAAATACCTGAAAGTTTCGCGGCTCATCAAGCGCCGCACCGTAGCAAACGAGGTGGCCGATGCAGGCCGCATCCTCATCAATGGCAAGGTCGCCAAGGCCAGCCAGGCCGTCAAGGCGGGCGACCTCATCGAGGTCACCTTCGGCAACCGCCCCATCAAAGTCCGCGTGCTCTCCGATGTGGAGCCCCGCACCAAGGATGTCGCGCGGGAGATGTACGAGATCCTTTCGGAATAAGACTGAGACAGAAAAAGCCTCCTGAATTGCACGAATGTGCCGTTCAGGAGGTTTTTGCATATTATAGCAGTTTGCGTTTTTAATGTACAAGCAACATCCGCAAACTGCATATCGCAAATATGCCGTGTTGATGGGCACTATTTTTGAAAATTGCGATAGAAATCAACCGAATGGATCGCAGCGTTTTCGAAAACGAGATAATCGTTGTATTCGCGGGTCAGCGCTTCTGTGTCGCGCTTTCCGCTTGGCTTGACGGAAAAGAAATCGCGAAACTTGTAAGCGCTGGGGACGGCAGGGGCGGGGAGAACTTGTTCGCAATGGGTATGCAGCTCCTTCAGAAGTTGGAGTTTATCACCGAAGAAGTCTTTTTTCAGAAGGATATGTGCGACCGGGAACGAAGAACCGTCCCGATGCAGGACAACGACTTCGCATATATCCACTGCCGGATTTTGCAGGATGACATTTTCAATGTCGAACAGATAGTGCTTTTGCTTGTTGCTGTCAATAAAGTAGTCCACCGCCCGGCCGAGAATATAGACAAAGCCATCTTCGTCAAGATAACCGATATCTCCCGTGTGGCCCCATTTCCGGCCTTCGTCATCTGTGCGGAAGAAAGTGGCAGTGGCAGCAGGATTTTTGTAGTACTCCTTCATGCAGCAGGGCGTGGAGACTTGCAGTTCTCCCCGCTGGCCGTAGGGCAATTCGTTCCCGGTCTCCGGGTCAAAGGCGCTGACCGTGGCAAGGGGAAGAGGAATGCCCGTGGAGCCGATTTTGTTTCGCGGCCCGGCAGCGGTGATGCCGGAGGATGTGAACGTGACGGTTGCACCCAGTTCGCACATTCCCCAGCCCTTTTGAATACCTCGGTTGCAATGATGCGAAGAAAGGAAATCGTTGATTTTGCTTTCTGTCTCGGTAAGAAGTTGTTCGCCGCCAGTTATAGGGCAAATCAAAAACGATAAGTCGTGTTCAGGATCGAGATGTTCCATTGCGTAGAGCCAGAGACTGGTGGCACCAAAAACATAATTGGGAGAGTATTTCTCAATATCAGAAGTGAAGTTTTCAGGACTGAATAAAGGTTCGAGAATGCAAGAGGCTCCCAAGCAAAGGGGCATCAACAGAGAGATCGAAATGCCGCTGGAAAACCAGATGGGAACGATGTGGAGGAATTTCTTCTGGCGGGAAACCTCTGGAAAACCAGTCTCGTACTGCGCAATCGTTGCGTTGATTCCATCGTTGGTCAACACGATGCCCTTCGATGCTCCGGTCGTGCCAGAAGAATAGACCATGACCACAGGGGTGTCTTTCTGATAAGGTGCTTCCGTTGGAGAAGCATAGGAACTGCCCGTTTTGATGAAAGCAGACCAAAGAGAGTGTTTGGAATTCTCATGGAGAGCTTGTTTCAGCTCAGGCTCCAGGGGGCTTTTGAGTTCGGCAAGAATGCGGAGCGGAGCAGGGAGCGAAGCCGTGGCAGGAAGAACAACAAGATGCCGGATGCAAGTTTCGGACAAGATGGATGAAACGCTGGCGTAGAGCTTGTCCAGCACAAACAAAAATGCTGCGTTTGTTTCATTGATGCGGTCACGAATCTGGGCGGGCTGAAACATGGGATTGACGAAATTGGCCAGCGCGCCGATTTTGCTGCAGGCAAGAACGATATAAACGGCTTCGGGGGTTCCTGCGGTACAAAGCGTGACACAGTCTCCAGCCCGGACACCGTTGGAGAGCAGCGCTTTTGCGCAGGCTTCAACGTGTTCAAATAATTTTGAAAAAGTGATTTTTACACCAAAATATTCCAATGCGGTTTCGCTCAGGTGTTCTTTGTTGTGCTGGTAGATGTTTTGGTATACGGTACACGAAGCAGGTTGCGCATGAAGGGCCTCGGAACTGTAGTACTTCAACCAAGGCTTGTCAATGGATGGATACCCGGATATTTTTGTGTTGCACATAATGATTCCTCCCAATAAAAGATGAAATTAACCCTTTTGAGCAATTATAACTCAAAAGAGTTAATCTTTTCAAGAGCTTTTCGATATGCTTTTTCTAAAAAAGGAGAAAGCATCCATGAATATCGGAGAAGCAGTGAGGGAACGGATCATAGAACTGTGCCGAGAAAATGATATTTCGATCAACAAGCTGTGCACGATGAGTGGAGTTACACAGTCTACGGTGAACAACATCGTCAGCGGAAGAAACAATAGCGCAACGGTATCGACCATCAAGAAGCTGTGCGATGGACTGGGAATCTCCATTGAAGATTTTTTCCATTCGGAGCTGTTCCGGAATCTGGAACAGGAAGTCAAATAACGAATAACGGCACCCTGCCCTTCATACAGTGAGAAAAAGGGGAGTTGTGCCATGAACAAGACCGCCGAAAAAACGCCCGCTCCGCCCCACGACCTGATCCTGGAAGGCCGCAGCAAACTGACGGTGACCGGTGTGAAGCGGGTGCTGCGGTGCGATGCCGACAGCGCCGCGATGGAAACGGGCAAAGGGGTGCTGCACCTGACGGGAGCCGAGCTGAACGTGACCAGCCTCGACCTGGAGAGCGGGGAGGTGCGCCTGACCGGCCGCATCGACGCGCTGGAATATACGGCCGAGCGGACGCCGGGCGGCCTGCTGCGCCGTCTGCTGCGCTGATGGCCCCGGCACTTCCGGCGGGACTCATCGGGCGGGAGGCGGCAGCCTGCGTTCTGCTGGGGGCCGTTCTGGGCGGGACAAGGGCGCTGTTCCCGGAAAAAGGCCGGGGAGCTTTTCTGCCGGACGTGCTGCTCGTGGGGGCGCTGCTGCTGGGGCTGCAGTCCTATGCGGCGTCGCTGAGCTTCGGCGGGGTGCTGCGGTGGTATCAGCTGGCGGCGGCCGTCTTTGGCGCGTGGGCGGCAGAACGTGTGCTGCGCGGGCCGGTGCGGGGTGCGCTCTTTGTGCTGGGGCTTCCGCTGCAAGGGGCCCGGCGGCTCCTCGCGCCGGTGCTGCTGGCCCGAAAAGCGCGTTCAAAACGTGCCAAAGAACGCCGGAACGCAAAAAGGAACGCAAAAAAACAAAAAAAGAACTTGCCAAGACCACAGCGGATGTTGTATAATTCTAACGTATCAAAGTAAGACCACAGGCGCATCGGGCCTGCTGATTTCAGGGGGCACTGAGTTATGACGAATCCGAGCCGCAAAAAACGCAGAAAGAACACGGTGCTGCGCACGGTGTTCCGGCTGTTCTTTCTTTTGCTGCTGCTGAGTATGCTGGCAGCATACATCTCCAATCAGGTGGCCATCAGCTCCAAACGTGCCGAGCTGCAGACCCTGAACGAACAGATCGAACAGCAGCAGACCAAAAACGAGGAGCTGCAGCGCATCCTCAGCGGCGACGCGGATGACGTGACCGAATGGGTCGCCCGTGATTCTTACAACTACGCCGCCCCCAACGAGCGCATCTTTGTGGATGTGACCGGCAACTGAGGGCGGGTCCTCCGGGAGGGTCTGCGGCCCGCCCCGGAACAGCCACCCAAAAAGAAAGCAAGGAGTATTGAGTTTTGGCGATTGAGGTAGGGAACGTATTTGAAGGCCGTGTGACCGGCGTGAAGCCGTTCGGCGCATTTGTTGCGCTGCCGGAGGGCCGGGTGGGCATGGTCCACATTTCCGAAGTGTCCAATGAATATGTGCAGGACATCAACACCGTCCTGCACGACGGCGATACCGTGAAGGTGCAGGTCATCCAGGTGGCACCGGATGGCAAGATCGCATTGTCCATCAAGCGGCTGCTGCCGCGCCCGGCCCGCACGGACCGCGGCCCCCGCCCCGGCGGCCCGCGCAGCGGTGCCCCGCGTGAAGGTGGGCATTTCGGCGGTTCCCGCGGCGGCGGACGCCCCCCGCGTGAGGGCGGCAGAGGCCCGGCCCGCGAGGCTGCGCCCCGCGTCTGGCAGCCCAAAGCGCCCGCCAGGAGCGACAACCTGAGCTTTGAGGATATGATGAGCCGCTTCAAGAGCCAGAGCGAAGAGAAAATGGCCGACCTGGACCACGAGACCAACAACCGCCGCGGCGGTGGTTATGCGCCCCGCGGCCGTGGCGGACGCCGCTGAGAAACGGCGCGTCTTCTCAGTCCGCTTTAAGTCAAAAGGATGGAACAGACCTGTCTCATTTGATCGGGCAGGTCTGTTTTTTCGCTGAAAGAAAGGAATTGCAATGCCTGCAAAATTTGAACTGATCGCTCCCTGCTTTTTCGGGTGCGAGTCCACTGCAAAATTTGAGCTGACCCGCATCGGCGCAGAGAACATCCGGGTGGAGGATGGCCGTCTGAGCTTCTGCGGCGGGGCAGAGATGATCGCCGCCGCAAACCTCAACCTGCGCACCGTGGAGCGCGTGATGCTGCTGCTGGCCCGCTACAGGGCCGCCACCTTCGACGATCTGTTCGACGGTGTGTACGATATCCCGTGGGAGGAGCTGCTGCCCGCAGACGCAGCCTTTCCGGTCACCGGCTCTTCGCTGAACAGCCAGCTGTCCAGTGTGCCCGCCTGCCAGAGCATCATCAAAAAAGCTGTGGTCAAGCGCCTGATGGCAAAGCACCACACCTCTGTGCTGCCGGAGACCGGCGCGGAGTACAAGATCCGCTTTATGCTGCGCAAGGATCAGTGCGAGATCATGCTGGATACCACCGGCGAGGGCCTGCACAAGCGCGGCTACCGCCGCAATGCCATGGAGGCACC
>OIYY01000235.1_pt1 | contig 42886 bp, 35 predicted proteins | sample 1588341 | NCBI WGS metagenome assembly OIYY01 (sample SAMN03283287) | human gut metagenome | biome: human-associated habitat; material: feces | host: Homo sapiens | place: Peru | collected 2012 | reverse complement strand
CGCGGAAGCCCATGCCGCGGCCGGTACCGCTCTCATAATAGCTGGCCGAGCGGCTCATATTGAAGGTGACCATGCACTGGTACTGGTTCCAGATATTGACCATACGGTCGAGCTTTTCGTCGCTGCTCTTGACCGAGTAGGTGGACAAAAGCCGGTTCCAGTGCGTGTGCAGTGCCGAGAAAGCGGCGTCCACCTGCGCATCGGTGGCATAGCGGGCAGCCATTGCCTGCGCGCGGGTCTTGTTGATGACGCCGGGCGCTGCCCATTTTTCATCCTCCGGGTTCTCGATATAGCCCAGCATAAAAATTAGGCTGCGACGCTCGCCTGGCTGCAGGGTGATGTTGATTTGATGTACGCCCACGGGCGCCCAACCGTGTGCCACCGAGTTGGTGCAGCTGCCGTTTTCCACGACCTCCGGGTTGGCGTTGCTGCGCCATGCCCCCAAAAAGGCGTCGCGGCTGGTGTCAAAGCCGTCAATCGGCGTGTTGACCGTGAAAAATGCGTAGTGGTCACGGCGCTCGCGGTATTCGGTCTTGTGGTAGATCGTGCTGCCCTCGACCTCGACCTCGCCGGTCGAGAAATTGCGCTGGAAGTTGGTGGAATCATCCACGGCGTTCCACAAACAGAACTCTACATAGCTGAATACAGTAAACGATTTCGGCACATCACCCTCGTTGGTCAGCACCAGACGATCTATCTCGCAGTTGTCGCCTACCGGCACAAACAGCTCCAACTTCGCGGTCAAACTGTTCTTTTTGCCGGTGATGATGCTGTACCCAAGGCCGTGGCGGCACTCATAGCTGTCCAACTCGGTCTGGGTGGGCTGCCAGCCGGGATTCCAGACGGTGTCGCCGTCCTTAATATAGTAATACCGGCCGTTAGAGTCCGCTGGTACGTTATTGTAGCGGTAGCGGGTGATACGCCGCAGCTTGGCATCCCGGTAAAAGCTGTACCCGCCCGCCGTGTGGGAAACAAGGCTGAAGAATGCCTCGCTGCCCAGATAGTTGATCCACGGCAGCGGCGTGCGCGGCGTGGTGATGACATATTCACGTGCGGTATCGGAAAAATGACCGAACTTCATAGAGACCCTCTCCTTACTTATGGAAAGCAGATAAAATCGTAAGTTCTAGTCGAAAACGATTAAGTTGTTACCTTTACAATACCGCGTTTTTCGGATAATTGCAAGGGCTGCGGCTGAATTTGACGATGATTTGGCAAGTTTCACAATTTTGCAAACCGAAAATTGGTACGAAAATCGAATGCTACCTATTTTTTATAAGGGCATTTTCCGGCTGTGGCACCCTAAAAAGCAAATTCGGGTCCGGATCACAGGGCCGAAAGGTGCGAAAAAGGCAAGCCAAGGCGCAAATTATGTCCGGTTTTCAGCGAAACTCCAAACGAAATAACCAAAACAGATGTTTTGGCTTTTTGCAAATCGCCAAAATGAATCGAAATGCACAAAAAATACAAAAAAGGCATTGATTTTATAGTTGACATGTTGTATAGTGAAGATGCGAAAACGATTAAGGAAGACGCAAGGAGGCGATATCATGGCATCCATCAAAGACATCGCAAAGGCATGCGGGGTCTCGGTGGCTACCGTGAGCAAGGCGCTGAACGGTCACAACGATATCAGTCAGGCTACCAAAGAAAAGGTACGCGAGGCGGCAAGGCAGATCGGCTACATGCCAAACTCCGCAGCGCGGGCCTTAAAAACGAACCGTACCTATAATCTGGGCGTCCTTTTCGTGGACGAGGCGCAAAGCGGTCTGACGCATGAATTCTTCGCGGCTGTTCTGGACAGCTTCAAACGCCACGCCGAGGGTAGAGGCTATGATATCACCTTTATCAATCACAACATTGGCCACGGCCACTCCAGTTATTTAGAGCATTGCCGCTACCGCGGCGTTGACGGCGTGATCGCTGCCTGCATCAAGTTCGATGACCCGGAGGTCATTGAGCTGGCCTACAGCAACCTGCCAATCGTCACAGTTGACCATGTCTTTAACAACCGGGCTGCCGTACTTTCCGATAACACCGAGGGCGTTCACAGGCTGGTGGATCAGCTTGCCGCCCTGGGGCATGAACGGATCGCCTATATCCACGGTGAGAATCACAGCGCGGTCACCCAGAAGCGTCTGGTCGGTTTCTACCGTGCCTGCGCCGCCCATGGGATCACGGTGCCGGACGCATACATCGTGCCGAGCACCTACCGCGATGCGAAAAGCTGCGCCGCTGCGACCCGTCAGCTGCTGGCATTGCCGCAGCGCCCCACGGCGATCCTCTTCCCGGATGACTTCTCCGCCATCGGCGGCATCCAGACGATCCGGCAGGAAGGACTTCTGATTCCGCGGGATATTTCGGTGGCCGGCTATGACGGCAACCTGATTTCGCAGATCATGTCCCCGCAGCTGACCACCTACCGGCAGGACACCGAAGCGCTGGGCCGCGCCGCGGCAGAGCTGCTTATCGAGCAGATCGAATCCCCGCGCACGGCCTTGCCGGAACAGAAGCTGGTCTCCGGCAGTTTGCTGAAAGGGCAGTCCGTTGATGTCCCCAATCTATAGGTTCAAACCCGCAAGGATGCGGGTCACAATATCTGATTCATACATGAGTTCTTTTTATTAAAAAGGAGGAAAAGACATTATGAAAAAGGCAATGAGTTTATTGACCGCCACTGCAATGGCAGCCACCTTGCTGGCAGGCTGCGGCGGAGGCACCGCAAGCTCGTCCGCAGCCCCCGCCGCTGATTCGACCTCTACCGAAGCCAGCAGCACGGCCGCAGAGCCCGCTGCCGATGCAGCCGCAGAGGAGGGCAAGGTCCTGAACATCTGGTGCTGGAACGATGAATTCCAGTCCCGCTTCAACGACTATTACCCCGGTGTCAAGGAGATCGCCGCCGACAAGTCCACCACAACGCTGGATAACGGTGTCACCGTAAAGTGGACCATCAACCCCAATGATAACAATAACTACCAGAACAAGCTGGACGAGGCCCTGCTCAAGCAGGACAGCGCCGCTGCCGATGACAAGATCGACATCTTCCTGATCGAGGCGGACTACGCGCTGAAGTATGTGGATTCCGAATATACGCTGGATGTCAAGAAGGATGTCGGCCTGACCGATGATGACCTCAAGGATCAGTACCAGTACACCAAGGACATCGTTACCGTGGATGGCGTCCAGAAGGGCACCACATGGCAGGCAACCCCGGGCCTGTTTGCCTACCGCCGCTCCATCGCTGAAGATGTGCTGGGCACCGATGACCCGACCGAGGTGCAGGCCGCGCTGAGCGATTGGGATAAGTTCAACGATGTGGCTGAGAAGGCCGCTGCCAAGGGCTACAAGATGCTCTCCGGCTACGATGATTCCTACCGCACCTTCTCCAACAATGTTTCCGCCGGTTGGGTGGACGGCACGACCGTCAAGGTCGACCCCAACATTATGAACTGGGTCGATCAGACCAAGACCTACACCGATAACGGCTACAACAACAAGACCAGCCTGTGGAGCGACCAGTGGGCCGCCGATCAGGGCCCTGCCGGCAAGGTTTTCGGCTTCTTCTACTCCACTTGGGGCATCAACTTCACCCTGCTGGGCAACTCTCTGGCCACGCCTGAGTCTGAGGGAGGCAAGCAGGAAGTCGGCAACGGTATCTTCGGCGATTACGCAGTCTGTCAGGGTCCTCAGCCTTATTACTGGGGCGGCACCTGGATCTGCGCAGCAGCCGGCACCGACAACATCCCCACAATCAAGGATGTCATGTACTCTCTGACCTGCGATGCCGACATCATGACCAAGATCACCGAGGATACGCAGGACTACACCAACTGCAAGAGCGCTATGGATTCCATCGCAGCTGACCCGAACTTCGGCTCCGCATTCCTCGGTGGCCAGAACCACATTGCCCTCTTTGCAGAGGTTGCACCTACCATTGATATGTCCAACGCCGGTCCGTATGATCAGGGCTGCAACGAGACCTTCCAGAGCTGCTTCAAGGATTACTTTGACGGCACGGTTGACCTTGAGACCGCGAAGAAGAACTTTGAGGATCAGATCAAGGTCAAGTATCCTGAGCTGAGCAGCGTTGAATGGCCCGCATAAATACCTGTGTGACCGTTGACAAAACGAACTGAACCGCAAACGCCATGCCAGGGGCGGGGAGAGACGCCCGCCCCTGGTTTTGTTTTTATCAGATTTTGAAAGGCTCTGCCCCCAGCAGGGCAATGCCCACACAGCTAAGGAGGGCGAGACCTATGAAAACAAAGAGAAAGGGCATGAGCTACGCCAAATGGGGCTATATATTTCTGGCGCCGTTCTTTATTACCTTTTTCATCTTCCAGTTCTGGCCGCTGGCAACGACCATCTACTATTCCTTCTTTGAGTATTTCCGCAGCGGCTTAAAGATCATCGGCCCCAACTTTGTGGGGCTGAAAAACTATGCCGCCATGATCCAAGAGGTGCCGAAGTATTTCAGCAATACTATGATCATGTGGCTGATGGGCTTTATCCCGCAGATTATTGTATCGTTGGTGCTGGCGGCGTGGTTTACCGATCTTCGGTTGAAGCTGCGGTTTCAGGGCTTCTTCAAGACCGTCATTTATATGCCCAACCTTATCATGGCATCGGCGTTCGCCATGCTGTTCTTTACCCTGTTTTCAAACGCGGAGACAGGGCCGATCAACTCGATCCTGCTCAAGCTCGGCATTGTGGCCGAGCCGGTGCGCTGGCTTTCCAATGTCTGGACAGCGCGCGGTCTGGTTGGGCTGATGAACTTCCTGATGTGGTTCGGCAATACGACCATCATTCTGATGGCTGCCATCATGGGTGTGGACCCCGGCCTGTATGAGGCCGCCCAGCTGGACGGTGCATCCTCGACCACAATGTTCTGGCGCATCACGATCCCGCTGATCCGCCCGCTGCTCGTCTACACGCTGATCACCAGCCTCATCGGCGGCCTGCAGATGTTTGATGTGCCGCAGGTTTTGACCAACGGCAAGGGCGACCCGAACGGCTCGACCAACACCATTATCATGTACCTGAACCAGCATCTGTACAGCAAAAACTACGGCACAGCCGGTGCTATTTCGGTGCTGATGTTCCTGCTCTGCGCGGTGCTTTGCGTCATCATCTACTTTACCCTCACGCAGGAGGATGACGGCCTGACCCGTGAGCAGCGCAAGGCTGAGAAAGCCCGCATCAAGGCAGCTAAAGCGGCCGCTAAGCATCACTAAGGAAGGAGCGTGAACAGTATGCCGAACGAGACCAAAACCGCAGCCACCACTACCGCAAAGGCAAGCAAAATTCACGACCCTATGCTGACCCTGCAGCGTGCAGTGGCCTATATCGTGCTGTTTGTCCTCTGCTTTATCTGCCTGTTCTTCTTCTATGTGCTGATCGTCAACGCCACGCACAACAACTTTACCATCCAGCAGGGGTTTGACCCGCTGCCCCGCGGCAGCTTTGGCGTTAACTTCTTCAACACCACCCATGATGCCAATGTGCCGATCCTGACCGGTCTGCGCAACAGCCTGATCGTGTCGGCTGCCTGTGCGGCGCTGTCGGTCTATTTCAGCGCACTGACGGCCTACGCCATTTATGCGTATGACTTCAAGCTGCGCAAGCTGGCCTTTACCGTCATTCTGCTCATCATGACGATGCCCACACAGGTTTCGGCGCTCGGCTTTTTGAACCTGATGGATTCGATGAAGCTGACCAATACCCTCTGGCCGCTGATTTTGCCGAGCATTGCCGCGCCGACGGTGTTCTTCTTCATGAAGCAGTATATGGATTCGAGCCTGCCGCGCGACATTATTGACGCGGCGCGTATTGACGGCTCGGGGGAGTTCCACACCTTCAATACGGTTATCCTGCCGATTCTGAAACCCGCTATGGCGGTGCAGGCGATCTTCAGCTTTGTAGGCGCGTGGAACAACTACTTTATCCCGGCGCTGATTATTAACGATGCCAAGTGGAAAACGGTGCCCATTCTCGTAGCACAGCTGCGCAGCGCGGACTTTTTGAAGTTCGATATGGGCAAGGTGTATATGATGATCACCATTGCGATCCTGCCTGTTATGATCGTCTATCTGCTCCTCTCAAAATATATTGTGCGGGGCGTTGCATTGGGCAGCGTGAAAGGGTAAAATAACACTTACGGGGGTGCAGTGCGCTTGCGCTGCACCTTTTTTGATGTTTATGCTAAGGCAACCGATAGAATACGGAGGAATATACGATGTCATTTCCGGAAAATTTCGTCTGGGGCGCGGCAACCGCAGCCTATCAGGTCGAGGGCGCAGTGCAGGAGGATGGCAGGGGACTGTCCATCTGGGATACCTTCAGCCATACGCCGGGCAAAACCAGAAACGGCGATACCGGGGACATCGCCTGCGACAGCTACCACCGCTGGGCAGAGGATATTGCACTGCTGAAAGAGATGCACCTGAAGGCGTACCGGTTCTCGATTGCCTGGCCACGCATCTTCCCGCAGGGCACGGGACCAGTCAATCCGGCGGGCCTTGCCTGGTATGACCGGCTGGTCGATGCGCTGCTTGCGGCAGGGATCGAGCCTTATGTCACGCTCTACCACTGGGATCTGCCGCAATCTCTGCAGGACAGGGGCGGCTGGCTGAATGCTGATACGGCAAAAGCCTTCGCCGGATATGCCGCCGCAGTGGCCGCGCACTTTAAGGGGCGGGTGCGGTACTATTTTACCCTCAATGAGCCGCAGTGCAGCGTGGGGCTGGGCTACAGCAGCGGTGTACACGCACCCGGTTTTCGTCTGGATGACGGCTCGGTGTTTACAGCGTGGCACAACACGATCTACGCCCACTGCCTTGCGGCTGATGCGATCCGCAGGGCTGACCCCGATGCCCGGGTCGGCATGGCCCCGACAGGGCGCATCTGCACCCCGGCGACAGACGACCCTGCCGATATTGCGGCGGCCCGCGAGGCCACCTTTGCGCTGGCGGACGGCGACTGGACCTTTACCTATACCCCGGCACTTGACCCGCTGTGCGGGCGCGGCTGGCCCAAGATCGCGGGCGGTCAGGCCCAGCGTGTAGTGGACGCCATCCCGCAGGAGCAGCTGGACGCTCTGCCGCTGGGCAGGCTGGATTTCATCGGGATGAACATCTACAACTCCGTCATGGTGCGCGCCGGGGCAAACGGCAAGCCGGAATTCTGCCCCCGGGCCGCAGGGTACCCGCGCACGGCCATCGGCTGGCCCATCACCCCGGAGTCGATGGAGTGGGGGACACGCTTTATCTGGGAGCGGTACGGCCTGCCCATCTACATCACCGAGAACGGTATTTCCTGCACCGACAGCATCCATCTGGACGGCAAGGTGCATGACCCTGCGCGCATCGACTTCATCCACCGCTATCTTCTGGCGCTGCGCCGCGCAATCGACAGCGGCGTGGATGTGCGCGGCTATTTCCACTGGTCGCTGCTGGATAATTTTGAGTGGAGCGAGGGCTATAATGAGCGCTTTGGCCTGATTTATGTCGATTACGCAACCAGAAAACGCACCCCCAAGGACAGCGCTGCCTGGTACGCCAAAGTGGCTGAAACGAACGGAAGGGATCTGAGGCACATCATAAATTCCTGAGGTCGGTTACGGTCTTTTGTCTGATTGTCGGTGATATTTTTCCTTTTCGCATACAAAAATGCTCCCTATATAGCCTTCAGTGTTTTATTTCACTGTTCGCTATACGGGGAGCATATCTATTTGCGGCAGCCTCTTATTCGTTTACTTTCCCCACACGGTCTCGGCGGTCTCCCTGACCGGCTTGAGTTTATTCCGCTGTTCCGGCTCGGTCAGCTTATTGCCGATTTCGCAGGAGGCACGAATCGTAAATATTTCATAAAATTTCGCAACAAGCGATTTACTTGGCGCGAGTTTGTGATACTATAAAGAAAATACGGGCCGCAGAGGATAAGAAGTGGGCCCGCGGGCGGGGTGGCATAGCGTACCCCGCAGACAAACGGTGGAATGGAGTTGTGTTGTGATGAAAATTCGTAAGGCAGAAGAAAAAGACATCCCAAGAATTACGGAGCTGCTGGGTCAGGTGCTGCAGATCCATGCAGAGATACGCCCGGATGTGTTTATCCCCGGCACCACAAAATACACCGTCGGCGAACTGAAGGAACTGCTGGAGCAGGAGGATAAGCCTGTCTTTGTTGCAGTCGGTGAGGATGATGTGTGTATGGGGTATGCCTTCTGCCAGCTGAAGGAGCAGCCGTTCTCTACCAATATGGTTCCGTTTAAAGCGCTGTTTATTGATGATCTGTGCGTTGACAAGCAGACGCGGGGACAACACATCGGGGAAAGCCTGTTTGAATATGTGAAGCAGCAGGCAAAGAAGCTTGGCTGCTATGAAGTTACCTTGAATGTCTGGGCGGGGAATACATCAGCCGAACGCTTCTATGAGAAGATGGGTATGAAAACAAAGGAACGGCAGATGGAGTACATCCTATAAAGATAGAATCATTGACAAGGGTTGATATTGGGGAGATGACCAGACAAAAAACAGTACAAGTTGAGCGGTAGTTTTGGGCGTGAGGACCCTGCTTTACGAGCGGATATGTACACTGAAATTTCCGGTCACAGACTGATCATCCAGCTGCGCTTTTTGAAGATGACAAGCGAGACGGCCAGGCGGAAAATCTCCTCCGTTGTAAGCAGGGCATACACACCGACAATGCCCCAGTGCAAACTATAGGCGGCCAGCAGGCACAGCGGAATGCCGATGCCCCATGTGCCAATGGTGTCAATGATCATGATTACTCTGGTATTGCCGCCGCTCCTCAAAATACCACCGCTCAAAATCATGTTTTCTACCTTGACGGGTGCATACAGGGCAAACACGACCAGCAATGCTTTGCCCAGCGTCTGTACATCAGCGTCCACGCGGTACAGATTGGTGTATGCGCCCGCAAACAGTACCAGCAGCGAGGCTACGCCTATGGCCCCGACCAACCCGGTCAGCATAATGCGTCTGGCATCCCCGTAGGCGGCATCGTAGGCCTTCTTTCCCAGCTGCTTGCCGACCATCACACCGGCTGCTGCCGACAACCCGCTCAATGCGCCTACGATCAGCGACTGAATCGGGCAGGTGAGGGTGTAAGCGGCAAGGTTGGCTGTGCCGAGATGCCCGTACACTGCAGATTCGACATTCTGCCCCAGGCTCCACAAAAACTCGCTGAGCAAAATCGGCAGGATCATGCCGCAGTACGCCCGCAGGGTGATTCTTTCAAAGTGCAGCGTCCACAGAGGATGACTGCCATCCCTTCTGAGGCAGACCACAAAGCCCAGTAAAATCAGCAGGAAATTCAGCAGCTGCGAAACGAGCGTGGCAATCGCTGCGCCCTGCACCCCCATGGGGGCAAACCCGAGCTTGCCGAATATCAGCAGGTAGTTCAGCCCGGTGTTGGCAGCCACCGCGCCGAGGCTGGCCCAAAAGGGAATGGCAGCATGCTCCTTGCAGCGCAGCCACGCGGACAGGACCGTGCTGAGCGCCATCGGCAGATAGGCAAATGCCACGGTTTGAAAATACACGGCACCGGCTTGCTGAATACGCCCATCGGCGGTGTAAAGCTGCAAAATCTGTGCCGGAAAGCCACCGGCAGCCAGCAAAAACAGCATCGACAGCAAAGTCCCGCAAAGCAGGCTGACATTCAGGCTGCACCATGCCTCCCGCTCGTTGTCTGCGCCGGTGAACTGGGCGATCAGGATCCCGGCAACTGTGCCGATTGAGCCGATCACCACGGAAAAAATCAGCGAAAAATTCCCGTACAATCCCACAGCCGCAATATTGACCTCGCCCAGCTGCCCGATCATGATCTGGTCTATTATGGAAAAGGATGCCTGCAGCATACTTTGCAGGGTAACGGGAATGGCAATTTTGCTCAGCGATTTCATAAAGTCCGACATGGCATATTCCTCGTGCTTTCTCTGGGTATCAGTGTGACCGGTAGAACGATTTGCGCTTCGCAATCCCTGCCGCTGCGCATCGCTTCAAGGCAGGTCAGCGCAGTTTTGGCGCGCTGCGCGGCGTCCTGATGCACGGTGGTCAGGGTGGGAACGCTCTCCCGGCTGGCGGCGGTGTCATCAAAGCCGATGATTTGTACATCATCGGGGATGCGGACGCCCCTGGTTTGCAAAAACCGCATAAAATCCAGTGCATAGAAATCGGATGCAGCAAAAACAACGGTACTGTGCAGATTTAAGAAGCAACGAAAATGCTCCTCATAATAAGCACTGCGTTCTTTTTGCAGCGCAGGGATCTGCCAGAACAGGGCTTCGCCCGGCGCAAAGGCGTCGCGAAAGCCATCCATGCGCTCTTTGTCCATGCACAGGTCGTTGTCGGCAAGGCACAGCGCCTTTGTGTGCCCCAGTGCTCTGGCGTACTGTCCCGCCTGATACCCGCCGTCATAATGGGCGATGGTGAGGTTCACGACCTTGCTGCAGGCTGCAAAATAGCCGTCATACACGACGAAGGAGATTCTCGTTTGGCTGCGCAGCGCTTCATAGTCAGCCTCGCAGAAGCCCATCAGAATCAGCCCGTCCATATTCCACATCGAGGCAAAAACCGGGATCTCGCGGATGTCGGCGGTGGTTTTTATCATCAAAAAGTAGCCCTTCTCGTTGGCCTCGCGCGAGAGTGCATTCAGGGACGACATCACAAAGCCGTCCTCCAAAACCCGCCCCTCGTACTTGACATGGTCGTTCATGACCACGCCGATGATACGGGAGTTATTTCGCGCCAGCAGGATACCGGCCATATTGGGGATGTAGCCGGTCTTTTCCAGCTCCTGCTCGACACGCTTTACCGTTGCATCGGAAATTTTGGCGGTTTTTCCGTGGATCACATTGGAGACGGTGGCTGTGCTGAGACCCAAAGCGTCTGCAATGTCTGCGATCCGAACCCGGTTCTGTTCCATGCAATACCTTCTTTTCTATTCGCTCTTATTCCATGGTACAACACAAGGAAAAGATTCTCAAGGGTTAAACGCATAACCTATAACGAAAATCAGAGCTGATTTTTGTGCGGGATTTCCAATACCAGTGTGCTGTGTGATTACAGGCCTGAAAACGGCTGTTTTGGAATTTGGCGGATCTGCATACAGTGGAAAATTCAGGCATTTGGCACTATGCCTAAATGAACCGCTGCAAAGTTGTGAAACCTCCCGATAGAGGCACAGACGGGAAAGCTTGGACACATGAAATATCCAGCTGAATGGTACGATACTCCATAAAAGCGTCTTGCATCTTGCGGGGGTTCTTGCTATACTCAGTAGTAAACGCAACAATTACTTGCAAACAAGTTGCGCATGTTGCGCAACCGAAGGAGGATCTGCCATGCAGGGGCGCAAATTACTTCACGGCGGGGACTATAACCCGGAGCAATGGCTCGACAGGCCGGACATTCTGGCACAGGATATTGAATTGATGAAAAAAGCCCGCGTCAATACCGTGACGCTGGGGGTGTTTTCATGGTCGGTGCTGGAGCCTGAGGAGGGCGTGTTCAAGCTGGACTGGCTGGCGGACATCATCCACAACCTTTACGCCAACGGGATCAGCACGATTTTGGCAACCCCCAGCGCGGCGCGCCCCGCATGGCTGGCACACAAGTACCCGGAGGTGCGCCGTGTGCGGGCTGACCGCGTGCGGGAGCTGTACAACCGGCGTCAGAATTACTGCTATACCTCGCCGATTTATCGTGAGAAGGTGCGCACCATTGACCAAAAGCTGGCGCAGCGGTTTGGGAATGATCCGGCGGTCATCCTTTGGCACATCTCCAACGAGATGGGCGGGGACTGCCACTGCGCATTGTGCCAGGCGGAGTTCCGCCGCTGGCTGCAGGCACGGTACGGAACGCTGGCGGCGCTGAACAAGGCATGGAACGCCCGCTTCTGGAGCCATGACTACACCGATTGGGAGCAGATCGAAAGCCCTGCCCCACAGGGCGAAAACGCCGTGCAGGCGCTTGCGCTCGACTGGAAGCGGTTTGTCAGTGACCGACACATCGACTTTTTGAAATTTGAGCGCGATACCGTCAAGGAAATCGCGCCAAATGCCAAATTTACCGTCAATATGATGTATCGGTTTGACGGCATCGACTATTTTAAAATGGCAAAGGAGATCGATGTCGCCAGCTGGGACAACTACCCGACCTGGCATAAGCCCGGTGAGACGGTCGAAGAAACGGCGCTGGACACCGCCATGATGCACGATCTTTTCTATTCAATGAAGGACAAGCCTTTCCTGCTGATGGAGTCCAGCCCCAGCTTTACCAACTGGCAGCCGGTTTCCAAGCAGAAAAAGCCCGGCATTGCTGAGCTTGCCGCGCTGCAAACGGTGGCGCACGGCGCAGACAGCGTACTTTATTTCCAGTGGCGCGCCAGCCGCGGCGCGGAGGAAAAGCTCCATGGCGCAGTCATCGGCCACGACGGACGGGAGGATGCCCGTTCTTTTACGGAGACTGTGCAGGTGGGGCAAGGACTGGAGGCTTTGGCCGAAATTACAGCGGTAAAACGCGAAAAGCAGGCTGCCATAGTCCATGATTGGCAGAATAAGTGGGCACTGGAGGGCTCCTGCGGCCCGCGAAATGCCGGTATGGGCTATTGGGATGAGCTGAAGCGGCACTATAATGCCCTTGCACGGGAGGGCATTGCCGTGGAGTTTGTTGACCAGAATGCCGATCTGGCAGGTTATGGCCTGGTCGTGGTGCCGATGCTCTACCTGCTGACCGATGCTTTTGCGAAAAAGCTTTGCGCATTTGCGCAAAACGGCGGCACAGTCATCGTCACCTACTGGTCTGGCGTGGTCGATGAGAGCGATCTCTGCCGCCTGGGGGATACGCCCTACGGTCTGACTGAACTGTTGGGACTGCGCCGCACCGAGATTGACGGCATGTATGACGGAGAGAACCGTCGCTGTGTGCCGAAAGTCGGCTGCACACTGCCTGCGGCACAGGCATCCACCCTGTGTGAGGTGGCAGCTCTTGATGAGAAGGACCCGGCAGAGCCGCTCAGCCTGTATGACGAGGACTATTTTGCCGGACATCCGGCTGCAGCGGTCCACAGATACGGTAAAGGCCGCGCGTACTATCTGGCCAGCCGCTTTGACGAGGTTTTTTATCGGGCGATTTATCACGATGCTGCAAAGGAAATCGGCTTGAGCCCGGCTTGGCCGGAGGCGCTGCCGGAAGGGGTTCTGGCGGTGCGGCGCGGCAGCTTTGTGTTTGTACAGAACTGCACGGAACAGTCTGTCACGGTGGGAAGCACTGTGCTTGCGCGTTACCGGACTGCAGTTTGGAAGGACAGGGATCGTATTTTTTGACAAAATCGGGCCTGTTTGAGCGTTCTGCTAAAAAGCGGAACGCTTTTTTGTTGCTTTCGGACATTGACAACGAAAGAATATCCCGGTATGCTGATATGAGATTTGTTGCGCAATGCAATGCAAAGGAGAAGGTTTCCCCAATGGCTGCAAAAGAAAACGAAAAAATGACGATCAAGCAGGTGGCAGAAGCACTGGGCGTTTCCAAAACAACGGTGTCACGCGCACTTTCCGGGAAGGGACGCATCAGCGAAAAAACCCGCGCCAAGGTGTATGCCTATATGGGGCATGCCCGCACCGAGCCTGCTCCGGCGCAAAAAGACCCAAAGGTGCGCACCAACAACATTGCCATGGTTGTACCGCAGCGCTTTATTACGCTGGATCTGCCGTTCTTGCGCAAATGTATGGGTGGCATCTGTACCATGGCTGATCAGCGCGGCTACGACATGCTGCTGTGCTACGCCTCCGGCACAGAATATACCCAGCTGCAGCGTCAGCTGGCGAGCCATAAGGTGGACGGTGTTATTCTGACCTACGCCATGGCAGACGACCCCTGCGTTGACCTGCTGCGGCAGTATGATGTGCCGTTTGTGCTGATTGGCCGCAGCGAGGACAAGACGATACCGCAGGCGGACAATGATCAGGTTACCGCCGCCTGCGAGATGACCCGCATCCTGCTGCAGATGGGGGCCAAGCGGATCGCGCTGCTGGTCGGCAGCACGATCTACGCCGTCAACACTGACCGCACGCGCGGGTATCTGCGCGGCTTTGCGGAGTCCTGCGTGCCGGTGGATCAGCGCCTTGTTCATTCCGGCATTGAATCAGCAGGGCAGACCATTGACGCGCTGGAGGCGGCGCTTGAGCAAAAGGCGGACTGCCTGCTCTGCGGTGACGATGAGATCGCCTACGAGGTCATGCGAGAGCTGCGCAACCGGCATATTCTGGTGCCGCACGATCTGCGTGTTGCCAGCCTGTACGACAGCTCGATGCTGGCCAGTATCACGCCCTCGGTGTCCGCAGTGCAGTACGATGCCGAGCAGTTGGGACGCACGGCCTGCCGCATGCTGCTTGACCGCCTGCTTGGCAAGGAAATGGTGCAGCGCCAAATTGAGGGGTATCAGGTCATTTTGCGTGAATCCACCAAATGGAATAGCCGTACCCACGACAGACGATAGCCTGCACCCCGCTATGGCATGTCGCCACAGATTGTGCAGCGGGGGAGGTATGCTGCCCTGCAGGCTGCCTGAAAATATAACTTGATGTATAGCGCACCCAGCCCCCGGTTTTACGCCAAAACCGGGGGCTTTTTTGGGCGGATGCACGCTTGTTGCGCAAAAATTGCGCACAAAGTGGGCTGTGCCCCGGGCTTTTCCGTCAGAATTTCCAGTTTTCGAGCCGCAATACCGTGAATATCACCCATTGACGCAGGCTGAAAAAGAGTGTATTCTTATGCTTGTAAGGAACAAGTTGTTCGAATGTGCGCAACATAAATGCGCAACATTTGGCGACGCATAGGTTCCAAAATCGGAAATGAAGGAGAACTCGATCATGAAAAAATGGATTTCCCGTCATAACGCTCTCGCTGCGGTGAGCACCGTGACTGCGGCCGCTATGCTGACCGCTTGTGGTGGTGCTGCATCCTCCTCTGCTGCGTCCTCTGCCGCATCTCAGGCCGATTCCGCTGCGTCCTCCGGTGAGGCTTCTTCCGCCGCAGAAAGCTGGGGCGATGTAAAGCTGACCATGTGGGGTGCTGAGGAAGACCAGACCATGCTGCGCGAGATGGCCGATGCTTTCATCGCGGAAAATGCCGACAAGGGCAACATTACGATTGAGATCGGTGTCCAGTCCGAGTCCAGCGCCAAGGATACCGTTCTGGCTGACCCCGAGGCGGCTGCCGATGTTTTCGCCTTTGCGGATGACCAGCTTAATGAGCTGGTGGCAGCCGGTGCCCTGCAGGAGATCCTGCTGAACCCCGAGGATGTCAAGAGCCGCAACCTGACCGGTTCCGTTGAGGCCGCGACCATGGACGGCAAGCTCTACGCCTACCCCATGACCGCTGACAACGGCTACTTCCTCTACTATGACAAGAGCGTTCTGAGCGAGGACGATGTCAAGAGCATGGATGCCCTGCTGGCCAAGGCTGATGCCTCCGGCAAGAAGTTCATGATGAGTCTGAACGATGCCTGGTACATTTACAGCTTCTACGCCGGTGCCGGTCTGAAGGCTACTCTCGCCGATGACGGCGTCAACACCGTCTGCAACTGGAACGAGGCTCCCGGCGCCGATGTCACGCAGGCAATTCTGGATATGAGCGCCCAGTCCGCCTTTAAGTCCGGCGCAGATGCAGACATCGTTTCCGGCATCAAGGACGGCAGCTGCTGCGCCGCCATCTCCGGCACCTGGAACGCCGACACTGCGCAGAAGATCTGGGGCGACAACTACGCTGCCACCAAGCTGCCCACCTACACCCTGAACGGTGAGCAGGTGCAGATGGCTTCCTTCTCCGGCTACAAGCTGGTCGGCGTCAACCCCCACAGCTCCAACGTCGGCGTTGCTATGATGCTGGCCGACTACATCACCAACGAGGACAATCAGGCAAAGCGTTTCAATGACCGTAAGCTCGGACCCTCCAACATCAATGTAAACGAGTCCGAAGCCGTGCAGAGCGCTCCCGCTATCGCTGCACTGGCTGCCCAGAGCGACTACGCCACCCTGCAGCGCGTAGGTGCCAACTACTGGAGCTCCGCTCAGAGCTTGGGCGAGATCCTGGTTTCCGGCGACACGCAGGGCAAGACCACCCAGCAGCTGGTGGACGATGCCGTGGCTGGTATTACCGCACCCGTAGCACAGTAAAAAATATTCCGGCGGGCACGCGGCGGCTATGCGGCGTGCCCGCTTTTTTTCAAATCCCGCGCATAAGAAGAAAGGAGATGACTTCTGTGGCAGAAATGGTTCTTGCACCGTTGCACGGCGATGGAAAAGAAGCAAATTTCATTCAGAAGTTTGGTCGCGCGTTTGTCCGCGGCGATGCCTTCACCAAGCTGTCGCTGCTTGTCTGGGGTCTGGGCTACATCGGGCACGGACAACTCATCAAGGCCCTGCTGGTAACGCTGGTGCAGGGGTTGGGACTGTATTTTCTGGGCACCTCCGGCATTCCGGCTCTGAAAAAGTTCGGCACGCTCGGCACGGTCCAGATGGAGATGCAGTTTAACCCGGTGACCCTCAAAAACGAGGTCAACAATTACGATAACTCGTTTGCTATTTTGCTGCTCAGTGTCATTGCGCTGGTGGTCATTGTCTCGCTGGTCGTGGCAACCATGATGGTCGTGCAGTCGAATTACCTGCTGCAGCAGCAAAAGGCTGCCGGTAAAAAGCCCAACAGCTTCCGTCAGGACATCAACTGCTACCTTAATGAGAAATTTTATGTCACGCTGCTGACCCTGCCGGTGCTGGGCGTGGTGGTGTTCACCATTGTACCGCTCTTCATTTTGATCGCCGTTGCCTTTACGAACTACGACCAGCAGCACATGCCGCCTGCCTCGCTGTTTACCTGGGTAGGGCTGGCAAACTTTGCTTCGCTGTTTGGCGGTCAGTCGCTGTCGATGACCTTCAGCTATGCATTCGGCAAGGTGCTGGGCTGGACGCTGGTCTGGGCGTTCTTTGCGACCTTCACGACCTTCTTCGGCGGCGTGTTTCTGGCAATGTTCATCAACAACAAAAAAACGAAGTGCCCCCGGCTCTGGCGCACCCTGTTTATGATCACCATCGCCGTGCCGCAGTTTGTCACGCTGCTGCTGGTGCGCAACTTCTTCTCGGATGCCGGTATCTTCAATACCATGATGAACAATGCAGGCGTCACGGATCTCCTCAAAACCATCGGGCTTTTGGGGCAGAGCATGGACCATATCCCGTTTCTGACGGATCAGCATTGGGCCAAGTTCATGATCATTATGATCAACATCTGGGTCGGCGTTCCGTACCAGATGCTGATTGCCACCGGTGTGCTGATGAACATTCCCAGCGATATTCTGGAAGCCTCGACCATTGACGGCGCCAGCCCGCTGCAGTGCTTTATTTATATCAAGCTGCCCTACCTGCTCAGTGTGCAGGGCCCCGCGCTGGTGACGGATTTCGTCAAGAATGTCAACAACTTCAATGTTATCTACCTGCTGACGCAGGATGTCTACATCACCAAGGATCAGGCAATGGCATCCTCCAGCGCCAAGGAGGTCGATTTGCTGGTGACATGGCTGTTCCGTCTGACGCAGGAGCAGTACAACTATAAGATGGCGGCGGTCATCGGCATTATGGTGTTTATCATCTGTGCCATCTTCACACTGGTTTGCTTCCGCTTCATCAATAAAAAGGAGGCGACGTTCTCTTGACACAGCAAACAGTTTCGCTGCCCGGCAGCTCGCAGACGCAGCTGCGCCAGGGGCGCATCGTCCGCGGCGTGCGCAGCATCATTCGCCATCTGATTCTTGCCCTGCTGGCAGGTATCTGGCTGGTGCCCATTGTCTGGCTGGTGGCAACCTCCTTCTCCACCGACCGCGGCATCAATGTGCGGCGCTTTTTCCCCACTGGTTATACGCTGAACAACTACGCCAACATCATGTTCCACCCCGATTCTGTTGCGCAGTTCCCGCGCTGGTTTGTAAACACCTTTGTGGTTGCGTGCTTTACCTGCGTTATCTCCACCTGCTTTGTGCTGATGGTCGCCTACGCATTGAGCTGCTGCCGCTTTAAGGGACGCAGGCTGCTCCAGAATCTGTCGGTCATTGTCAACCTGTTCCCCGGCGTTCTGGCGATGATTGCAGTTTACTTCGTTTTGAAGTACCTCAACCTGACCAACTCCTACGCCGGTCTTATCATGGTCTATGCCGGTTCGTCCGGACTTGGCTACCTGATCTGCAAGGGCTTTTTCGATACCACGCCGGTTTCCCTGCGTGAGGCTGCCAAGCTGGACGGTGCCTCCGATGCGCGGATATTCTTCCAGGTCGTGCTGCCGATGTCCAAGCCGATTTTGGTGTATACCATTATCAGCTCCTTTATGATTCCATGGACGGACTTCGTCATGGCAAAAATGATTCTGAACTCCGGCCTCTCCGCCGACTGGACAGTGGCCATCGGTCTGTTCAATATGCTGCAGAAAACGCTCATCAACAACTACTTTGCGCTGTTCTGTGCGGGCGGCGTGCTGGTCTCCGTCCCCATCTCGATTCTGTTTATTATCATGCAGAAATTCTATGTCGAGGGCATTACTGCCGGCGCAGATAAGGGCTGATCGTAAACTCTTTTTTCTCCTTCAACAGCAAAGCGGCACCGCTATTTGGCGGTGCCGCTTTGCTGTTGAAGTCTTGATGTATCCTGCGTCCTATAATATTTTGCCAATTTGGCAATCCATGAAGAATGGAACGGTCAATCGGTAACGACCCTGGCATACTCCAAAACATCGGGATTTTCAGCCGTGATCGCAACATCGTGCAGGGTCACGGTCAGCGGGCTTTCCGCAAGACCGCGCAGGGCCACGGCGGTTTTGGCATTTCTGCCGTGGATGCCGGCAAAGAAAATCTCTGAAAATTCCGGCGCCCTGCGGGAAACCGGCACCGCCGTGCTGGATTCATAGTTCATGCTGACCTGAATGGCCTCCTCCTGCACATTGTCGATTGTAATATCAGAAAAATGCACATCGCGGATATAACCGCCGCGCCCGCGCATGGATTTAAGACGCAGACCGCGCTGGGTGCCGCGTATCGTGCAGTCATGCACGGTAATATCGTACACGCCGCCGGACATGCCGCTGCCGATGGCGATGGCTGCGTGACCGCCCAGGAAATTACAGTTCCGGACCTCAATGCCGTGGCAGGGCTTGTTCACACGCCAGCCGTCCTCATTCAGGCCGGAATTGATGGCAATGCAGTCGTCGCCGGTGCGGAAGGTGCAGTTCTCAATCAGCACATCACTGCAGGAATCGGGGTTCAGACCATCGGTGTTGGGCCCCTGCGTTTCAACGGTCAGATCATGGATGTGCAGGTGCTCGCAATAGATCGGGTGGATGGTCCACTGGGGGCCGTCCTGAATGGTGAACTGCTCCAGCACGATGTTTTTGCAGGAAATCAGCTGCAGAAAAGATGGGCGCAGGGCAGCCTCCCGTGTGGCAAACACCCGCTCTTCCGGTGGGATACCCTTGCTCTGCGCCTCGCAAAGGGCAGTCGCAGCCTGCTGCTGCAGCTTTTTCCAGTGCCACCAGCTCTGTCCGCTGCCAAAAAAGGTCCCCTTGCCGGTGATGGTGATATTCTCGCAGTCCCTTGCGTAGATCAGCGGCTTGTAGTTGTAGCATTCAACGCCCTCCCACCGGGTAAAGACCGGCGGCAGGTAGTCCTCCATACAGTCGCTGAAGGAGATCACGCAGCCCTCTGCAATCTCCAGCGTCAGGTTGCTTTTCAGCGTCAGCGGGCCGCTTTTCCACTCGCCGCGCGGTACAACCACCTTGCCGCCAGCCGGGCAGCTGTCGATGGCCCTTTGGATCGCCCTCCTATCGTCAGGCTTGTATTCACAGTAAATCGTTTTCTCACACATAGGATACTCCTTTATGGTCATCACAGCATCATTGTCAGAGCCATAGCGCAAAGCGGCAGCACCACAATACTGATAAAAGTCGTTATAACGACAGAACCGGCTGCGAGATCCTCGTCATAGCCAAACTGAACGGCAAACACCGAGGTGATGGCCGCGCAGGGGCAGGCCTCAAGCAGCAGCACGACCTCGGCCACCATGCCCTGCACACCCAGCAGCCGGAACAGCAGAAAGCTCGCCAGCGGGATGAACAGCATACGAATCAGAATGATGCGGTATATCTCACGGCTGCCCAGCAGCTTTTCCGGCTTGCTGCCGGCAATCAGCATACCGGTGATAATCATCGAGAGCGGTGTGTTCATGTTGCCGACCAGCTGCAGCGGCTGGCGGATAAGCTCCGGCACATCGACCCGGCACAGGTACAGGGTCAGGCCCAGCAGAACGGACCAGAGCACCGGCGTTGTCAGGATGCTGTGCAGCACCTCTCCGGGGCGGACCTTCCCGCTGACCATCGCATAGCCAACGGTCCACAGTAAAATGTTGAACACTGTCACATAAGCACTGGCGTACAAAAGCCCCTCGGCCCCGAACAGCGCCTGAATCAGCGGAAAGCCCATATATGCCGCATTGGAAAAGATGCAGGCAAACCGCAGGATCGGCGTGTTTTTCTCCTTGCCGATGCGCAGCGTCAGCAAAAAGGTGATGACCAGCCCCAGCAGAAGCAGGACTGTGCTCAGCGCAAAGGATCGCAGCAGATTTTGCAGCACCTTTGGGTCAAATTCCGTTAAATAGGAATTGATGACCATCGCCGGGACGATCAGATAGATCAGCAGATCGGAAAACGCCTTTTTCGCCTCGATCTTGACCGCACCCGTTTTCACGCAGGCAAAGCCTGCAAAAATCAGCAAAAACAATACAGCAACCTGTTTTGCCGTAATCACTGCCAACTCCATACTCTTCCACCTCAATACATTTGGATCATGTCAGGGGCGTCCTCCAGCATCATTCTGTGGTAGCCATCCTCAGAATTGTGCAGGTGCTCCAAAACTTCTGTGGCGGCGCGCTCGCCGTCCTCCTGCAGCAGGGCGTCCACGATGCGGATATGCTCCTGAATGGAGGCCAGATACCGGCTTTTGCGCCGCGCATTGGACAGGCTGCGGATGCGCTGGCTTTGCGCCATCAATTCCTCCATCTGCTGTAAAATATAGCGGTTGCCAAGGCTCTGTGCCAAAAACAGATGGAAGGCGGCATCCGCATCATGGGAGTGCTGCGCCGCATCCGCATGGGGGAACGGCAGCGGTGTGACCTCCGCATCGGCCTGCGCGGCCTGACCTTCAAAAAAAGCTTTCCAGGCGGCCAGTGTATTTTTGTCTGCCCGTTTCGCAGCAATGCGCAGGATCTGCGGCTCCAGCATGACGCGCGCCTCGTACAGCTGCCGTATATCCTCCATGGAAATGTTGGAGATGACTGTGCCGCGGCGCGGCATGACCACAAGCAGCCCCTCACGCGCGAGGCGCAGCACAGCTTCGCGCACGGGGGTGCGGCTGACCCCCAGCTGTGCGGCAAAGCGCTTTTCCTCAAAGACCTCTCCCGGTTTGCGCTTGCCGGAAACGATCTCACTTTTTAAAAGCTCGTAAGCATTTACGGACATAGATTCCTCCAGACCCTTCGGTGCTACTCTAACTGATATATCACTGATATATCAGTTAGAGTAGCACATACCGCCCACGCTGTCAAGGGCAGAAACAATTAAAAACCATCGGACAGCTTACGGGCTGTCCGGCGGGAAAGTAGGGCTTATTTTATAGGCGGGGCAGGGGAGAGGACGGGAACGCGGGGTTACTTCTCGCAGCCTTTTCCGCCATACTTGTCCAGCCCGGGGCTGGCAGGCTCGCGCACCCTGACAAAGGCCCTGACACAATTGGAAGGGGCTGTTGATGCCTGCCGGAAAGGCAATTTGTGAAAATTCAAAAAGCCTATTGACAAAGCAGCAAGGGTGTGTTTTACTATATACAAATTTAAGAGTTTAAACCGATGAAGCGGAAATAACGGTGTGCAATGCCCATACAGAGAGCCTGCGGTGCTGAGAATCAGGCTGGAGACAACACATCAAATGGACCGCCGAGGGTGCAGTCAAATGCGGGGAAACCCGCAGAGTATTCTGCAACGCAGGGCATGCGTCAGTTGCCGGGGATGTGTTGGCATCCCGCAAAGCGCATGGGCATCGCGCCCATGAACCGGGGTGGCACCGCGAAAACTATTCGTCCCCGGCAGAGGGAAACTTTCCCTCTGCCGGGGACTTTTTGTATGGATTTGAACGCACAGGAGGGACGGAAGATGAACTTTACGCCGCAGCTTTCCGAAATACGAGAGATCGCCGCTGAGAAAAAGTACGCGGTAGTGCCCATCAGCTGTGAAATATTGTCGGATATCTGCACCCCTATTGAGGCAATGCAGATCTTAAAAAATGTCTCGACCCATTGCTATCTGCTGGAGTCGGCACAGGCCAATGAAAAATGGGGTCGGTATACCTTTTTGGGCTATAACCCAAAGCTGGAGATAACCTGTGTGAACGGAACCCTGCGCGCGGGGGATGTGACGATGCAGACCGAGAACCCCTCGGCGGTGCTGCGCCGGATACTGGCACGGTATAAGAGCCCGCGTCTGCCGGGACTGCCGCCCTTTACCGGCGGCCTTGTGGGGTATTTCTCCTACGATTATCTCGGCTACAGTGAGCCGAAGGCCCGCACGGCGGCAGCGGATACGGAAGCCTTCAAGGATGTCGATCTGATGCTCTTTGACAAGGTCATTGCCTTTGACAACTGCCGCCAGAAGATCATCCTGATTGCCAATATGGCACTGGATGACCCGGAAACAAACTACAATAAGGCACTGCTGGAGCTTACGCGGATGGCAGAGCTTTTGCGCAGCGGCGAGAAACGCCGGGAGCGCCCCGGGCGTTTGCTGGGCGAGGTGACGCCGCTGTTTGACAAGGCGGCCTACTGTGCCATGGTCGAAAAGGCGCGCCATCATATTTATGAGGGCGATATTTTTCAGATCGTTCTGTCCAACCGGCTGTCGGCAGCGTTTGAGGGCAGTCTGCTCGGGACCTATCGAATGCTGCGCACCATCAATCCATCGCCCTACATGTTCTATTTTGCCGGCACCGATGTCGAGGTGGCAGGTGCCTCGCCCGAAACCCTTGTCAAGCTGGAGGACGGCGTGCTGCATACCTTCCCACTGGCGGGCACGCGCCCACGCGGCAAGACCGAGGCGGAGGATGCGGCGCTGGAGCGTGACCTGCTGGCCGATGAAAAGGAACTGGCCGAGCATAATATGCTGGTGGATCTGGGGCGCAATGATCTGGGCAAGATCAGCCGCTTTGGAACGGTGGAGGTTGAAAAGCTGCACAGCATTGAGCGGTATTCCCATGTCATGCACATCGGCTCCACGGTGCGGGGCATCATCCGGGAGGACAAAGACGCTTTGGATGCCATAGAAGCCGTGCTGCCCGCGGGTACTCTTTCCGGCGCACCGAAGATTCGCGCCTGCCAGCTCATCGGTGAACTGGAAAACAACAAGCGCGGTATCTACGGCGGTGCCATCGGCTATATCGACTTTACCGGCAACATGGATACCTGTATCGCCATACGCATCGCCTACAAAAAGAATGGCCGCGTCTTTGTGCGCAGCGGCGCAGGCATTGTGGCGGACAGCATACCGGAAAAGGAATATCAGGAGTGCATCAACAAGGCGCAGGCGGTAGTAAGCGCGCTCAAGGCCGCCGAGGAGGAGGGACTATGACACTGCTTATCGACAATTACGACAGCTTTTCCTACAATCTTTATCAGCTTGTCGGGGCGCTCGGCCCGCCGGTCCGTGTCATACGCAACGATGAAATGACGATTGAGGAGATACGCGCCCTCCACCCGGATCGGATCATTCTGTCGCCCGGGCCCGGCAGACCGGAGGACGCCGGCATCACGATGGCCGCCGTGCAGCTGGGGCAGGAGGTGCCGCTGCTGGGTGTGTGCCTCGGGCATCAGGCCATCTGCGCCGCGTTCGGCGGCACAGTTACCTACGCCAGGCAGCTTATGCACGGCAAGCAGTCCCGCGTTACATTTGACAGAAGCTGCCCGCTGTTCCGCGGCCTGCCGGAGCAGGGGCTGGTGGCGCGGTACCACTCGCTGGCGGTGGCTGCCGATACGCTGCCGCCGGAGCTGAAGGCAACAGCGCGGACAGAGGACGGTGAGATCATGGCGGTGCAGCACAGGCAGTATCCGATATACGGCGTACAGTTCCACCCGGAGTCCATCATGACACCGGAAGGAAAGGCAATGTTGAAAAACTTTATCGAGGAGTGACGGAGAAATGATCAAGGAAGCTATTGTAAAAATCGTCAGCAAGGAGGATCTGACCTACCAGGAGGCCTACACGGTCATGAATGAGATCATGGGCGGGGAGACGACCCCGACCCAGAACGCAGCCTTTCTGGCGGCGCTTTCGACCAAGAGCGCCAAGGCCGAGACCACGGATGAGATCGCGGGCTGTGCTGCTGCCATGCGCGACCATGCCGTAAAGGTCGATACAGGCATGGATATTTTTGAAATTGTCGGCACCGGCGGTGACAACGCCCACAGCTTCAATATCTCCACGACCTCGGCGCTGGTGGCGGCAGCCGGCGGGATGAAGGTCGCCAAGCACGGCAACCGCGCGGCCTCCTCCCAGTGCGGCACGGCGGATTGCCTTGAGGCACTGGGCGTCAACATTCAGCAAAGCCCCGCGCGCTGTGTCGAGCTGCTCAACGAGGTCGGCATCTGCTTCTTCTTTGCACAGAAATACCACACCTCCATGAAATATGTGGGTGCTATCCGTAAGGAGCTTGGCTTCCGCACGGTATTCAACATTCTCGGACCGCTGACGAACCCCGGAAGTCCCAAAATGCAGCTGCTGGGCGTCTACGACGAATATCTTGTGGAGCCGCTGGCGCAGGTGCTGATCAGCCTCGGCGTGCGGCGCGGCATGGTCGTGTACGGCAAGGATAAGCTGGACGAGATCTCGCTGAGCGCACCGACCAAAGTCTGCGAGATCAAGGACGGCTGGTTCAAATCCTACACCATCACGCCGGAGCAGTTCGGCCTGACGCGCTGCACAAAGGCTGATCTCACCGGCGGCAGCCCAGCCGAAAATGCCGCGATCACGATGTCGATCCTGCAGGGCGCGCAAGGCCCCAAGCGGGAGGCGGTGCTGCTGAATGCCGGTGCAGCGCTTTACATCGGCGGCAAGGCGGACTCGATGGCAGACGGTATCAAGCGGGCGGCTGAACTCATTGACAGCGGAAAAGCGCTGGCGGTGCTTGATAAGTTTATCGAGGTGAGCAACCGCCCGGAGGCTGACGCATGACCATTCTTGATGAGCTGGCTGCTGCCGCGCGGCAGCGCAGTGCGGCAGCACAGGCGGTGCATCCGCCGGAAGAAGTAAAGGCCGCTGCCCTCTCGATGCCGAAAGGTAGCTTCACCTTTGAAAAAGCACTGCAGAAAGACGATATTGCGTTTATCTGCGAGTGCAAAAGAGCCTCGCCATCCAAGGGGCTGATCGCAAAGGAGTTCCCGTATCTGCAAATAGCAGAGGAGTATGCGGCAGCCGGGGCGGACGCTATCTCGGTGCTGACCGAGCCCAAGTGGTTTCTGGGGTCAGACACATACCTGCAGCAAATTGCCGCCGCAGTGCCTGTACCCTGCCTGCGCAAGGACTTTACAGTCGATGCGTATATGATCTATCAGGCAAAGCTGCTCGGTGCATCGGCTGTTTTGCTGATCTGCTCACTGCTTACGCAGGCGCAGCTCAAGGAATACATCGGCATCTGCGATCTGCTGGGTCTTTCCGCACTGGTGGAGACTCACGATGAAGCCGAGGTCACCGCCGCACTGCGAGCCGGGGCGCGGGTGCTGGGTGTCAACAACCGCAATCTCAAGGATTTTACGGTAGACACGGAAAACAGCCGCCGTCTGCGGGCGATGATCCCCCGCGAGGTGGTCTTTGTCTCGGAGAGCGGTGTGCGGAGTGCCGCCGATGTGGCGGCGCTGCGCGACATCGGCGCAGATGCCGTGCTGATCGGGGAAACGCTGATGCGCGCCCCCGATAAGGCCGCCAAACTGGCAGAGCTGAAAGGCATGGTGCGATGACAAAAATCAAATTCTGCGGCATGATGCGCCCGGAGGATATACTGGCGGCGAACGCACTGCGCCCCGCGTACATCGGGTTTGTATTTGCGGCCAAAAGCCGCCGCGCCGTCACACCCGAGCAGGCTGCAGCGCTGAAAAAGCAGCTTGCACCGGGAATCCGCGCAGTCGGTGTGTTTGTGGATGCCCCGCCCGCCGAGGTGGCCGCCCTGCTGGCGGCGGGTACCGTTGAGATCGCCCAGCTGCACGGGCGGGAGGATGAAGGCTATCTGCGAGCACTGCGCACGCTGACAGACAGACCCATCATCAAGGCGTTTCGTGTGCAGAACGCCGCAGACCTTGCCAAAGCAGCGGCCAGCAGCGCAGACGGGCTGCTGCTGGATTCCGGCACAGGCGGGACCGGAACGGTGTTTGACTGGTCACTGCTGCGCGGCTTTGCGCGGCCTTATTTTCTGGCAGGCGGGTTGAACCCGCAGAATGTCGGAACAGCGATACAGGCATTGCACCCCTGCGCCGTGGATGTCAGCTCCGGCATCGAGACGGCGGGCAGGAAGGATGCAGAGAAGATGGCGGCCTTTGCCGCCGCGGTGAGAAAGGAAGAAAAGGTATGACAAACCAGAACGGGCGTTTTGGCATCCATGGCGGGCAGTATATTCCCGAAACGCTGATGAATGCTGTGATCGAACTGGAACAGGCATACGACTACTATAAAAAAGACCCGGAGTTCAACCGGGAATTGACCGCTCTGCTGAACGACTATGCAGGGCGCCCCTCCCGGCTGTACTACGCGCAGAAGATGACGGAGGATCTGGGCGGTGCCAAAATCTACCTCAAGCGTGAGGATCTGAACCACACCGGTGCGCACAAGATCAACAATGTGCTGGGGCAGGCGCTGCTTGCCAAAAAGATGGGCAAGACCCGCCTGATCGCCGAGACCGGCGCAGGACAGCACGGTGTGGCCACCGCAACGGCTGCCGCCCTGATGGGGATGGAATGCGTTGTCTTTATGGGTGAGGAGGACACAAAGCGTCAGGCGCTGAATGTCTACCGCATGCGGCTGCTGGGGGCCGAGGTCATCCCGGTCACAAGCGGCACCGGCACGCTGAAGGATGCAGTCTCGGAGGCAATGCGCGAATGGACGAGCCGCATCAGCGATACACATTACTGCCTTGGTTCTGTCATGGGGCCGCATCCGTTCCCGACCATCGTGCGGGATTTTCAGGCTGTGATCTCAAAGGAGATCAGGGAGCAGATGCTGGAAAAGGAGGGCCGCCTGCCCGATGCCGTCATCGCCTGTGTCGGCGGCGGCTCAAACGCCATCGGCAGCTTTTACCATTTCATCGGTGACAAGCAGGTCCGGCTGATCGGCTGCGAGGCAGCAGGCCGCGGCATTGACACCTTTGAAACCGCTGCGACCATCAACACCGGCAGTGTGGGCATCTTCCACGGGATGAAATCCTATTTCTGCCAGGATAAGTACGGCCAGATCGCGCCGGTCTACTCGATCTCTGCCGGGCTGGATTACCCCGGTGTTGGTCCCGAGCATGCATGGCTGCACGATATTGGCCGTGCGGAGTATGTGCCGGTCACCGATGACGAGGCCGTGAACGCCTTTGAGTATCTGGCAAGGACCGAGGGAATCATTCCGGCCATTGAGTCCGCCCATGCCGTGGCCTATGCCCTCAAGCTCGCCCCGACTATGGCGAAGGACAAGAGCATCGTCATCACGATCTCCGGGCGCGGCGATAAGGATTGCGCCGCCATTGCCCGCTACAGAGGGGAGAATATCCATGAGTAACATTTACAAGGCGTTTTCTGACGGAAAGGCGTTTATCCCATTCATTACCTGCGGTGACCCGGATCTCGAAACGACGGGGGCCGCCATCCGCGCCATGGCGGCGAACGGTGCGGATCTGATCGAGCTGGGGATTCCGTTCTCGGACCCTACTGCGGAGGGCGTGGTCATACAGGGCGCCAACCTGCGTGCGCTGCGGGGCGGTGTAACAACCGATCAGATATTTGACTTTGTGCGTGCGCTGCGGAAGGATGTCAAGATTCCCTTCGTCTTTATGACCTATGCGAATGTGGTCTTTTCCTACGGGGCAGATGCGTTTATCTCTGCCTGCGCGGAGCTTGGCATTGACGGGCTGATTTTGCCCGATCTGCCCTATGAGGAAAAGGATGAATTTTTGCCGACCTGCCGGAAGTACGGCGTAGATCTGATCTCGATGATCGCGCCTACCTCGGCGGACCGAATTGCAATGATCGCCAAAGAAGCCGAGGGTTTTTTGTATATTGTGTCAAGCCTTGGCGTCACAGGCACCCGCAGCGAGATCAAGACCGATTTGGCGTCCATCGTGGAGGTGGTGCGCCGGAACACAAAAACGCCCTGCGCCATCGGCTTTGGTATTTCCACGCCGGAGCAGGCGCATAAAATGGCGGCGATTGCAGACGGTGCGATTGTCGGCTCGGCCATCATCAAGCTGCTGGAACGGTACGGCAAGGACGCCCCGGACAAGATCGGCGCCTATGTAAAGAGCATGAAGGATGCGCTCTGATGGCCATCATTATGCAAACGGATTTTCCGTGGGGTACGGCAGGCTCCTGGGCTGGTTGTAGGCAATGTCCGCGATGCCGAAGAACTTGAACACCTCAAACAGCGTCTTGCCATAGTGGCCGAAGGCAACGGCACCGTGGTGCGGGTAGCGCTTCTGGATGAGCACATGGCGGTAGAAGCGGCCCATCTCGGGAATCGCAAAGATAGCGATGCCGCCGAAGGACCGGGTGGCCACGGGCAGAATCTCACCCTCGGCGATGTAGGCACGGAGCTGGCCCTCGCTGTCGCACTGCAGGCGGTAGAACGTGATGTCGGACGGCGCAATGTCGCCTTCCAGCGTGCCGCGGGTAAAGTCGGGGTCGCTGCCGGCGGGTTCCAGCAGGCGGTGCTGGATGAGCTGGTACTTGACGGCACGGTCACTGCACATCTTGCAGGACGGCGTGTTGCCGCAGTGGAAGCCCATGAAGGTATCGGTCAGCTTGTAATGGAACTTGCCGGTGATGTCCTCATCATAAATGTACTTGGGCACACTGTTATTGATGTCCAGCAGGGTGACGGTGTCGCCGGACGCACACATGCCGATGTACTCGGACAAAGCGCCGTAAATATCGACCTCGCAGGCCACGGGGATGCCGCGGCTGGCAAGGCGGGAATTGACGTAGCAAGGCTCAAAACCGAACTGCGACGGGAAAGCGGGCCAGCACTTGTCGGCAAAGGCAACGTACTTTTTGCTGCCCTTGTGGTTCTCGGCCCAGTCGAGCAGGGTCAGCTCAAACTGCGCCATGCGGGTCAGCAGGTCGGGGTAATAGTGCCCCTCGCCCATCTCGGCGGCCATGTCGGCGCAGACGTCCGCGATGCGCGGGTCGTTAGCATGTTCTTTATAGGAGACGAGCAGATCCAGCTCGGAGTTTTCCTCGATCTCAACACCCAGCTCATACAGGCCCTTGATGGGGGCGTTGCAGGCAAAGAAGTCCTGCGGGCGCGGGCCGAAGGTGATGATTTTCAAATCACGCACACCCAAGATGGTGCGGGCAATCGGCACAAATTCGGCCATCTTGTTAGCAATCTCGTCAGCCGTACCCACGGGGTACTCCGGGATGTAGCCCTTCAAATGGCGCATACCGAGGTTGTAGGAGCAGTTCAGCATACCGCAGTAGGCATCACCGCGGCCATTGATCATATCGCCGTCGCCCTCGGCTGCCGCTACGAACATGCAGGGGCCGTCGAAGTGCCTGGCAATCAGCGTTTCCGGCGTTTCGGGGCCGAAGTTGCCCAAAAACACAGTCAGCGCATTGCAGCCTGCGGCGGTGACTTCGGCTACGGCTTTCTGCATGTCGTGCTCGTTCTCGACAGTGGTCTTGCACTCGTAGAGGTCAGTCCCCTTGGCGGCGCAGGCGGCAGCAATGGCGGCGCGGCGCTTCTCGCTCAACGCGATGGGAAAACAGTCACGGCTGACGGCGATGATGCCCAGCTTGACCTCGGGAATGTTGGTAGATTTCATGGTGGTTTCCTCCCTTTTATTATTTATGGCGGAGAGTTAAGAGTTAAGAGTTTAGATAATGTTCCGCCGCCGTGCGGCGGTTTTAAAAAATGAATGCGTCTCATGTAAACGCAATCTCGCTTAAAAGCGGCAAGCTCCTCTATTTTTTAATGTGCGCGCTGGCGCGCACTCCATATCTAAACTCTAAACTCTCCACTCTAAACTCTGATTTCAGATATGCAAATTCTCCCCTACCAGCCCCACATACGCCCCGGCCTTGGCCTCGGCGCTGTCGGGGTGGGCCAGCAGCCACTTGTTGCAGGCCCACAGCAGTGGGTCATCGCCGCCATCATTCTTGATAGCGGGCTTCGCGGTATTGGTGCCTTTGGGAAGGGCGACCAGCACGCGGAAGCCCCTGGCGGCGTCCACGTGGCAGGGCGCATAGTGCAGCGTCGTGGCGTAGACTTCCACCAGTGTGCCTGCCGGGACGCGGAACGCCTTGACCTTGGCGGTGTCCAGCTTGCCGTTCTCAATCTCATCCAGCTTTGCCAGCAGCAGAACAAAATCCTCGGTGCCCAGATTAAATTCACTGTCGCGGTGGTATTCAAGGCAGTTCAAATAGGTATTGTGCCCGTTGCACCAGCCCAGCTGGCAGGGCATGCCGCCGAAAAGATGCTCCGAAACCTCGACGGCGGCGGGCAGCTCCTGCAGGGCCGCGTCCTCAGCCACATAGTCTGTGCCGTCGGGCAGCGGGGTGTTTGCCAAGGCGGCCAAAATTTCCGTTTTGGCGGCATCCAGCCCGGTCACAATGCGGCCATAGGGCTTGAATTCCGGGCCAGTCACAGAAAAAATCTTCATTGCAGTGCCTCCATTTCCGCAAAGGATGCTTTCAGCGCCGGGTACAGCTTATGCCACACGGCGTAGCGTGCGTTGTATTTTTCGACGAGCGCAGCGTCCGGCTCGATCGTGCTCTTGGCGTGGACAAGCGCCTCGGCGCAGGCCTGCACACTAGGGTACGCCCCGCAGGCTACCGCCGCCAGCATGGCACCGCCGTAACCGGGGCCCTGCTCGGTCTGGGGCAGCGTCAGCGGGATGCCCAGCACGTTCGCCAAAATCTCACGCCACAGCGGACTTTTTGCACCACCGCCGCAGAGCGTGCTGGCTTTAATCTTCACGCCTTGTGCCCGCGCAATCTCCACACAATCCCGGATGGCAAAGGCCACACCCTCTAAAACAGCCTGCGTCAGCGCGGCGCGCGGGGTGTCCATCCGCAACCCGATAAACGCGCCGCGCGCGGCGGAGTCGTTGTGGGGACTGCGCTCGCCCATCAGGTAGGGCAGGAAGTAGACGTCGTTCGCGCCCAGCTTGTCCTGCGTGATGGGCATCTGCTCGGCAGCATAGTCAGTGGTGTGCAGCACTTCTTCGTTCCACCACTTGTTGCAGGACGCAGCCGAGAGGATGCAGCCCATCAAATGATACCCTCCGTCCGCATGGGCGAAGCTGTGCAGGGCGTTTTGCCTGTCCACGCCGAAGGTGTCGCTGGTGACAAACACCGTGCCCGACGTGCCAAGGCTGATATTGCACTTGCCGCCGCCCACCGCGCCGCAGCCGACAGCCGCAGCGGCGTTATCACCCGCACCCGCGCAGACCACCACATCCGCAGGCAGGCCCAGCGTTTGGGCGGTTTCGGCGGTCAGCGTGCCCACCGGCTGCCAGCTCTCAAACAGCTTCGGCAGTTGTGTCTCGGCCACGCCGCAGATGTCCAGCATCTCACGACTCCAGCATTTGTGCTCCACGTCCAACAGCAGCATGCCCGATGCGTCGGAATAGTCGGTGCAGTGGACGCCGGTCAGCTTATAGTTGATGTAATCTTTCGGCAGCATGATTTTTTCGATGCGGGCGAAGTTGTCCGGCTCGTTCTCCCGCATCCAAAGCAGTTTGGGCGCGGTGAAGCCTGCAAAGGCGATGTTCGCGGTGTAACGGCTCAGCTTGTCTTTGCCGATAACACCGTTTAAGTAGTCGACCTGCCTTTGGGTGCGGCCATCGTTCCAAAGGATGCAGGGGCGGATAACCGTGTCATTTTTGTCCAGCACCACCAGCCCGTGCATCTGGCCGCCCGCGCCGATGCCCTTGACCTGAGACGCATCAAACCCGTCCAGCAGCGCGGGGATGCCGTCGCAGACCGCCGCCCACCAATCGGCGGGGTCCTGCTCGCTCCAACCGGGGTGCGGGAAGGCAATCGGGTACTCCCGGCTGACGATGTTGGCAATGCTGCCCGTTTCGTCCATCAGCAGCAGCTTTACCGCAGAGGTGCCGAGGTCGATCCCAATATAGTACATACCTTTGTCTCCTCTTTACGGAAGATTTATCCGTTGACGCCAAAAACTTTTGTATAATCGGCCTTGAACTTCTCGATGCCGGCATCGGTCAGCGGATGGTGAAGCATCTGCTCGATGACCTTGTACGGTACCGTGGCAATGTCGGCACCGGCCAGGGCACAGTCGGTCACATGGATAGGATTGCGCACGCTGGCGGCGATGATTTGAGTCTCGATGTCCGGATAGTTCAGGAATATATCGTGGATAGTTTCGATCAGATCAATGCCCGGCTGGCCGATGTCATCGAGACGCCCCAAAAACGGGCTGACATACGTGGCACCCGCGCGGGCTGCCAGCAGCGCCTGGTTGGCGCTGAAAATCAGCGTGCAGTTCGTAGGGATGCCCTCGCCGGACAGCACCTTGATGGCCTTTAACCCCTCGGCGGTCATGGGGATTTTGACCACCATGTGCTTCGGGTCCAACGCATAGATAGCGCGGCCCTCGGCGATCATGTCCTCGGCATCGGTGGTGGTCGCCTTGACCTCGCCGGAGATGGGGCCGTCCACGATGGTGGCGATCTCTTTCAACGTTTCGGCGTAGTCGCGGCCCTCTTTGGCAATCAGGCTGGGGTTTGTGGTGACACCGGCAATGATGCCCATGTCGTTGGCACGGCGGATCTCGTCGACGTTGGCGGTATCAATGTAAAATTTCATACGGTAAAACCTCCTTATTTCTGGCCGTAATAGGCGTTGGGTCCGTGTTTTCTCATAAAATGCTTGTCCAAAACATGCTGTGGGGCAGGCTGTGCATCGGGGTCAATGGTCAGAGTCAAAATTGCCATCTTTGCGACTTCTTCCAGCACAACAGCGTGGTAGACAGCCTGTGCCGCGTCTTTGCCCCAGGTAAAGGGACCGTGGCTGGCACAGAGAACACCGGGTACATGCACCGGGTCAATGCCGCGGTTGTGGAACGTCTCGATGATGACCTTGCCGGTGTTCTTCTCGTAGTCCTCGTCGATCTCTCCAGGCGTCAGCTCCCGCGTGCAGGGGACAGGGCCGTAAAAATAGTCGGCGTGGGTCGTGCCAAAGGCGGGCAGGTCGCGCTGCGCCTGGGCAAAGGCCACTGCGTGGGTCGAGTGGGTGTGTACGATGCCGCCCAGCGCCGAGAACGCCTTGTACAGTTCCAGATGCGTTTTCGTGTCGCTGCTGGGCTTCAGCTCGCCCTCGATCTTGTTGCCGTTCAAATCCATGACAACGAGCATTTCCGGTGTAAGTTCGTCATATTCCACGCCGGACGGCTTGATGACAAACAACCCCTTTTCGCGGTCAATGCCCGAGACATTGCCCCAGGTGTAGGTTACAAGTCCTCGGCGGGGCAATTCCATGTTGGCTTCATAAACTTGCTGCTTTAATGCTTCCAGCATAGGTTATCCTTTCCGTTTTAACGCTAAATCGTTCAAGAACAGCTGCTGTTCCGGACTTTCCGCCGCTGGCTGGCGTTGCCCGGCAGCCGACGCATACAAGCCATTAGGCAATACCGCATAATTCCCGCCTTACGGCTTAAGCACCGCTCCGGCAGCTGCCGCACCTCGCTCGCCGTATCGGCACTTAGAATTATGCGGTATTGCCCTTATTTTACAACGGCGCGCTCGGCTTTCAGCGCGGTTTGGTATTGGGTCAAAAAGGCGGCAAACCCGGACTGCTCGGCGGGGTCGGGGGACAGGGTCGTGCTTTGGGCGTCGGCAAAAACGCAGCGGTTCAAATACGCGGCCAGCGCTTCGCCGTCGGCGCGGTGCAGACGATACGCAGCCAGCAGGGCCATGCCGTAGGAACCGCCCTCACCGGCTGTTTCCATGCAGGTCACAGGCGCACCCGCCGCCGCAGCCAGATACCGCTGGGCCACGCCCGGCGTTTTGAAGATGCCGCCGTGGCCGAGCAGGGTATTCACAGCCACATTTTCTTTGCGCAGAATTTCCAGCCCCATCGCCAACGTGGCAAAGGCAGAATAGATGGTGGCGCGCATAAAGTTGGCTAGCGTAAACGCACTGTCCGGGCGGCGCAGCAGCAGGGGGACGCCCGCGTCCAGGTGGGTGACGCTCTCACCGGAAATGTAATTGACGGGCGTGATGCCACCGCAGTCAGGCGCACCGTGCAGCGATTCGTTAAACAGGAGGGTAAACAACGCACCTTTGTCGATGTTTGCTCCGCACAGTGCCGCGCTCTCGGCCAGCAGATCGACCCAGGCGTTCAAATCGCTGGTGCAGTTGTTGCAGTGGACCATGGCGACCGCCGCGCCGTCGGGGGTCGTGACCATGTCGATTTCCGGGTAGACTCTGGACAGCGGCTTTTCCAGGACGACCATGGCAAAAATGCTGGTGCCTGCGCTGACATTGCCGGTGCGCGGGGCGACACTGTTTGTTGCCACCATGCCGGTGCCGGCGTCGCCCTCCGGTGGGCAGAACGGTATGCCGGGCTGCAGCGTGCCGGTTGGGTCGAGCCGCTTCGCCCCCTCGACGGTCAGCATACCGGCGTCCTCGCCTGCGGGCAAAACGGTAGGCAGCAGTTTGACAAGATCCACGGGGCAGCCTTGCTTGTCTGCCAGCGCGTTAAATTTTGCGAGCATTGCGGCATCATACCCGCCGGTGGCGCTGTCAATCGGGAACATGCCGCTGGCATCGCTTTCGCCCAGCACCTTGCGCCCGGTCAGCTGCCAGTGTACATAGCCTGCCAGCGTGGTGAAAAAGTCCAGCTGCGGCAGGTGTGGCTCGCGGTTCAGCATGGCTTGGTACAGGTGCGCTATGCTCCACCGCTGCGGGATGTTGAACCCGAACGCCGCGGTCAATTCTTCTGCTGCCGCGCCGGTCAGCGTGTTGCGCCATGTGCGGAACGGTACCAGCAGTTTGCCCGCAGCATCAAACGCCAGATACCCATGCATCATAGCCGAAACGCCAATGCACCCCACTGTGGTCAGCGGCTGGCCGCACTTGGCCAGCACATCCGTAGCCAATGCCGCGTAGGCTGCCTGCACACCCTGCCAGACTTCCTCCAGCGGGTAGGTCCAGACGCCGTTTTCCAGCCGGTTCTCCCAGGTAAAATCGCCCTGGGCCACCGGCTTGCAGGTATCGCTCACAAGCACAGCTTTGATGCGGGTGGAACCCAACTCCATGCCGAGAGAACACTGCTTTAAGTCGATCATAGGGATCCTCCTTGACAAAATAAAGGATGCTCTTTATCATAAAACTATCTTAATGTTCGGAAAGGGGTGCGCCCATGGGAACCGTTTTCAACAAAAAGGAGCTTTTGGTCCTCTTGCAGGATTTTCACTGCCTTACGGGGCTGCGCTCCGCCGTTTTTGATTCGTATGGAATCGAAGTGCTTTCCTATCCGCCGAAACTGCCGGCTTATTGCCGCTTGATCCGCAGCGTGCCTGAGGGCAAGACCGGCTGTTACCTGTGTGACCAGGCGGCCTGCCGCAAGGCAACGCGGCAAAAGCAGACGATCATCTACCCCTGCCATGCGGGGCTGATCGAAGTGATCACGCCAGTCCAGATCGATGGTGCTGTTGTGGGCTTTTTGTTGTTGAGCCACATTGTGCAGGGAGCCGATGAGCAGAGCGAGTGGAGCTATGCGCAAAAATGCTGCTCAGCTTACGCAATTGATAAAACAGCACTGCAAAAAGCCTATAACGCCTTACCGCGCACGCCCTATCCGGTGCTGAAATCAGCAGCGGATCTGCTGGCTTTGGCGGCGGCTGCATTGTACCAAAAGGGGCTGACGCGGCTGGCAGCGGGCAGTGCGCAGGAAAAGCTGAGCCGCTACCTGGCGGAACATCTGGATGAGACATTGACAAACGAAACGATCTGCCGTGACCTTTCGGTAAGCCGTACCGGGCTGTACTATCTTTCCCGGCAGCTCTATGGCTGCGGCATCAACGAGCAGATCACGCACCTGCGCATCCAAAAAGCGATGAAGCTTCTTTGCGACACGAATCTGTCCAATGCACAGATCTGCCAGCAGATCGGATTCCTGGATGACAATTACTTTTATCGTGTTTTCCGTAAACAAACCGGTCTGACACCACGCCAGTACCGTGATTCCATCTTAGCAGATACAGCAAAGACTGAGTAGAGACGATTGTTTTCAATACTGGATTATTGTTCAAACAATTCTGAGGAAAGCGGCAATATTGAATTGTGGCCGGTGACGTGCTATAATAAACCCACATACGGTAAGCTGGCACGGCGCAATTTTGACCGCTGCCTTACGGAAAATTCGCAACTGCGGAGTAGAACTGCTATGAAAAAATATAAGATCGCGGTGGCCGGGACCGGCTATGTGGGGCTTTCGATTGCCACGCTGCTTTCCCAGCACCATCATGTGACGGCGGTGGACATTCTGCCGGAAAAGGTCGCATTGATCAACGCGCGCAAATCGCCGATCCAAGATGATTATATCGAGAAATATCTGGCTGAGAAGGAGCTGGATCTGACCGCCACGCTCGACGCAAAGGCAGCCTACGCCGATGCGGACTTTGTGGTCATCGCTGCACCCACCAACTACGACAGCCAGACCCAGCACTTTGACACCTCGGCAGTGGAGGCGGTCATCCGCCTTGTCACGGAGGTCAATCCAAATGCCGTCATGGTCATCAAATCGACGATTCCTGTGGGCTACACGGTGTCGGTGCGGGAAAGGCTCGGCAGCCGGAACATCCTGTTCAGCCCGGAATTTCTGCGGGAGTCCAAGGCCCTGTATGACAACCTGTACCCGTCCCGCATCATCGTCGGCACCGACTCGGAGGATGCGCATCTTGTCGCAGCCGCCCACGAATTTGCGGCACTGCTGCAGGAAGGTGCCATCAAGGAGAACATTGATACGCTCTTCATGGGCTTTACCGAGGCCGAGGCAGTCAAGCTGTTCGCCAACACCTATCTGGCGCTGCGCGTTGCCTATTTCAATGAGCTGGATACCTACGCGGAGAGCAAGGGCTTGAACACGAAGCAGATCATTGACGGCGTATGCCTTGACCCGCGCATCGGCAGCCACTACAATAACCCCAGCTTCGGCTACGGCGGCTACTGCCTGCCCAAGGACACGAAGCAGCTGCTGGCAAACTACGCCGATGTGCCGGAAAATCTCATCGAAGCCATTGTGGAGTCCAACCGCACCCGCAAGGACTTCATCGCTGACCGTGTGCTGAAGCTGGCCGGGTACTACGGCTACGATCAGGAAAATGAGTTTGACGAAAGCCGCGAAAGGCCCGTGACCATCGGCGTCTACCGCCTGACGATGAAGAGCAACAGCGACAACTTCCGCCAAAGCTCAATTCAGGGTGTCATGAAGCGCATCAAGGCCAAGGGCGCACAGGTCATTATCTATGAGCCTACGCTGGAGGACGGCAAGACCTTCTTCGGCTCGGCGGTGGTCAACGATCTCGACAAATTCAAGCGGCAGAGTCAGGCGATTCTGGCCAACCGCTACGATGCCTGCCTCAACGATGTGCAGGACAAGGTCTACACAAGGGATCTGTTCGGCAGAGACTGAAACACCTTTCAGCCGTTTTTGGACAGTGGAGTAAGGCTCTCCATGCCATTGCCGCACAGTATCCCTGCGACTTTTAAAGAGAGGAACACCTGTTATATGAAATATGATTATCTGGTAGTCGGCTCCGGCCTGTACGGTGCCATCTTCGCCCATGAGGCCAAGGCCCACGGCAAATCCGTGCTGGTCGTGGATAAGCGCCCCAACATTGCGGGCAATATCTACACCGAGCGCATGGAGGGCATCCATGTCCACAAATACGGTGCGCACATCTTCCACACCAACAACAAAAAGGTCTGGAACTATATCACCCGGTTTGCCGAGTTCAACCGCTTTACAAACTCGCCCGTTGCCAACTATAAGGGTGAGCTCTACTCGCTGCCCTTCAATATGTACACGTTTAATAAAATGTGGGGTGTTGTAACGCCGGAGGAGGCAGCCGCCAAGATCGAGGAGCAGCGCCGCGAGATCACCCACGAGCCGCAGAACCTCGAGGAGCAGGCCATCTCCCTTGTAGGCCGCGACATCTACGAGAAGCTCATCAAGGGCTACACCGAAAAGCAGTGGGGCCGCGACTGCAAGGATCTGCCGGCGTTCATCATCAAGCGCCTGCCCGTGCGGCTGACCTTTGACAACAACTATTTCAACGCACTGTATCAGGGCATTCCCATCGGCGGCTATACGAAGATGATCGCCAACCTGCTCGACGGCATCGAGGTGCGTCTGAACACCGATTACCTCGAAAACAAGGCCGCGCTGGACGCACTGGCCGACAAGGTCGTCTACACCGGACCGATTGACGCTTATTTTGACTACAAGCTCGGCACGCTGGAATACCGCTCCGTCCGGTTTGAGAATGAGCTGCTGGACAAGCCCAGCTTCCAGGGCAACGCCGCCGTCAACTATACGGACCGCGAGACCCCGTGGACCCGCATCATCGAGCACAAATGGTTCGAGTTCGGCAAGGACGAAAACGGAAACGACCTGCCCAAAACGATCATCAGCCGCGAGTATTCCTCCGAGTGGAAGCCCGGTGACGAGCCGTATTACCCCGTCAACGACGCCAAAAACGGCGCACTGTATGCCGAGTACAAGAAGCTGGCCGACGCCGAGCCGAAGGTCATCTTCGGCGGACGCCTGGGTGAGTACAAGTATTACGACATGGATCAGGTCATCGCCGCCGTGCTGGACCGCTGCGAGACCGAGCTGCACTAAAGTACAGCCAGGCGAAAGCACAAAATCCAAAAGGCAGCAAAGCAGACCCCAAAAGCTAAAATCGGGGTTTACTTTGCTGCCCTTTTTATTTGCTCAATCCGCTGCCGCCGCCTGTGATAACGCAAACCTTTTTCATGCGATTTTCCCCTCCTGCTTGAGCCAAACCGCCAAATCATGCAGTGTTTCCTTGTAGGGACGCGGGGCAAAGCCAAGCTCGTTTTTTGCCTTGGAGCAGTCAAAATGGTTGTTGCGCTCCAGATTGTAAACGGCAAACTCGGTCAGCACAGCGGGCTTACCGGTCTTGGCGGCGCGGGCCTCCATCTGCTTGGCGGCAAAATGCGCAAAGGACAGCGGCAGATAAAACAGGCAGCCGCGGCAGCCGGTATCAGCCTTGAGCATCTCACACAGCTCCTTCAGCGAGACCTCGTCATTGGAAAGGATATAGCACTCGCCCTTGCGCCCGCGGTCAGCGGCGGCAATCGTACCGGCGGCCAGGTCGCGCACATCGACAAGGTTGAACGAGCCCTGCATACCAATGGGCATTTCACCGTTCAAAATCTGGATCAGCGTGCGGGTCGTCTGCCCGATGGCGGGGTCGTTGGGGCCAAGAATACCGCTGGGATGCACCACGCAGGCATTCAGCCCGTCCGCGGCGGCGTCCAGCACCTTCTGGGTCGCCATTGCCTTGCTGCGGCTGTACCAGCCGACTACGCGGTCATCATCGTAGGGAACAAAGCTGTATACCTCATGGATGCTCTCGCCCTTAGGCAGCTCGGGGATGGCGCCGGTGCTGGAAACATAGACGAACTTTTTGCACGCCGGGTGATTTTTGGCGGCATTCAGCATATTTTCGGTGCCGCCCACATTGACGGCAATCAGCTTTTCACTGTAATTCGGGTTGATCGTCACCATGCTCGCGCAGTGGATGCAGACAGTCTGGACGCCCGGCTCCACGGCAAAGAATTTCTCACAGTCCTCGGCACTGCAGAGGTCACCTTCAAAGATTTCGACGGCCTTCGGCACAAATTTTACGGCGGGGTCGCCCTTCAGCACAAAAGCGCGCACGGCATCGCCGCGCTCCAAAAGCTGTGCGCAGACATTTGTGCCCATAAATCCGGCAGCACCGGTGACAAGATAAATCGTTTTCATAGCTGTATCCTCCGTTTTCCCGTAGGTTGTTTTTGTTTCGATGCTCCCAAGGATACACCGCCAAAATAAACCTTTGGTAAACGGGAAGGTTTATCTTTCGTTTATCTTTGCGCTGTACTATAATAGAACCAAGGAGGATACACGGATGTTTCGTATTTTGATTGCCGAGGATGACCCCAGCACGGCGCGTCTGCTTTGTGCCATCGTAAAGCGAGCGGGCTATGAGCCGCTGATTGCTGTCGACGGTGTGCAGGCACTGGAAATGCTCGACCATAACCATATAGATCTGCTGCTCTGCGATGTGATGATGCCCCGGATGGACGGCTTTGCGCTGACAAAGGCTATCCGCGAAAGCGGCAGCATGCTGCCCATTTTGATGCTGACGGCCAAGGATATGCCGCAGGACAAGCACACGGGCTTTATCGTTGGCACCGATGACTATATGACAAAACCGCCGGACCGGCAGGAGCTTGTGCTGCGCATCAAGGCACTGCTGCGCCGCGCCCGCATCGTGGATGAACACAAAATCACGATAGGGGATGTCGAGCTGGACTACGACACCCATACCGTGCGGCGCGGCCACGATGCACAGGTGCTGCCGCCCAAGGAGTTCAACCTCCTATACAAGCTGCTGGCTTACCCGGAAAGGACCTTTACCCGGCTGGAGCTGCTGGATGAGATCTGGGGCATGGACAGCGAAAGCGACGATAAAACGGTGAATGTTCATATCAACCGGCTGCGCACCCGCTTTTACGATTGGCCGGAGTTTGAGATACAGACCATTCGCGGCATCGGCTACCGTGCTATAAAGAAGGTGTGATATGGCACAATTTGTAAACAGGTTGCGCGACTGCATACGCACCGTAAATTTGACGATGCTGCTGGTGCTGAACCTCTTTTTCATTGTTACACTGAATCTGACCGCTGTGACGGTGCTAGTGGTATTGGAGGCTGACCACGGCTTTTTTATCCAAGACGGCAGCGTCAGCATCGGCGGCGCGCTGGTTATTTTGTACGCCAGCTGTATTTTGATGGCCGTCAGCCTTGTGGTTGCGATTCGCCTTGTGTTAATAAAGCCTATCAAAAACATCATACAGGCGATGAACCTGCTGGCGGCGGGGGACTTCACCGTGCGCCTGCAGCCTGCTGCCCACGGGTATGAGCCCACCGAGATCCGGGAGTTCAAAGCAGCCTTCAACAAAGCGGCGGAGGAGCTTTCCGGCACCGAGCTGCTGCGCAAGGATTTTGTGAATAACTTTTCCCATGAGTTCAAGACGCCCATCGTCAGCATCAGCGGCTTTGCCGACCTGCTGCTGGACGAGGATGTCACCCCAGAGGAGCAGCGCGAGTATCTGCAAATCATCCGCGATGAGAGCAGGCGGCTGGCGCAGCTTTCCGGCAGTGTGCTGCTCTTGAATCGTATCGAGGCACAGACCATTCTGACCGACTGTACAGATTTTGCGCTGGATGAGCAGCTGCGCCAGTGCATCCTTGTGACCCGGCAAAAGTGGCGTGATAAGCCGCTGCAGTTTGAGGCCGAGCTGGCCCCCTGCACCTACCACGGCAGCGAGGCGCTGGTAAAGGAGATCTGGCTGAATCTGCTGGACAACGCCGCCAAGTTCAGCCCGGAGAACGGAACCATAAGCGTAACACTGCACCGCGAGCAGGGAAGCCCGGTTGTGGCCGTCACGGACCAGGGCTGCGGTATGGACGCCGAGACCTGCCGCCATATCTTTGAGCAGTTCTATCAGGGGGACACCAGCCACCGGACGCAGGGCAACGGCTTGGGCCTTGCCATGGCACAAAAAATAGCCGCCCTGCACGGCGGCGCTGTCACTGTGGACAGCCGCCCCGGCAGCGGCAGCTGCTTTACGGTAGTTTTGAAATGAATATAGGTTAAGGCAACACCACACAATTCCCGCCTTACGGCTTAAGCACCGCTCCGGCGGCTGCGGCACTTAGAATTATGCGGTATTACCTTTAACAGCTGCTTTCCTGCGCTAAATTTTCTCTTTCGCTGTTTATGGTAAAGACATTTTTCGGTTTTGGGTGTAGAATAAAAGCATCACAAACACGGAGGCGTCGCGCATGGATATGGTAAAGATGGGCAGGTTCTTGGCAGAACTCCGCAAGGAACACCATTTTACACAGGCAGAACTGGGCGAAAAACTTGGCGTTACAAACAAAACCATTTCCCGTTGGGAAACCGGCAATTATATGCCGCCTGTTGAAATGCTGGAACAACTCAGCACCCTGTATGACCTGAGCATCAATGAGCTTCTGTGCGGGAAAAAGCTGACCGCAGAGGAATACAAGGATATGGCAGAAACGACCATTAAAAAAACCTTGCAGGAAAGTGCCTTTACCCTAAAAGAAAAGCAAGCGTTTTTTAAAAAGAAATGGGTAAAAGAACACGCCTTTGCGATCGTTATAACGTACATTCTCTGGGTGCTGTTTGCCCTTGCCCTGGCAAAATATGCTTTACCGGTTTATCTGGTGGGCGGTATCGGCGGGCTGATCGGCGTAA
>OIYY01000234.1_pt1 | contig 42935 bp, 44 predicted proteins | sample 1588341 | NCBI WGS metagenome assembly OIYY01 (sample SAMN03283287) | human gut metagenome | biome: human-associated habitat; material: feces | host: Homo sapiens | place: Peru | collected 2012 | reverse complement strand
CATATGAAGAATGTTCTAAAGCCAACGATTTCCATATTAGACTAAATAAGAAAAATTAATATACAATTCCAGTTTGCCGAAATAAGAAAATCTAAATGTGGGAGGTGGATTTTATGTGGTTTTGGTGGTTTATGTTAATATGTGATTTATTAATTCCAATTGTTATGGTTGTTGGAGGAAGAATGATGTGGAAACATTGTCCCAAACATATAAATGGTATGTTAGGCTACAGAACAACACGTTCGATGAAAAACATGGATACATGGAAATTTGCTCACGACTATTGTGGAAAACTTTGGTGGAAAATAGGATGGTTAATGATGATACCATCTGCTTTGATACATATTCCGTTATACCATAGTGATGAAAATACGATTGGGGTTGTGGGAGGAATTCTTGTGACAATTCAATGTATTATTTTGATCGTATCAATTTATCCGACAGAGAAAGCTTTGCAAAAACATTTCAATGATGACGGAATGCGTAGATAAATTACTATTTTTGAGTCAGGAGGATGGATATGGCTGCGACAATTATTTATTTGGTAATTTCATTATTAGTTTTTCTTATTTTTATCATACTTGGAATAAGGCAGTATAGGGCTGAAAAACCGGTAACAATCAACACGGGAGAAAAACCACCTCATGAGGATGAACTGACGAGTGTTGCTGGATGGCGTTGTGTTTCAGGTGGTTATTTATATGATAGTTGTATTTGCTGAGATAGCATGGATTGAGTTTGAACATAATGTGATGAAAAAGAAGATGATAAAAAAATAGTTATAGCCAGTAAATTTATGCAATCATATTCTGTATGAATTATAAGGCTCTCTGGTAACGGAGAGCCTTGTTTTTCACTTCTATTTATTATAAAAGTCTGGAAATACTGTCTGCAATTCAAAATTTCTTAAACACAGTAAACTACAAGCAGATTGGAATGTAGATTACTGTCTATAAATCCCCAAAATATTATAAACAGTAAATATTGAGCAAGTTAGAGGATGAATTACTGCCTGTAGGGTTAAAACGAGAAAAAAACAGTAAATAAGAAGCAAGCCAGATAGAAATTACTGCCTGTAGGGTTAAAACAAGGAAAAAACAGTAAATAAAAAGCAAGCCAGATAGAAATTACTGCCTGTAGGGTTAAAACAAGAGAAAAAACAGTAAATAAAAAGCAAGCCAGGCAAAAATTACGATCTATAGATTCAAAACAAGGAAAAAAACAGTAAATAAGAAACAAGCCAGGCAAGGATTACTGCCGATGAATAAAAAATATAAGGAAAACAGTAATTAAAAGGCAGACCAGGGGAAAAATACTGCTTGTAAATTCGGAACATGGAAGAAACAGTAAAAGGCGTAAAATTGTAACACCTATTCAGGAACCAAGCCAAAGGAAATGTTTATATAGAGATGGATGAATGAAGAGTATGAGCCAAGTGATAGAAAATTTGGAAAAATATGCTGTAAATATGCAAATAAAGCGGAAAAATGATGCAAAATTTAAAAAAATAAACAATTTAAAAGAAAATATAAGAAAATTAAAAAATAGTGTTGACAAATGTCAGACAATTATATATACTTAACTCATACACAAGATAAAACTTTCACATAGATATCCTAATGAAAGAGAGGTACGGTCCACCTAACTGATGAGTGTACAGTTTAAAGGAACTAAAGACAAGATCTGAATTGAGTACATTGGATAAAAGAGCAAGATACAAAAGATAAATAATCAACTTGCTACCGTGCAACGGCACAAAAAGTGGATGGAAAGAGAAGAAGATCAGAAAGGAAGGCGGAATTTTGAAGCCTACATCGTAAAGCAGATGCTGAAGATATTTGTTCGGCATCTGCTTTTAGTTTGTGTGGAAATAACTGCAATTATATTTTACATGTACGAATTAATTGTGATATGATATGCGTAAGTAAAATTTTATGACATAGACGAGGTGAAAGGGTCATCATGGAACTTTTGAAAGGAAGACCTCAGGATGAGACTGGCAGGTTGGAAAAAGAGATCAGGGTCTATGATCTGTTGGACAAGCTGGGGATTGAATATGAAAGAACGGATCATGAGCATGCGGATACAATGGAAGCATGCAGGGAGATCGATCGTATTTTAGAGTGTGTTATCTGCAAAAATCTTTTTTTGTGCAACCGTCAGAAGACAAAGTTTTATCTTTTGATGATGCCCGGGGATAAGGTTTTCAAGACCAAGGATCTGTCAGCGCAGATACAAAGTGCGCGGTTGTCTTTTGCATCTGAGGAATATATGGAAAAATATCTGGATATCAAGCCGGGAGCGGTTTCTATTATGGGACTGATGAATGATACAGAAAATCAAGTACAGCTTTTAATTGACCGTCCGGTTGTGGAAAGTGAGATTTTGGGATGCCATCCCTGCGTAAATACATCCAGTCTGAGGATGAAGACATCCGATGTTATGGAAAAATTTTTGCCGGCAGTACATCATGAGGCAATTATTGTTGATTTGCCGGATTATGCTGAGGAGGACTGTTAGTTGAAAAAAGATAAATATAATCTATCAAAGGAAGAGTTGCGAAAGCACAATCGAAAAAAAGCACAAAAACAGGCTTACACCTTGATGGCAGTTGTAATTGTAGCTGTTGTCGCGTTGCTGGGTCTTGGTGGATTGGGCATTTATAAGCTTGCTCACCGGAATGTGGAACCGGAGCCTGTTGTGGAAGAAAATACGGAGCCGGTTGTGATTGAGACTCCGGAGGTTGTCGAGGAGCCTGAGATAGAGGAAACAATATCCGAGGATACGGTGTCGGAAGATACAGTGGCAGAAGAGACAACAGAGCTTTCGGATGAAGAAAGGCTGGCAGCACTGGATGCCACAATCGATACTTATATTTCCAATATGACATTGGAGCAAAAAGTTGCCGGCCTGTTTTTTGTAACACCGGGACAGCTGACCAATGACAATCATCTGACGGTAGCCGGAAGCAAAGTAAATGAGGCTCTGAATAATTATCCGGTTGGAGGTCTTTTACTGGATGAAAACAACATGGAAAATGACAGTCAGCTTAGTGAATTGATTTTTAATCTGAAAGCATTTTCATCCAACAATATTTTTATTGCAGTTGAGGAGCATGGTGGTTCGGACAGCCCGTTTGTCAAATCCGGGATTTCAGAGGGTGTGATAACCTCTCCTAAGGAAATTACTGAAAGCGGAGACAACAGTGGTGCATATACGGCCGGTATTGCAATCGGTACCTTGCTCAACCGTTATGGATTTGATACGGTTTTCGGTCCGGTAGCGGATATTGCATATTCAGAGAATGGTTATACGTCCGGGCAGTCATATGGAAGTGACCCGGAAACTGTCAGAGGTATGGTCAGAAATGCCATCCATGGACAAGAGGATCAGGGCATACGGACAGCGATCCAGTATTTCCCGGGATATGGAGATATCACATCATCGCCCTCCGGTACACGTCCGGTTTCGTCACGAACGGCCGATGATATCAAGGAAAAAGAGTATCCGATTTACAAAGATGCCATCAACAGCGGTGCAGACTTTATCATGGTTTCGCAGATCGCATATAAACCGATCACGACGGATGTGCCTGCATGTCTTTCATCATCTGTGGTAACAGATATGCTGCGCAATGATCTGGGGTATGATGGAATTATTCTGACAGACTACATGAATACCAACTCGTTGATCCAGCATTATAAGCATGCGGATGCGGCAGTTATGGCAATCAAGGCCGGATGTGACATGCTTGTTTCGCCCGGCAATTTCCAAAAGGCTTACAATGGTATTCTGGATGCTGTAAACAGTGGTGAGATCACTGAAGAGCGGATTGATGAATCTATCCGTAGAATTTACCGTGTAAAATATGCGTCAGCGGTTAATTACAGCGCGATGGAATCACAGTAGAAGGTCAAATAATCAAGAAACAAAGTTAAAATCTGAAAAGAAAATCTGTAAATTTTTATGAAAAATATGATTGACAATCTGAAAAAGATTTGCTATATTAGTACTTGTCCGTGAGCAAACGGACAAGACATGCGCGAGTGGCTCAGTGGTGGAGCACCTCCTTGCCAAGGAGGGGGTCGCGGGTTCGATCCCCGTCTCGCGCTTTTTTATTTTGAAAGACTTGTATGATGCAAGTCTTTTTTTATTGACATTTAAACATAATATGATATCAGGGTCAAAAGGTTTAAAAGTCGTTCGTGCTTGCACGATAAGGCTTTTAGCAAATAAGAAATAGGAATTATCTGGCTTAAATGGGTGGTTTACCAGAAAAAGGAAAGAAGAATTGTCCAATCAGATTACAATGCTGGAAAGCAGGTTAAGTGCCCTGAACAAACCTGAATATGATAGTAAAATAAAATTACTCCCTAAAGAGCCTGATATGCCGGTATTACCAATGCAGCCGGAGGATTCGGAAACACCATTATATCCACCAAAGCCTCAGCCGGATCGACCAAAGAGAAGAAAATTTGCTACAAATATAAATGGAGAGGATTTATTAATAAAAATATTTAAACAACAGGGTATTATTGATGTCGAAGAATATAGAACAGTCTTCATGGGAAGATATGAAGATACAGAAGATCCGATAGAATGGAGAATACTGGATATACAGGAGGATAAAGCACTGTTGATATCAAGGTATGCGTTAAAGTGGGAAGAGATGGATATTAGTGATGATGCTTTGGAAAGAGATGGTGATGTTATAACCGGTGATAAATATGGAATGGTTAATTGGGAAACCAGTGACTTTAGAGACTGGTTAAACCATACATTTTATAATAAGGTTTTTAATGATCGTGAAAAATCATCAATTTTAAAATCAAAGATAAAAAATGAAAAAAATGCATATGGAGGAACAGGGGCTGATACAGAGGATTATGTTTTCCTGCTTTCCCTTGAGGAGGCAGAAAAATATTTTGATTCTGATGAGGATAGGCTGGTGTATAGATGTGAAGATATAATTAATATGCTGATTCCGAATAATATGATGGGAGACGTATGGATGGAGGGGGATGTGATTGTTCCAAGGGAACATCTCTGCTGTACATATGTGACAACTGGTTGGGCATTGCGTACAACGACGGATGATCCCTGCTTTCCATATACAAAGGTAGTTATTTGGGGAGAGGCTTGTAGTTCATGTAGTTTATGGAATGGTTTTAGACCAGCAATCTGGGTCTCATTAAATACAGATGATGTTGTAGACCCTGAATGATGTTTTATTAAAGAAGGAGTATTAATAATTTTTGTTGGTAATAGAAAGTATAAGGGCTGAACCTGCAGTATTCTAATTTATTTACAGTTGCCTGCATCAGTTATCTATGTTAAACTGAGTGCAAGCAGAAAGTCAAAATCATATTTTATATGGGATGGTTCTGCCATCCCATTTTCTATTTAAAATTCTAAATATTCTAAAAACTTCACTGCTTAAATTCCACAAACAAATGAATAGCAGGGAGGTTTTAAATTGTATGACATATATAACATGCCATTGTGATGACAGGTATATTGTTAAGACAACAGACATATTGTCACGCAAAATAGAAGGTCTCCCAAAAGAGGAGGCTGTATGGCACAAAGACACAGGATTGCTTTGCAGGGAAAAGAACTGCCAAGTGGCAAAACAGAGACAATCAATTTCAATGAAATCGGCATTACCAATGATTTTATGTTTGGTACAGTATTCAGGGATCCGGAAAGGTGTAGGGAGCTGCTCCAGCGTATTCTTAGGATCAGGATTGTTGAGATTAAGATTGTAGAGGCACAAAAGACGATCAAAGGCACCTTTCTTGGAAAAGGTATCCGCATTGATATTTATGCTAAGGATAGTGATGGCAATGCTTATGACATTGAAATGCAGACAACCGAGGAGGAAGATCTGCATTTGAGGACACGGTATTATCACAGTGAGATGGACAGCTATCAGATCCGGGCCGGACAGAAATACTTTAATCTGAAACAGTCTGTTGTTATATTTATCTGTACGTACGACCCATTTAAGGATAATAAAAGTATTTACAGCTTTTCAACCATTTGTGAAGAGAATAAAGAGCTTATTCTGGATGACAAGAGACATACCTATTTTGTAAATATATATGGAAACAGGGAAGGTATTGACGAGGAAACGGCAAAGCTGCTTGATTATTTCAAAACCGGTAAACCGACAGACCCTTATACCAGAAATATACAGGATCAGGTAGAGCTTATAAGGGAAGATGATGACTGGAGGGAGAACTATATGACGATTGAAATGAAGATGGACCAGAAGTATGAACAGGGAAGAAAAATTGGTAAAACCGAAGGTGAGCAACATCGAGATAAAGTCCTTATCTTCAAATGGCTGGAAAAAGGAAAGACTGTTAAAGAGATAGCAGAGGATCTGGACAAATCAGAGGATTATGTGAAAAGTTTTATGTAGATATTAAAACAATAATACCGTCAAGGAGGTTATTTTATGTATGAAATGAAAGATGAATATTATATCGGCATAGACATGATTGATGAGGAGCATAAGCAGCTTTTTAAATATGCGGATGAAGCCTATGAACTGCTTCATGATGAATTTACGCCGGATAAATATGACAGAATTGATACCATACTGGAAAATCTGCGTGATTACACGATCAAGCATTTTGCAGATGAAGAGGCCTATATGGAATCGATTCAATATAAAAAACTATTTACACAAAAAATGCAGCATCAGGAGTTTGTCAATAAATTGGACGAGTTTATGCAGCGGCACAATGATGAGGTAGAAGATCAGGATGAGCAGATAATGGGCATTTTGGAATACCTCACTGAATGGCTGACAAATCATATTCTGTACGTTGACGGACAGATTCCCAAATGTTGATATTTTGAGATAGGAGGACCATAATATGAGCGACATTTTTTACCATTTTACACACCGTTGTGTATTTTCCGGTTTTTCTGCGGAGACCGTGAAAGAAAAGGCAAAGATCTTGGAAGAAAAGGGGATCAAGACGCTGACAAAGTCACACAATTCCAATCAGATGACAGGGACGATCGGACAGCTGCCGGAGTATCAGGTTGCATACGATCTTTTTGTCCCAAATAAAGACTTTGATCATGCAAAAGCATTGATATCTTAAAAGAGGAAGATATGAAAACAAAAAAGAAGTCTGCCTTTGTACATTACAGAAAATGCCAATCATTCTATGGAAACGGGATGTGTTGAAAAGGATCTTGAGATCTTAAGCGATATCATGCAAAAAACGGCAGCATATATGGATGAAAGGATTTAATATGATACAGGAAGAAAAAAAGCAGACATGGCTGGATACCCCGGATTCACAGATTTTTATCAATAATGCAGCCAAATTCGGCGATCTGATGATGATGTATCGTTGTGCCATCAGAGAGGTACAGACCAAGCTGGAAGTGCTGGACGATGAGTTTTCGGTAGAAAATAAGAGAAACCCGATCTCTTTTATTAAGACAAGGATCAAAAATCCCCAGAGTATATACAATAAACTGCAAAAGCTGGGCTACGAGTTTACAGCCGAAAATATCCAGGAGCAGTTAAACGATGTGGCCGGTGTCCGCGTCGTATGCGCGTTTATTGACGATATATATACCATTGCCAATCTGATTGCCGAACAGGATGATATCAAGGTCATCAAGATCAAAGACTATATCAAAAATCCCAAGCCAAACGGCTACCGCAGTTATCATATGATCGTGGAAATCCCGGTTTTCTTTTCCAAGGGCAAAACACCTATGCGGGTGGAGCTGCAGATCCGTACCAATGGAATGGATTTCTGGGCAACGCTGGAGCATCAGCTTCGTTACAAAAAAGGGATTGAGGATCTGCCGGGATATGAGGAGATCAGCAAAGAGCTGCTTTTGTCTGCACAGGCAGTGATCGAAACAGATAATGAGATGCAGAGAATTAAAAATAAGATCGGAATATTTCATGATATTTAGAGCATCTTTTTCTAATAGGTAATTTCATGACGGATCAGACAAAAAGACAACAGAATATCACTGCACATTATCATCTTCCGGGATTGTTTGAGTTTTATGAGTTATACAGTATATTTCTGCCATTGTACCGGAATCATAGCGAGTATTTTTATGACTGGTGTGATATCGGATCAATTTATGGTGCTCCCTTGGATTGTATCTGGGGTGGCGGCCGGGTGGAAAACGGAACTGCTGATCCGGAGGATGTTTTGGCATTTATGCAGGAATATGGAATCTCAGCCCGGCTGACATTCAGCAATTCCCTGTTAAAAAAAGAGCATTTATCTGACAAAAGATGCAATGCTCTTTGTGCGTTATTTGAGGAAAAAGGGATGGAAAACGGTGTGATCGTGCATTCGGATTTATTGCTCCAATATCTTCAAAAGAAATATCCGGGGCTTTATTGTGTTTCCTCAACAACCAAGGTGCTGACCGAATTTAAGGTGCTTCTGGATGAAATAAACCGGGATGAATTTCGTTATGTTGTACCGGATTTCCGCTTAAACAAGGTATTTGACAAGTGGAGTATGCTTTCGCAACCGCAAAAGGACAAGGTCGAATTTTTATGTAATGAATGCTGCTTTTTCGGATGCAGAGACCGGAAAGCGTGTTATGAAGCGGTCAGCCGTAAAAACCTTGGCGAAGGCGGGCCGGAGCATGTCTGTAAGGCACCGGATGCCGGAGAGGGGTATCGTTTTTCAAAGGCAATGGAAAATCCGGGCTTTATCAGTGTTGATGATATCCGGGATATTTATTTGCCCGGAGGCTTTGCCAATTTCAAGATAGAGGGCCGTGGTCTTGGCAGTGCGCTGATTTTGGAATTTTTACTTTATTATATGGTAAAGCCCGCATACCACGTGCATGTAAGAGAGGCAGTCTATCTGGACAATATGCTGGATATATTCTAAAAGCGTACATAATTGAAAAGGTAAATTGGATATCATAACCTTATAGATAGATAAAGGAGAAGTCAAAAATGGATTATCAGACATTGGGAACGAGTACAGCAAAGGTATCCAGAATAGCCATCGGCTGTATGAGAATGACAGATCTGGATGTTAAGGAAGCAGAGGATCTGGTATGCCATGCCGCAGAAAAGGGAATCAACTGCTTTGATCATGCGGATATTTATGGAGGCGGCAGCTGCGAAAAAATATTCGGGGAAGTTTTAAAGAAAAATCCCGGCATGAGAGACAGGATTTTTCTGCAGTCGAAATGCGGGATTGTTCCCGGAAAGTGTTATAACAATTCAGCAGACTATATCATATCTGCAACCGAAGGAATTTTAAGCAGATTGGGAACAGACTATCTGGATATGCTGCTTATTCACAGACCGGATGCGCTGGTGGAGCCTGAGGAAGTGGCAGAAGCCTTTGATAAGCTCTATGCGCAGGGAAAGGTCAGAAATTTTGGAGTCTCCAATCACAGCTCCATGCAGATGGAGTTGTTGCAAAAATATCTCAGACAGCCGTTGCTGACGGATCAGCTCCAGTTCGGCATTGTAAATTCCAATATGATAAGCAGTGGGATGGAAGTCAATATGGAAAGCCGCGGTTCCATGGACAGGGATGGAAGAGTCCTGGATTATTGTCGGCTAAAGGATATTACCATTCAGGTATGGTCTCCGTTTCAATATGGTATGTTTGAGGGTACATTTCTGGGCAGTGAAAAATATGAGGAGCTCAACAGAGTCATTGACCGGATAGCTGAAAAATATCATGTCAGCAATACAGCGGTTGCGACCGCATGGATCCTCCGACATCCGGCAAAAATGCAGGTGATTGCCGGGACGATGAAAAAAAGCCGCATAGATGATATTTGTGAGGCCGGTAAAATCAGTCTGACCAGAGAGGAATGGTATGAGTTGTATCTTGCAGCAGGTCATATGCTGCCGTAGTATAATGGAGAGTCCGGTTTTCTCTTAAATACGCTGCTATAGGATTTTTCTATAAGTCATGATAGAATTTAAAAATTATCCGGCTCTGATGAGACGTGATAAAATAAAATCAGATTTATCATGATAGGAGATGTATTACATTGGAACATATAGCAAGAGAAGATGCGCTTGATCTGTTAAAAAAATACAACAAGGATCCATTTCATTTACAGCATGCCTATACGGTTGAAGCAGTTATGAAATGGTTTGCAAAAGAGCTTGGATATGGCGATGACGAGGAGTACTGGGGAATTGTCGGACTTCTTCACGATATTGATTTTGAACTGTATCCGTCAGAGCACTGTCTGAAGGCTCCGGAGCTTTTGAGAGAGGGCGGTGTGTCTGAGGATATTATCCACGCCGTGGTTTCTCATGGATATGGGATCACGATCGAATGTGGTGTCACCCTGGATACTGAGCCTGTACATGAAATGGAAAAGGTATTGTTTGCGGTGGATGAGCTGACCGGCCTGATCTGGGCTGCGGCATTGATGCGGCCGTCCAAGAGCACCAAGGACATGGAACTGAAATCCCTAAAGAAAAAATACAAGAGCAAGGGCTTTGCGGCCGGCTGTTCGAGAGAAGTGATCGAAAGAGGCGCCGCCCAGCTTGGCTGGAATCTGGAAAAACTGCTGACACTGACCTTGCAGGCCATGGCTGCATGCGAGGATGAGATCAATCTTCAGGTGGAAAAAGATATATAGTATCATCAATGCGACTTATGACGGCTCCGATTATTATGGCAGACGTGGTTTCACATTTTCATATGTAATATGCGGTTTTTGCTGCCTGATACATGTGCTTTCGTTGCATTGTGCTCAAATTTATACGTAAGACGCGTTGAAATAGATATCTAAAAAAGCTATAATGATGGAAGGAAATTTTTAGATATCATCGGTCGGTCCGACAGGGAGGTGACAAGATGGCAATTCAGTCAATTGATGCCGAAGACGATCAATTTGCATACCGTTACGATACACAGCTTTTGATCGACAGAAGAGATGAGGATCTGGATGAGGATGCGATTGCAGACTATATTACGGCTAATTTCGAAGGAAACAGTTTAATTGCAGCCGGAGATGAGGATTTGATCAAGATTCATTTCCACACCAATGAGCCGTGGAAAATTTTGGAGTACTGCAATACACTTGGCGAGATCTATGATGTTGTCGTGGAAGATATGATTCGTCAGGCCAACGGACTTCAGGGATAAGAAGAGTTTTGATCAACGGGATCCGGACGAATCATGGCACAACAAAAAGCTGATGACTTCTATTCTGATATTTGCAGAAGTTATCAGCTTTTTATTGTACCTTTTGACCTTAATATCTTATTTATGAAAGGCGGATGAAATGGTATGTGGTTATTGTTTGCACTTCTTTCTTCTATTTTTGCAGCTCTGACTTCTATTCTGGCAAAGGTCGGAATTGAAGGTGTCAATTCCAATCTCGCCACGGCTGTACGTACAATGGTAGTCGTTGTTATGGCGTGGGGAATGGTATTTCTGACCGGGGCGCAGAGCGGGATACAGGAGATCAGCAAAAAGAGCTGGATTTTCCTGATTTTATCGGGGCTGGCTACCGGTGCTTCATGGCTGTGTTACTACAGGGCATTGCAGATCGGAGAAGCTTCCAAGGTTGTGCCCGTTGACAAATTGAGTGTGGTCATTACTCTGGTGCTTGCTTTTGTATTTTTACACGAGAGGTTTACCCCAAAGTCTCTGGTCGGATGTATTCTGATCGGGATAGGAACTCTGGTTATGGTATTGTAACAGGTATCATAATAGTATTTGACGAATTTTGATATAAAAGTTATGATAAAAAAGTATTGTGTTTTAACAGGATATGCAAAGCATAGATTCTAAGGGATGCTGGGTATATAGAATGGTCCGTCTGAGGACCGTTAAAAAATGAGTGGAGGACCAAAAAATGGAAATGTTTGATGCCATGCTTGACAGCATTGACAGCTTTGTGTGGGGACCGGTATTGATTGTACTGATACTGGCGACAGGTATTTATCTGACTGCACGTCTCGGATTTTTACAAATCCGTCATTTAGGGAAAGCCCTGAAATTTATGGTAAAAAATGAGGATAACGGAGAAGGAGAGGTTACAAGCTTCGGAGCTCTTTGTACAGCGTTATCCGCAACAATCGGAACCGGCAATATCGTCGGTGTAGCAACGGCTCTTGTAGCAGGAGGACCGGGAGCACTTTTCTGGATGGAGGTTGCAGCATTATTTGGTATGGCAACCAAGTATGCAGAGGGTCTGCTTGCTGTAAAATATCGTACCATTGACAAAGAGGGACATGTATTAGGCGGACCTTTCTATTATATTGAAAACGGTATGGGAAAGAATTGGAAATGGCTTGCAAAGCTGTTTGCTTTCTTTGGCGTATGTGTCGGATTGATGGGAATCGGTACATTTACACAGGTAAACGGTATCACCAGTGCGGTAGGCAATTTCTTTGATCCCAATGCATCCAACACGATCAATGTGCTTGGCAGGGAGACATCGATTGCCGTTGTGATCGCAGGTATTATTCTTACCGTTTTTGTTGCGCTGGTTGTTATCGGTGGTTTAAAGAGAATTGCGACGGTATCACAGGTCGTTGTACCGTTTATGGCAATTATTTATGTGCTGTTCTGTCTGATTTTACTGATCTTCAATATCAAGCAGATTCCCGCAGCCATTGTTGAGATCGTAACTTCCGCATTTGGTGCGAAGGCAGTTGCCGGAGGTACGCTTGGTGCTATTATCGTTGCGATGCAAAAGGGTATTGCCCGTGGTATTTTCTCTAATGAGGCCGGACTTGGTTCTGCTCCGATCGCGGCAGCGGCAGCCCAGACCAAAGAGCCTGTCCGTCAGGGACTGGTATCTATGACAGGTACCTTTATTGATACGATTGTTATCTGTACCATGACAGGCTTATCCATTGTCATTACCGGGGCATGGGATATAGGCCTTGAGGGTGTGGCGGTTACTACATATGCTTTTCAGACAGGCATTCCCTTTGCCGGAGAAGTGATTGCATTTATTTTGATGCTTTGTCTGATCTTCTTTGCATTTACCACTATTCTCGGATGGGATTATTACAGCGAACGTTGTCTGGAGTATCTTAGCGGACGCAGACAGGGTGTTGTCAAAGGCTATCGCTGGCTGTATATTCTGGCAGTATTTATCGGACCCTATTTTACCGTATCTGAAGTATGGGTCATTGCAGATATCTTCAATGCATTGATGGCAATTCCCAACCTGATTGCATTATTATTCCTGAGTAATGTGATCGTTACTGAGACAAAGGCATATCTTGCCAGACATAAAGAGCTCTAAATCCGGGATATAATATCAAAACCATCCATAAATAAATTACCACAGATCCATTGTGCAGAGTGTCTGATCCCTGCACAGTGGATCTTTTTTGCAACAGGGAATGGCAGGATGTTCAAAAATGTCTTGACAATCAAACTAATTGGAAATAATATAATAATCAAATGTTTTGATAATCAAAATATTTGAAACGCAAAATAAATCGGAAAAAGAAAGGAAAAATCAAATGTTAGAAAAATTAATCGAAATTGTAGAAGAGCAGTTAAATGTAGAAGGAAAAGAAATTACAGAAAAGACAAACTTTAAAGAGGATCTGGGAGTTGATTCCTTAGATCTGTTTGAACTGGTTATGGCCCTGGAAGAGGCATATGGTATAGAGATTCCCTCCGATGATCTTGAAAACATCACAACCGTCGGAGCAGTAATGGATTATTTAAAAGAAAAAGGCGTAGAAGCATAGGCTTTTATCCGGAGGAATGAATATGAAGAGCAGGGTTGCGGAATTACTGGAAATACAATATCCGATTATTCAGGGCGGCATGGCCTGGGTGGCAGAGTACAATCTGGCATCGGCGGTTTCCAATGCAGGTGGTCTGGGTATTATCGGGGCTGCAAGCGCACCGGCGGAAATAGTCAGGGAACAGATCATAAAATGCAAGGCTATGACAAACCGGCCTTTTGGTGTGAATATTATGTTGTTAAATCCCAATGCGGATGAGGTAGCGCAGATTGTCGTTGAAGAAGGCGTAAAGGTGGTTACGACAGGTGCAGGGAATCCTGCAAAATATATGCATATGTGGAAAGAAGCCGGCGTAAAGGTGATCCCTGTTGTTGCAAGTGTTGCAATGGCAAAAATGATGGAACGGGCAGGTGCGGATGCCGTTGTTGCCGAAGGAATGGAAAGTGGAGGTCATATCGGACAGACTACGACAATGGCATTGGTTCCACAGATAGCCGATGCGGTTTCCATTCCTGTTATTGCTGCCGGAGGTATTGCTGACGGGAGAGGAATGGCAGCGGCATTTATGCTTGGTGCAGAGGGTGTTCAGATGGGGACCCGCTTTGTTGCTGCAAAGGAATCGATTGTGCATGAGAATTACAAGCAGAAAATTATCCGTGCCAAAGATATTGATTCGACAATTACGGGTGCATCTACGGGACATCCGGTTCGATGCCTCAGGAATCAGATGACCAGGGAATACCAGGAGATGGAAAAGCAGGGGGTTGATTTTATGGAACTGGAAAAGCTGACTCTGGGATCCCTGCGCAGAGCTGTAATTGACGGAGATACAGCAGGTGGTACACTGATGGCCGGTCAGATTGCGGGGCTTGTCAGGTCACAGGACAGCTGTAAGGAAATCATCAATGAGATTATGGAGCAGGCAGACCGTCTGCTTGGCAGATAAGAGGTGTCATATGAAAAAAACTGCATTTATCTTCCCCGGACAGGGAGCACAGTATACCGGAATGGGAAAGGACTTTTATGATACATATCCGGAATCAAAGGAGATTTATCGTATTGCATCCGAAAGCACGGGACTGGATGTTGCCGCCCTGTGCTTTGAAGAGAATGATAAGCTCAATATTACAGAATATACACAGGTTGCCATGCTTGCAACAGAAGTGGCCATTCTGGAAGCTGTTAAAACGAAGAAGATCAGGGCAGATCTGTGCGCGGGACTCAGTCTTGGAGAATACGGAGCGTTGGCAGCCGCAAATGTTCTGGAATATCCGGAGCTGTTTACCATTATCCGTAAAAGAGGGCTGTATATGCAGGAAGCATATCCCGAGGGTGGAGCAATGACTGCCGTGATAGGTATGGATGCGGAAAAAATTGAGGAAATCTGCGAGCAGACGGAGGGTGTTGTATCGATCGCCAATTATAACTGTCCCGGACAGATTGTGATCACCGGTCAGAAGGATGCGGTAGACAGAGCTTCCGAAGCATTGAAAAATGCCGGCGCACGCAGATGTATTCCTTTAAAGGTCAGTGGACCGTTTCATTCCGCACTTTTAAAAAAGGCACAGGAGGAGCTCTCGAAAGCTCTGGACGATGTTGAGGTCCATACTCCCAAAATACCTTACATCTGCAATGTTTCCGCTTCTTTGGTAACGGACTGCGATGGCATAAAGGAGCTGCTCTCAAAACAGGTGGTAAGCTCGGTCAGATGGCAGCAGAGTGTAGAGTGTATGATAAAAGAAGGAGTTGATACCTTTATTGAGATCGGTCCGGGAAGGACACTTGCCGGATTTATAAAAAAGATTGATCCGAATGTGGTCGTGTACAGTATCCAGACAGTTGAAGATCTGGAAAAAGTTGCGGAGGAACTTGTATGTTAACAGAAAAAATCGCATTGGTAACGGGAGCTTCAAGAGGGATTGGAAAAGCGATTGCCATGGAACTGGCAGAGAGAGGCGCCACTGTTATCGTCAATTACAGCGGATCTGAGGAAAAAGCACAACAGACGGTTTCCGAAATTAAAAAAAATGGTGGTGAAGCAGTTGCCGTAAAATGTGACGTTGCTGATTTTGCTGCCTGTGAAAAGCTGGCAAAGGATGTAATCGGCCGCTATGGAAGGCTGGATATACTCGTTAACAATGCCGGAATCACAAGAGACGGGCTCATTATGAAAATGAGTGAACAGGATTTTGATTCTGTTATGGATACCAATTTAAAGGGTACTTATAATATGATCCGTCATTTTTCCAGATGGTTTTTAAAACAAAAAAGCGGAAGAATCATCAATATAGCTTCTGTGAGCGGTGTGATCGGGAATGCAGGACAGGCAAATTATTCGGCTTCCAAGGCAGGAGTGATCGGGCTGACTAAAGCAGTGGCAAGGGAACTTTCCGGTAGGGGAATCTGCATCAATGCAGTTGCCCCGGGATTTATTGATACGGATATGACCAGACAGATGTCTGAGGATGCCAAAAAAGGTATAGAAGCAATGATACCGATGGGACATATGGGAAAACCGGAGGATGTTGCAAGGCTGGTCGGATTTCTGGCGGATGAGGCAGAATATATTACAGGACAGGTGATCTGTGTAGACGGAGGTATGGCAATATGAGAAGAGTAGTTGTCACGGGTTTGGGAGCGATAACCCCGATCGGAAACAATGTAAAGGATTTTTTTGAAAATGTAAAAGCAGAAAAGACCGGATTTTCGGAAATCACCCAGTTTGATGCATCAGAATATAAATGCAGACTTGCTGCAGAGGTAAAGGATTTTGATCCGGCTTTTTATATGGATAAAAAATCCGCACGCAGGATGGAGCGTTTTTCACAGTTTGCTGTTGCGGCATCAAAGGAAGCCATGGAGGATTCTGCTATCGATATGGAAAAAGAGGATCCATACCGCGTCGGTTGCGCGATCAGCAGCGGAATCGGAAGCTTACAGGCCATGGAGAGAGAGCATAAGCGTCTCTTGGAAAAAGGGCCGTCCAGAGTCAACCCGCTGCTGGTGCCGCTTATGATCTCCAATATGGCAGCAGGCAATGTCAGTATTGCTTATGGTCTTAAAGGGAAAAGTCTCGATGTGGTAACGGCATGTGCCAGTGGCACCAATTCAATAGGTGAGGCTTTCCGGACAATTCAGTACGGGGATGCGGACGTGATGCTTGCCGGAGGTACCGAAAGCAGCATTACACCTATAGGCATTGCCGGTTTTGCAGCTCTGACTGCATTGACGGACAGTACCGATCCCAAGCGCTGCTCCATTCCTTTTGATGAAGAAAGAAGCGGGTTTGTCATGGGTGAAGGAGCGGGAATTGTGGTACTCGAGGAGTTTGAGCACGCAAAAAGAAGAGGAGCAAGGATCTATGCAGAGGTAATAGGCTATGGCTGCTCATCGGATGCATTTCACATTACATCGCCGGCCGAGGATGGACAGGGAGCCGCACGTGCCATGCTTTGTGCAATTCAGGATGGCGGAATTGATAAAGAGGAACTGACCTATATCAATGCACATGGTACGAGTACCCATCACAATGATCTGTTTGAGACAAGAGCGATAAAGCTTGCGTTTGGAAAGCATGCAGATCATCTGAAGATAAATTCAACAAAATCCATGATCGGTCATCTGCTCGGTGCAGCCGGTGCTGTTGAATTTATAACCTGCATAAAAGAAATGGAAGAAAACTTTATTCACAGAACAGTAGGACTTGAGAAATCGGAAGAGGAGCTTAATTTAAATTACTGCAGACAATCTTATCAGGAGCAGGTTCCCTATGCATTGTCCAATTCCCTTGGTTTTGGCGGACACAATGCCAGTATTTTGATCAAGAAGTACAATGAACAGTAAGGAGATGGCGTTACGTGAGCATTTCATGGCAGAAAAAGAGACAAAAACATATTCGTCAGATACCTGTTAATCTATACAACAGAGTAGAGCAGAAATTAAAGACAGCGGAGCTGTTTACAAAAAAAGAAACCGAAAATCCGCATAAGCAGGATCCTGCTCTGGTAAAATGTCCCAAATGCGGAAAAATGGTGGACAAAAAACGCGTAATAAAACGTAAGCTTGTATGTTATGAGTGTGGTGGATATTTCCGTGTGAGCACCAAAAACCGGATTCGTATGGTGGCTGATCCGCAGACCTTTGAAGAGTGGTTTGCAGATCAGCCGGTAAGTAACCCGCTGGGGTATGAGGGCTATGAAGAAAAATTGCAGAATGCAAGGGAAAAAACCGGTTTGAGTGAAGGCGTAACGGTCGGAAAATGCCGGATCTATGGAGAAAACGCGGTGATCGGTATTTGTGATGCGCGGTTTATGATGGCCAGCATGGGACATGCCTACGGAGAAAAAATCACTGCAGCGATCGAGCGCGCAACAGAAGAAAAGCTGCCGGTATTTATGTTTTGCTGTTCCGGAGGGGCACGTATGCAGGAGGGAATAGTTTCTCTTATGCAGATGGCAAAGACCTCGGCTGCCATAAAAAATCATGGAAAAGCCGGGCTTTTATATAGTACGATTTTGACGGATCCCACAACGGGAGGTGTCACAGCCAGCTTTGCAATGCTTGGGGATATTATTATGGCAGAGCCGGGGGCACTGATCGGATTTGCCGGTCCCAGAGTCATAAGGCAGACCATCGGGCAGGAGCTTCCGGAGGGCTTCCAGCGGGCTGAATTTTTGCTGGAGCATGGTTTTGTGGATGGTATTGTGGAGCGTAAAAATCTGAAAAAGACGTTGTACTATATTATCAGATCGCATCAGTCACAGGGTAAAAATACCTGGGCTGATTTTGAAAATTCCGGTTCGCCTTTTCAGCTGAGCGAGATTTTAAAGGAACAGGTATTTTATGAGCATACACGCTCTGCCTGGGATAAGGTACGTACGGTAAGGCAGATGGAACGATCTTCCGCGCTGGATTATATGCAGTATATTTTTGATTATTTTGTCGAGGCGCATGGAGACAGGTACTTTGGAGATGACCATGCACTGATCGGCGGGATTGCGTTCCTTGACAGACAGCCGGTAACGGTAATCGCAGATGTTAAGGGAAAAACAATCCAGGAATGCCAGATGCGCAATTTTGGTATGCCAATGCCCGAGGGGTACAGGAAGGCCCTGCGTCTGATGAAACAGGCTGAAAAATTTAACCGGCCGATTATCAGCTTTGTCAATACATCCGGTGCTTTCTGCGGACTGGAGGCTGAGGAGCGCGGACAGGGAGAAGCGATTGCGAGAAATCTGCTGGAAATGTCTGATCTCAAGGTCCCCGTGCTTTGCATCCTGATCGGTGAGGGCGGAAGCGGAGGTGCGCTTGGTACTGCGGTCGGAAACGAAGTGTGGATGCTTGAAAATGCAACCTATTCCATTCTTTCACCGGAGGGCTTTGCATCTATTTTATGGAAGGATGCCAACCGGGCAGAGGAGGCAAGCGAGGTTATGAATATAACTGCGCAGGATTTGCAAAAGCTGGGAATTATCGAAAAGATCATCCCCGAGTTTGGCGGTGCGACATCAAAGACCGAAAAGGCAATCGGAGAATATCTGAAGCTGCAGATCAAAGATTTTTTGAAAAAATATGACGGAAAAACCGGAGAGGAAATTGCACAGGAAAGGTATAACCGTTTTCGCGTATTCTGATATCCGGAGGCTGGAGTGTATATATGAAAATTGGTAATAGGGAATTGGAAATACCTGTCATTCAGGGAGGAATGGGAGTTGGAGTCAGTATGTCCGGTCTGGCAGGGCATGTTGCCGCATGCGGAGGAATCGGGATCATATCGACCGCCCAGATCGGCTTTTGCAGTCCGGATTTTAACAAAAACCCCATACCATGCAATCTGAAAGCCATAAAAGAAGAAATCCGGAAAGCTAAGGATATTGCCGGCGGTCGTGGCCTGGTGGGCGTTAATATTATGGTGGTGACCAGACAATATGAGGATTATGTAAAAGCGGCGGTGGATGCGGGAGCAGATATCATTATATCCGGTGCCGGCCTTCCGATGGATCTTCCCCGGGTTGTTGGTGATAAACCGGTGCTTTTAGCACCGATCGTATCCGGCAGACGGGCTCTCCGGGTTATCCTGCAATATTGGAAAAAGCATTATGGGAAAACACCGGATCTTGTTGTTGTTGAAGGACCGATGGCCGGCGGACATCTGGGGTTTGACCGGGAAGAGCTGGAGGAATATAAAAGTAAGTCCTTTGACGGTCAGCTGCAGGAAATATTGGAATTAACAAAAAAAACGGATATACCGGTCGTGATGGCAGGTGGCGTATATAAAAGAGAGGATATGCTGCATTATCTGGAAATGGGAGCCAGCGGTGTACAAATGGCAACACGTTTTGTCACCACATATGAATGTGATGCGGATATCCGCTACAAACAAGCCTATATAAATGCCCAAAAGGATGATATAGTCATTGTAGACAGTCCGGTCGGTATGCCCGGAAGGGCGATCAATAACCGGTTTCTGGAGAGAGTCAGACAGGGAGAGCGTTTTATGAAGGGATGCAGGCAGTGTATTACAACCTGTGATCCGGCAACGACACCCTATTGCATTACGCAGGCGTTGATTCAGGCAGTGACCGGAAATGTTGACGAAGGGCTTCTTTTTTGCGGAAGCAATGCGTACAGAGCTACAAAGCTTGAACATGTCAGTGATATCATGGAGGAATTCAGAGTATGAACATAAAGATAGTCGGAACCGGGAGCGCTCTGGCAGGACAGATCAGAACCAATCAGGATATAGAAGCTATGGTTGATACTACGGATGCCTGGATCAGGGAAAGAACAGGGATCCGGACGAGACATATATCAGACAGGGATACCGTGGCTTCTTTGTCTGCAAAAGCTTGCAGAGAAGCATTAAAATGTGCTAAAAAAGAAGTGGAAGATATTGACCTGATCCTGGTGGCAACCTGTTCACCGGAGTTTCTTCTTCCAAATTGTGCCTGTCAGGTACAGAGCATTCTGGGTGCTGAGAAGGCGACGGCGTTTGATATAAATGCTGCCTGCAGCGGTTTTTTGTTTGCACTGGATACGGCTTATGCATATATCAGCTGCGGGATTTACCGCAATGCACTGGTTGTGGGAGGTGAGGTGCTTTCCAAGCTGGTGGACTGGGAGGATCGCACAACCTGCGTGCTGTTTGGAGACGGCGCCGGTGCTGTATACGTGGAGGCCTGTGAGGATGGAACATCCGGGATACAGAGTATCGTGCAGGGAAGCAATGGTGCGAAGGGACAGGTGCTGAGCTGCAGAGAACGGGCACTGGATGAAAAAGAGGATATCTTTATCCGGATGGACGGAAGGGAAGTATACAAATTTGCGACCCGCCAGGTACCGGCCTGTATAGAGGAGGCTGTAAAAAAAGCAGGACTTACCGTGCAGGATATAGATCTGTTTGTCCTTCATCAGGCCAATATGCGCATTCTGGAGGCAATTGGCAGGCGGCTGAATATTGGGATGGACAAAATCCCGGCCAATGTTGACCGTGTTGGCAATATGTCATCTGCGGCAATACCGGTGCTGTTGGATGAACTAAACAAAAACGGAAAGCTGCACAGAGGACAAAAAATAGTATTATCAGGTTTTGGAGCCGGACTGACGTACGGTGCCTGTGTTGTAACCTGGTAAGGCAGGTGGATAAATGAGCAGACAAAGCAGTACACAATTAAATGAATTACTGGTACGACTTTTCAATCATGTTATGACAGCAGAGGGAAAGGCGATCATTACCGAGAAATTTAAGGACATCAGTAATAATGACATGCATATTATTGAAGCGGTCGGGATCCAGGAGCCCAAAAGTGTTTCAACGATAGCCCGGTCCCTGGGCGTGACGGTCGGAACATTGACTGTCAATATGAATAATCTGGAAAAAAAGGGATATCTGTCCCGGACACGCAGCAAAGAAGACCGGAGAGTTGTACTGGTGGAATTGACGGAAAAGGGACGAAAAGCATTTTTTCATCACAGGGATTTTCATAAAGGAATGATCAAGGCTGCTGTTTCCGGTCTTAATGAAGATGAAACCGTCAGTCTGATCACCTGCCTGCAGAAGCTGGATGCTTTTTTCGAAAGCTGGTCATAGATTACTGATTTTCGGCAGAAAAAGAAACCATTACCGGTTGCGGCGGATGGTTTCTTTTAATTTGTCAATAACTACACCGTATTTGGTGTGTTTAAGATTGGGAAATACTTTAAAATAACGTGTTTCCAGTTCAAGGAAGGTCTTATTTACGTCTTTCAGTTTTACAACGACATTTTTGCCTTTGCGTACGATTGTAAAGCGGTTCAGATTGTCTTTTTTGGTATTGAGAATATCCAGACCGTTTTCCACATATTCATCCCAGGCATCATACAATTCCTTGCATTTTTTATTGAGGTTGCACATACTCACAACCGTAAATACAGCATCAAAAATAAAAATCAGCGTAAACCCGATTGCTGCAAAAATGCGTGAGCGCATGGAAATATGGGAAAGCATATGTAAAGTAAACGGATGAAGCCATTTGATCAAAATCAGGGATACGATTCCGAAAAACAATCCGGATACAACACTGATGCGTCCGTTGATATTAAGGGGATAATAGCTGTAGTCCCAGTATCTGGTGCCGAATAATTTTTCAAGTATGTATGAGGTAATGTATTCGATGGCACAGATCGTAAGGGCAGATAGCAGGATGATGCGAAAGCTGCTTGTAATACCCTCAAGCAGGTACAGATTCATGACACAGGCTACGCCGTAGATAGGACAGTACGGACCGATAAAATAGCCACGGTTCATAAAAATACCCTGTTCACAGAGTGAATATATCGTTGATTCATAAAACCATCCCAAGAAGCTGTACCACATCATCACGCAGATCAACGAGGCCAGATCCAGATGTATTAATTGGAAATTGGAAAAAAATTCTATCATTTTCGTCGAATTGTTTCGTTTGCCGCACAGATTTTGTCTGCGAGACAAAGAATCCATCCTTCTCTATATTTTGGTGGGCAGGGAGTAAGCGGAAACATATGACGCAGGATCATATTCTGCTCACGGCTGGACAGTGTAAAATCCTTCAGAGCCTCTTTGAGAGCCGTCCGGGGATGGGTAAAGCCATGCATGCCATTGTGAAAATGTCTGTTATGCCAGTCATACATAAAATAATCATGAAGCAGTGCACCGCGGATCAGTTCCCTTTCATTGACGCGGATCCCCAGCTTGAGTGCGATAAAATAAGCTGTTGCCGCAACGCGGATACAATGTTTTTTCACAGTTGTATTTCCGTGCTGTATAAAATTTTCGCATTCAGGGAAGCGGGAATTGGATGCGATATCCCGAAGTATGAGAAAAAATTTGTCAAGTTCTTTATGATCCAGCTTTTTTTTATGAAGATTCATACCATTCTCCTTGCTGCCTGATATCAATATGTTAAATTATATCGGATTGTCAATATGGAATCAACCGGGTAATATTCTACATAAAAAGCTTTTACAGAAATAAGGAATTTTATTCTGTAAAAGCTTTTGAAAATCTTAAAAATTAAAACAGATGGTATCCGGTTGGCAAAATCAGATGATGGCAGCGATGTCAACATCGTGTACAGCCTGCAGATCTACGAATTTTTCACCGATATGCACTACCGGTTTGGACAGAGCCACAGGATTGACAAAGATGATCGTGCCCTCTAATCCGTTGCTCAGACGTACCTTTTGGTTTAAGAAAGTATTAACTACATTTTCAAGAAAAGTTAATAAAAATCCGGGATCATATTTTTGGAGACCGTCATTTTCAAAGTGTGTAATGACCTTGAAGGGACACATGGCGCCGCGGTATACGCGCGGACTGGTCATTGCCTCATATACATCGGCGATGGCAACCAGCTTGGAAAAGCGGGTGATCTTGTCGCCGGTAAATCCGTAGGGATATCCGGAGCCGTCACATCGTTCATGGTGCATCAGGGCGGCATTTTTGACCTCATCGGGTAACTGGAACCGGGAAATCATCTTGTAGGATTCCAAAGGATGGGTCTTGATGATCTTAAACTCATCGGGAGTCAGTCTGCCGGGCTTTTTGATGATCTCAGGCGGCATTTTTAATTTGCCGATATCATGGAAAAGACCGCATGCCGTAGCAATTTCCCGATCCTGTGGAGAAAAATGGAGCCAGCCTGCAAAAATATTGCAGATCATGGCAACGTTGAGTGAATGGGCATAGGTGCAGTCGTCATACTCCTGCATATTGAGCAGTACATCCATGATGCTGGATGGCATGCTGCGATGGCTGATCATCTCCAACGTATCCTCTAAGATCGTGCCGGGATCAAATTCGGTATTCTTTTCGATCAGGGAATTAAACGCAAACTGAAGCTTGCCGACGTTTTCTTTGAATTCTTCTTTGAAAGCCTGAAACTCCGGAGAATTCCTGAGCTTTTCCACATAAGAATCCTGCTCGGGATCGGGAGAAGCCGAAGCGGTATCGATGGGAGCGACGGACAAAACCTCATCCTGAACTTTGATGGAAAAAATGTCAAAAGAAAAAATACGCGCAATGAGATTTTCGGTAAGCGCGATATTTTGGGGAACAATCAGCTGGCCGTCAATGGAATAGACATCCTCAGCTGTGATCATTCCGCTTTTTAAGTCAGATAATAATACCTTCTTCATAGAAATCCCCCGTTTCTATTGCCGATTAAAAATTAAATATCCAGATAATGTAAGCTATCCGGATAGTATAATATACATCGAATATGTAGATTGGATCTGGAAGCAGTCCGCCATGTGTATACCCCAATGCACCGGGCTTCCTGTATGCGACATTTAAGTTACTTACATTATAATTTGAGAGTGTCCTTTGAGTCAATCTATTATCATGAAAATCTACAGATTGACTGGGAAATATGTTATACTGAACATGTTTGACAGCGTATGTAGTATTTATTTGGGCATATGTCTGTATTTTACTCAGAGAATCACAAAAAAGGACAGGTTTACCGATGAAATTTCTGCTGACAGCATTAAATTCCAAATATATCCACACCAACCCGGCCCTGTACAGCCTGCGTTCTTATGCACTTTATCACAGACCGGATTATGCAGAGCATATCGATCTTTGCGAATATACCATCAATAACCGTATGGATGAGATCTTAGGACAGATTTACAGACAAAAGCCGGATGTACTCGGATTTTCCCTGTATATCTGGAATGTGACACAGATTTTGGAGCTTGTAAGGGAAATTCACAAGATCATGCCCGGGGTGCCTATCTGGCTTGGCGGGCCGGAGGCTTCTTATCGTGCAAAGGAGCTGGTGGAAAGTTATCCGGAGCTAACCGGGGTTATTGTGGGAGAGGGAGAGCAGACCTTTTTGGAACTGCTGACGTATTATCTGGATCGAGATCAAAAAGATTGTATAGCCGACGGTATACGACAGGATGATACGTTGCAGAATTGTGCACGACAGAATGATGTGTGTCAGGATGACATGTCACAGACTGATACACGGCAGGATAATACAGTACAGGCTGATATACGACAGGGCTATGCACGATGGGATAATACACAGCAGAATGATGCGGATGATTCCATATATACTATCCATGGATTGTGTCTGAGGAAAGATCATAAAGTGATATTTACCCCGGAACGTGAGCTGACCGATCTTAGTGAGCTTCCTTTTTTATATCAGGATCTCAAGCAGTTTGAGCATAAGATCATTTATTATGAAACCTCGCGCGGCTGTCCGTTTCGATGCAGCTACTGCCTTTCCTCCATCGACAAAAAAGTACGCCTTCGGGACATCGGTCTTGTCAAAAAAGAATTGCAGTATTTTCTGGATGAAAAGGTGCCGCAGGTCAAATTTATCGACCGGACCTTCAACTGCAATCATGAGCATGCATGGGAGATCTGGAGCTATATCAAAGAGCATGATAACGGAATTACCAATTTTCACTTTGAGATCGGAGCCGACCTTCTGACCGACCGGGAACTGGAGCTTTTAAATTCCCTGAGACCGGGAGCCGTCCAGATGGAGATCGGTGTGCAGACGACCAATGAAAAAACGCTGCAGGAGATCCGTCGTGTCATGGATATCGGGAAACTGAAAAAGATTGTCGAAAGACTGCATAGCGGACACAATATCCATATCCATCTGGATCTGATCGCCGGACTGCCTTATGAGGATTATGAAAGCTTCAGGCATTCCTTTGATGATGTATACCGGATGAAGCCTGAGCAGCTGCAGCTTGGTTTTTTGAAGGTGCTCAGTGGTTCCTATATGAAAGAGGCAGAGAAGCAGTATGACCTTTTGTATACATCCTATCCTCCGTATGAGGTTCTCAGCACAAAGTGGATCAGCTATGAGGAGATCTGCCGCTTAAAGCAGGTTGAGGAAATGGTCGAGATCTATTACAACAGCAATCAGTTTACTTATACCATTCCGTATCTTGAACGTTTTTTTGACAATCCGTTTGATCTGTATGAGACGCTTGCCCTGTTTTATGAAAAAAACGGTTATTTTGTAAATACACCGTCCCGGATGTACCGGTATGATGTGCTGCTGCAGTTTGCGGAAGAATTTGCCAACCGGGAAATTGTTGTGGAACTGTTGACCATGGATGTCTATTTGAGGGAAAATGCAAAGAGCAGACCCTCTTTTGCCAAAGATCTGTCTGCATACAAGGAACGCGTCAATCGTTTTTACCGCATGGAGGAAAAGCATCGGGAGGATGGCAGCAACCGGCTGAAAAATTATGAAGACTGTGATGCCCGGATGATGGTGCGCCAGCTTCATATCGAGCCGTTTTCTTATGATATTTTCGGGGAGGAGCCGACTTACCGGAAGCTGGATAAAGAAGTGTTTGCGCTGTATGATTACAGACAGCGGAATCCGCTGACCTATGATGCGGAGATTGTATTTCTGACAGAGGATGAAATATGATATCAGGGTCAAAAGGTAACGGAGCAATTCGTGGATATTAGATACACAGGAGTAAAAAATGACGAAACGGACAAAGGAGATCCTCGACCGGCTGGACGAGGCTTATACAACAGAATATAAATGCTATCTCAATCATGAGACACCGTGGCAGCTGCTGATCGCGACGATGCTGAGTGCACAGTGTACGGATGCAAGAGTCAATATTGTGACAAAGGATCTGTTTGTCAAATATCCCACGCTGCGGGACTTTGCCAATGCGGACTTAAAGGAGCTGGAGCAGGACATCCATTCGACCGGATTCTATCATAACAAGGCCAAAAATATCATAGCCTGTTCCAGGGAGCTTTTGGAGAAATTTGACGGAGAAGTGCCAAGGAGCATTGAAGAGCTGACCTCGCTTGCGGGTGTCGGCAGAAAGACCGCCAATGTCATACGCGGCAACATTTACCATGAGCCGAGTGTTGTGGTGGACACTCACGTAAAAAGGATATCCCAGAAGCTTGGTTTTACCAAGGAGGATGATCCGGAAAAGATCGAATATGATCTGATGCGAGTACTGCCCAGGGATCACTGGATCCTGTACAATATACAGATCATTACATTTGGCAGGCAGATCTGCTTTGCGCGGTCGCCGAAGTGTGAGGAATGCTTTCTGACAGAGTATTGCAGCTATTACAAAAAAGAGCATGCGTCCAAAAGGAAAAAGGGCAGCGACAGATCATAAGAGTTCGAAGGAATGGAAATGGAAGAAAACATAACGGATTTTACCGTTGTTGATATAGAAACGACGGGGCTTGATCCAAAAAGAGATAAAATAACGGAAATTGCCGCGATCCGTGTGGAAAACCACATCATTACCGGCAAATTTCATACACTTGTCAATCCGGGAAGAAAGCTTGAAGAACGGATTGTGGAGCTGACGGGAATACGGGATGAGGATTTAAAGGATGCTCCCCATATTCAGGATGTGATCGGGGATTTTCTGGATTTTGAATCAACAGGCTGCCTGTTGGGACACAGTATCTTGTTTGATTATTCTTTTTTAAAAAGGGCTTCTGTCAATGCCGGGATGAAATTTGAAAGAAATGGGATTGATACGCTTATGATCGCCAGAAAATATCTGGCAGATCTGGAAAGCCGTGCGCTGCCTTATTTATGCAGGCATTTTGATATAGCCCACAATCCGCACCGTGCCATGTCGGATGTGGAGGCAACCTATGAGCTTTATAAGCTGCTGCATCAAAGTTTTTTTAAAGAAGAGGACGAGCACAAGCTGTTTGAGCCGTCACCGCTTATTTATCAGGTAAAAAAGGAAGGTCCGGTCACAAAGCATCAGATAGAGCAGCTGGAACGATTTTTGTCCTATCATCAGATAGAGAGTGCATATGATATAAAGGAAATGACTAAAAATGAGGCAAGCCGCTATATGGACATTCTGATCAGTCAGTATGGACGAATTCCCGCAAGGCATGTATGATGGCATCCTTGGATGAAGAGTGCAGATCCTCGGCTTTGGCTAAGAGGGCATACAGCTTTTCGGTTTCTTCATGCTTTTTGTAGATTTTAGCTAAAAGCAGATAAGTCGCTTTGATATCGGTCCGGGATTCCACAGCCTTTTCAAGCAGGATGCGGGCATTGCTTTCATAGCCGGCATCATAATAAGCCTGTGCTAACCGGTTCATGGTGCGCGCATATACGGTATAATTGTCATCGTATTCCATGAGGGTCGGAAGATTGGGGGCACCGTAATTGAATTTTAATTCGGTATTGGTATAGCCGGTCAGGTTGACGATTTTCTGCTCAGCCAGGGTCTCCAGCGTGGAGATACAGTCTGCGACATCCGGATCGGTGCTTAAAAGGCTTTTGGGAATGTATTCCATCGGGATGGTAATGTATGGAAGACCATCAAGGGACTTTTTGCGTACGAGATTGGCTTTTTGCTCGTTTTCCCAGAAATCATCATAAGCCTTCTGGTTGATTCGATTGTGTTTTTTGAGCTCGTAGGTCAGCCAGATCACGAACACGACAGTTGCCAAAAAAGGGAACATCGTTTATAATATCCTTTCGTAAGAAGAGGTGTTTTTATGTTTAATAAAAAAGGGAAACAGATCATTTCTGTAATCATTATTGTGATCCTGATTCTTGCCATGGTACTTCCGATGGCTTTGTCTGTAGCAGGAATTTAGATGCAGGCTGTGAACCGGGATTTAAGCGTTGTTTAATAACCCAAGGCTATTATAACACATGGAGTAGATTATGAAAAAATTTTTGAATATTTTTTGTATTACGGCAGCAGCAATACTGCTTTGTCTGCATACAGATTTGTATGTGTCGGCCAAGATCACGGATGAGGATGTCATTGCAAAGGGTGTTTATATCGGAGATATTGATGTTTCCGGTCTTACCATGTCTGAGGCGGCGCAAAAGGTAACCGAATATATGGAAACGGCCGGCAGCAGGTCCATGACCCTGAATGCCATGAATGACAATGCTGTTGTTGTGTCCATGAATGATCTGGGGATTGCATGGAATAATCCGGATGTTGTGGAAGAAGCATGTTCCATTGCAAAGGCGGGCAATCTGGTTGCCAGATACAAGGAAAAAAAGGATCTGGAGCATGAAAATATCGTGCTTCCGTTAGAATATGCACTGGATAAAAAGGCAGTCGAGGATGTCATTTCACAGGAATGTCTTCAGTATAATGTGGAAGCTGAGGATGCGTCTTTGAAAAGAGAGGATGGAGCCTTTGTTGTGATACCCGGACAGACCGGAGTTGTGATCGACGAGCAGGCTTCCGTAGATTCCATTGTGGACTATGTCGAAAATGACTGGGACGGAGAGGATGCGTTTTTAGATCTGGTTGTCACGACAGATCAGCCCAGACATTCCGACGAGGAGCTTTCCAAGGTACAGGATCTTTTAGGAAGCTTTACGACGGATTATTCGACATCCGGAGCCAACCGTTCCGGCAATGTGGCCAATGGCTGCAGTCTTATCAACGGTTCTCTGATTTACCCGGGAGAAACATTTTCCGTATATGAGGCAGTCAGCCCGTTTACGGCGGCTAACGGATATTATATGGCAGGCTCTTATCTGAATGGTATGGTTGTCGATTCACTTGGCGGTGGTATCTGTCAGGTATCAACGACCCTGTACAATGCCGTACTGCGGGCAGAGCTTACGGTAAAGGACCGGCATAATCATTCCATGATCGTATCCTATGTGGATCCTTCCGCAGATGCAGCGATCTCCGGTACGGTCAAGGATTTAAAATTTGAAAATAATACCGATTATCCCGTTTATATTGAGGGATATACAAAAAACAAAAAGATTACCTTCAATATCTACGGCGTGGAAGAAAGACCGAAAAATCGCAAGGTGACATTTGAGAGTGAGGTTTTATCCAAGACGGTTCCACCGGGAGAAAAGGTTGTGGCGGATCCCGGTCATGGAGTTGGATACATCAGTGTACAGAGTGCCCATATCGGATACAAAGCCCGTTTATGGAAGATTGTAACTGTGGATGGTAAAGAGGAGAGCCGGGAGATTGTCAATGAAAGCTCCTATGCGGCAGTGCCCAGGACGGCAGCCGTTGGAACAGCAACCGCTGATCCCAATCTGGCAGCAGCTATACAGGCGGCAATCGCTTCGCAGAGCATTGATGCATGCAGGGCAGTTATTGCAACAGGTGCAGCTCCTGCGCCCAACGCAGATGCGATCGCAGCCCAGCAGGCACAACAGGCGGCTCAGCAGGCTGCAGAAGCAGCGGCGGCTATCGCAGCACAGCAACAGGCCCAGGCAGCGGCAGACGCTGCAGCACAGCAACAGGCAGCCCAGACGGATGCGGCACCGCAATAACAGGCTGTATCGTAGGAATTTGCAGATATCGGGTCAGGGGTAAAATATCTTTTGCCCCTGACATCATGAAATAAATATAGGTAAATAAAGATGGAAATCGGTAAAGTACCTGAGAACGTCTTAAAACGTTCCATTTTAAAACAAATAAAGACAAAACGGCCGGAGGTACTCGTCGGGGCAGATGTCGGCGAGGACTGCGCTATCATCGGATTGAAGCCGGATGAGGTTATGGTATTATCCACCGATCCGATCACCGGAACAACCAAAGAAATGGGCAGATGGGCCGTTATGATCTCAGCCAATGACATTGCTTCAAGCGGAGCAGAGGTTATTGGCGTATTGGTATGTGCATTACTTCCGCCCCGTATCCGGGAGATCAAGATCCGTGAAATGATGCAGGAGATCGAAAGCTGCTGTCAGGAATTAAACATTCAGGTTGTCGGCGGTCATACCGAGATCACAGATGCTGTGACAAGACCTGTACTGACGATCACCGGTATCGGAAAGGTCAAAAAAGACCGGATGCTTCCGACAAGAGGAGCCAGGCCCGGACAGGACATTGTTATGACAAAATGGGCGGCTTTAGAGGGCAGTTCCATTTTAGCAAAAGAAAGAGAAGAAGAGCTTTTACAGAAATTCCCGAAATATCTGGTTGAAGAGGTAAAAGGGTACAGTCAGTATTTACCCATACTAAAAGAGGCTGCAATCGCCGGAAAGTCCAATGTGAGCGCAATGCATGATATCACAGAGGGCGGCGTATTTGGAGCACTTTGGGAGATGGCAGAAAGCGCAGGCGTTGGACTGACCATTGATTTAAAGAAAATACCGATCAAACAGGCAACAGTAGAGATCTGCAACTATTTTGATGTCAATCCGTATGAAATGATGTCATCCGGAAGTCTGATGTTAGCCGCGGATAACGGTTACGACTTGGTAGAAATACTGGGTAAAGCCGGTATACATGCAGCCGTAATCGGAAAAGTAACAGAGGGCAATGACAGAGTGGTAACAAACGGTGAAGAGACCAGATTTTTGGAACCGCCCAAGGTAGATGAGCTATACAGAGCATTAAAGGTAAAATGATAAGCTCTGTTCGAAAGCCTGTAGAAATCTAAGAAAGAAGGAATAGATGATGAGAGAAAAAATCTTAAGTATAATCGAAAAAAACAGCCGCGTTGATATGAGAGAGCTGGCTATTATTCTTGGAACCGATGAAATCGATATTGCCAACGAATTAAAGGCAATGGAGGAAGAGGGGATTATCTGTGGATATCATACCCTGATCGACTGGGAAAAAACCAATATTGAAAAGGTATCTGCATTGATCGAGGTGCGCGTGACTCCTCAGAGAGGACAGGGCTTTGACTCAATTGCAGAGCGTATTTACAAATATCCGGAGGTCAATTCCGTATACCTGATCTCAGGCGGATATGACCTTTTGGTTTCCTTGGAGGGAAAGAGCTTAAAGGAGGTATCTTCCTTTGTTACCAATAAGCTTTCAACTTTGGATTCCGTGCTGAGTACGGCAACACACTTTATTTTGAAAAAATACAAAGACCACGGCACAATTATGACAAAGAAATACGAAGATGAAAGAATGAAGGTGACACCATGAGAGATCCGTTATCAAAACAGATAAGAGAAATTAAGCCTTCAGGTATCCGTAAGTTTTTTGATGTCGTAAATGAAATGCCCGATGCTATCTCACTTGGTGTGGGTGAGCCTGATTTTGACACTCCCTGGCACATCCGTGACGAGGGTATTTATTCACTGGAAAAGGGTCGTACCTTTTATACATCCAATTCCGGTCTGAAGGAATTAAAAGAAGAAATCTGCAATTATTTAAAAAGAAGTCAGGGACTGGAATACGATTATCGTCATCAGGTCATTGTCACGGTCGGTGGATCGGAAGCAATCGATATTGCACTTCGTGCCATGCTGGATCCGGGTGACGAGGTACTGATCCCACAGCCCTGTTATGTTTCCTATGATCCGTGTACGATTTTGGCAGGGGGCGTTCCTGTTCCGATCAATTTAAAGCATGAAAACGAATTCCGCCTGACAGCGCAGGAGCTTCGTGATGCGATCACACCTAAGACCAAGGTGCTGATCATGCCTTTCCCCAACAATCCGACAGGTGCCATTATGGAAAAGGAAGACCTCGAAGCAATTGCAGAGGTGATTATAGAGCATGATCTGTATGTAATATCCGATGAGATCTATGCAGAGCTTACATACAAGGATAAACATGTATCGATCGCAACACTTGAAGGTCTGAAAGAAAGAACCATTTTGATCAATGGTTTTTCCAAGGCATATGCCATGACCGGCTGGAGACTTGGTTATGCAGTCGGTCCTGTAGAAATTATCGAACAGATGACAAAGATCCATCAGTTTGCCATCATGTGTGCACCCACAACCAGCCAGTATGCTGCCGTTGAGGCACTGAAAAACGGAGATGAGGATGTTGCCAATATGCGCGAATCCTACAATCAGAGACGCCGTTATCTGATGCATGCATTTAAAGAGATGGGATTGGAATGCTTTGAACCTTATGGCGCATTTTATGTATTTCCCTGCATCAAAGAGTTTGGCATGACAAGTGAGGAATTTGCAACAAAGCTGCTTGAGACAGAAAAGGTAGCGGTTGTACCGGGTACTGCATTCGGTGACTGCGGTGAGGGATTTGTGCGTATTTCTTATGCATATTCTCTGGATAACCTCAAGCTTGCCATTGGCAGGATCAATGATTTTATTACAAAATTAAGAAACAGGAAAGAGCAGGCATAATATGAATATCGTATTACATCAGCCTGAAATTCCGGCAAATACCGGAAATATAGGAAGAACCTGTGTGGCAACAGGTACCAGCCTTCATTTGATTGAGCCGCTGGGATTTTCTTTAAGTGAAAAGGCATTAAAAAGAGCAGGCATGGACTACTGGAAGGATCTGGATGTCCATACATATGTCAATTTTGATGATTTTTTGGAAAAGCATCCAAACGCAAAGATCTGGATGGCTACGACCAAGGCCAGGCATGTATATTCGGATGTGACATTCGGACCGGATGATTTTATCATGTTTGGAAAAGAGAGTGCCGGGATACCGGAGGAGATCCTTGTCGAGCATGAGGAGACGTGTATCAGGATTCCGATGGAGCCGGCGATCAGATCGTTAAATTTGTCCAATTCGGTGGCGATTGTGCTGTATGAGGCATTGCGCCAGCAGAATTTTGAAACAATGCAGCTGGAGGGGGAGCTGCATAGGCTGCATTGGAGATCGACAGAAGCGACAGAAACGACAGATATGTGATTCTCAATCTTGAAATGCCGGTACTTAGTGGGACTAAATATCGCCAGATACAACATGAAATATGGCACGGAAAATACAAACGCGCTCCGCTTGGACGAAGTATTTTCCGTGCCAATGTTGTATCTGGCGATATTAACTCCCACACAGTCCGGCACAAAGCGATTGAGAATCACATATCTGTCGGGAACTTAACCGCTACCCCGGATGTTTGTTGGGTGCCTCGCAAGCGGGGCTTGCATTGGCGAGGGGGTTATTATTTGTGATTAGTCGGTGGTTTTGTTTTTGTGTGGTGGATATTGTAATGGTGGTTGGGGTTAGTCTTCTTCTTCGTCGTCTACTTCGGAGGGGACGAGGGAGAAGATAAATTCGGTGCCGACGCCTTCGGTACTGATGACGTTGATGTTTTCACCGTGGGAGTGGATGATTTCTTTGGTGATGGACAGGCCGAGGCCGGTTCCTTTTTTATCTTTGCCGCGGGACAGGTCGGTCTTGTAGAAGCGGTCAAAGATGAGGTTGAGGCTTTCCTTGGGGATACCGATGCCGGTATCCTTTACGGAGACAAAGACTTTGTTGTGCTTGAGCTTGGTCTCGATGGTAATTGTTGAATTGTCATGTGAAAACTTGATCGCATTGTCCAAGAGGTTGTACAAAACCTGCTGGATCTTGTCAACATCCGCATGGACAAGCATTTCTTCACCGGTCAGGATCAGATTAATGGAGATCTGTTTTTTCCGGCAGGTTCCTTCAAAGGTATCTACCGTTTTGCGGATGACCCGGTTGATATTAAAATCCGAAAGCTCTAAGACCATTCCCTTGGTATTGAGATTGTTGAGCGTCAGAAGAGAATTGGTAAGCTTGGTCAGGCGGTCTGTCTCATTTAACACGATATTGAGATATTTTTCATGCAGCTCTACAGGGATGGTGCCGTCGATCATGGCTTCCAGGTAACCGTGGATAGAGGTAAGTGGTGAACGGAAATCGTGTGAGACATTGGCCACAAATTTTTTCTGGTTGTCTTCGGATTTTGCAATTTCACCTGCCATATAATTGAGGGTGCCGGCAAGATATCCCATTTCATCATTGCTCTCGATAGAAAATTCATAGTGCATGTTTCCCGCGGCGTACTGTTCGGTCGCATAGATGATCTTTTTAAGCGGAATATAAAATACTTCCGTAAAGAAAATCAGGATGATCAATGAAAGGAAGAGCAAAAGGATCAGGGTAATATAGGTAATGCTCAAAAAGCTGTCACTCCGGCTGCGCAGGGTTTCCATGGGCTGAAGGATAATGACATAGCCCTTGATCTTGTAATTGGCTGTGATGGGAGTAAAGACTGTGAGCATATCTTTATCATACTGGTCAAAAAAGTTGCCTTTGATATAATACGAGGATGCAGTCACGGATGGGTCAAAGCTGTCAATAACCTGAGGATTGGTCAGGTTGGGAAAGCTGATGGAATTAACCACAACGGTTCCGGAAGGATTGACGATCCAGATATCGGCATCCAGATAGGCTGACAATGTACTTAACTGGGAGTAGGCATTTTCAATGGTGATCTGGTTGTTGTACAGGTCACTTGCGTAGGTCTTGGCAATCGTGGATGCCTCCCTGTAATACTGCTCTGCCGTACGTTTGGTCTCATGATCGAGTGTCAGGGCAGAAGAAACGGTCGCAACGGCAATAAAGCCGAAGCAACCGAAAATAATATACGCTATTAAGAATTTCAGAAAAAGCGTCTTTCTCATAATAATACCTCAAATTTGTATCCAATTCCCCATACCGTGGAGAGTCTCCAGGATTCGTGGTCATGGATTTTTTCACGAAGTCTTTTAATATGTACATCAACCGTCCGGGTATCACCGATGTATTCATATCCCCAGATCTGGTCTAAGAGCTGTTCTCTGGTAAAAACCTGGTTGGGTGATGAAGCAAGAAAATATAAAAGCTCCAGTTCCTTGGGTGGCATTTCCAGATTTTTCCCTTTGTAAATAACAGAATAGTTGGTCAGATTGATGACTAAATCGGGATATTCCACTTTTTTGATCTTGACTGCGGGAGCTTCCGGTTCGGCCGCAGCAGGAGCAGAGGTGCCCTTGAAGCGCCGCAATACCGCTTTGACGCGGGCTACCAGTTCTTTGGAATCGAAAGGCTTTTCCATATAGTCATCAGCACCGAGCTCAAGGCCAAGCACCTTGTCAAAAATTTCGCCCTTTGCGGAAAGCATGATGATCGGAACGGATGAAGTGGCGCGGACTTCGCGGCATACCTGATAACCGTCGATGCCAGGAAGCATCAGATCTAAAATGATCAGATTGGGATCAAAGATTCTGACGGCATCCAGAGCGGACTCTCCATCGTATACAATATGGGTTTCAAAGCATTCCTTGGTCAGATAAAGTGAGATCAGTTCGGCAATGTTTTCATCGTCATCAACAATCAGTATTTTTTGCTTGTTAGCCATGGCTTACCTCCGTATCATGGATTCTGTATCAATGGTTACTTAAATTCGGCGATCGTGACACCGGCATCGCCTTCGCCAAATTCGCCGAGGCGGAAGGACTTGATATAGGATTGGCGTCTTAAATGGTCGGATACTGCCTTTCTCAGGGCGCCGGTTCCCTTGCCGTGAACAATGCGAACACTGGGCAGATGCGCAACATAGGCGTCATCCAGATATTTGTCGAGAGCGGAAATGGCCTCGTCGCAAGTCATGCCGAGCAGATTGATCTCTGTCGAAACAGAAAGACTCTTGGACATTTTGATCCTGGAGCTCTGCGAGCGCAGTCTTGTCGGGATCGTGATTTCCTCTTCACGGGAAAGGGACAGATCACGGATGTTTACTTTGGATTTGATAATACCGCACTGCACGAACAGGTTGCCCTTGCCGTCCGGCAGGGAGGTCACATAGCCTTCGACACCGAGAGAATGTACTTTTACCTTTTGACCGAGAGTGAGGTCTTTGGCGGTCAGCGTGCCGGCAGGCTTGGCCTGCGGCTGGATGGAAAGCTTGGCATTTTTCCTGGCTACTTCCTTGCCGACCTTCTGACGCTGCTTTTCCATCTCCTTCATGGGAGTGGCATTTCCGTACTTGTGAAAATTGCGGATGGTCTCATCGGCTACATCCTTGGCCTTTTGCAGGATGTCACGTGCTTCCTCGTTGGCTTCCTTTAAGATGCGTTCTCTTGCGGCATCTGTCTTTTCCTGTTTTTTCTGTAACTGTTCTTTTAATTCGGTTATTTCTTTTTTGTAGGCATCAATTTCTGCCTGCTCTTTTTCAATCGTCAGGCGGTTTTTTTCCAGGTTGGCAAGAACATCTTCAAAATGCTGGTCCTCATTGGAAAGCTGCTCCTTGGCATGTCCGATAATATCGGCTGAAAGTCCGAGCTTTTGGGAAATGGCAAAGGCATTGCTCTTTCCGGGAATACCGATTAAGAGACGGTATGTGGGAGAAAGTGTCTCGACATCAAATTCACAGCTGGCATTTTCGACACCGTCTGCTGACAGGGCGTATAGCTTTAACTCACTGTAATGGGTCGTCGCCATTGTAAACACATGCTGCTTGTGAAGCTTTTTCAAAATAGAGATTGCCAAGGCCGCACCCTCGGTCGGATCTGTACCGGAACACAGCTCATCAAACAGACAGAGGCTGTCGGAATCTGCATGCTGTAAAATGGAAACAATATTTGTCATATGGGATGAAAAGGTCGAAAGTGACTGCTCTATGCTCTGTTCGTCCCCGATATCCGCAAAAACATTTTTGAAAATACGCATCTTGCTGCGGTCAAGAGCCGGAATGTGCAGACCGGACTGAGCCATAAGGGATAAAAGACCGACGGTTTTTAAAGAAACCGTCTTGCCGCCGGTGTTGGGACCGGTGATGATCAGTTGGTCAAAGCCCTCACCAAGATATATGTCAATCGGAACAACCGTCTTTTTGTTGAGTAACGGATGACGACCTTTGCGGATATGAATGCAGGTATTGTCCGAAAAATCCGGCTCGGTGGCATTCTGCTCCAATGCAAGACGCCCTTTTGCAAAAATAAAGTCAAGCCGTGTCATGAGGCGGGCGTTTTCACCGATAGTCTCTGCATAGGGCATAAATTCAACAGAAAGCGTAAGCAGGATTTTGGAAATCTCTTCTTTTTCAGCAATCGCAAGCTCTTTCAATTTGTTGTTGAGATCCACGATAGCGGCAGGCTCTATAAAAAAGGTAGAACCGGTAGATGACTGGTCGTGTACCATTCCGGGCACGTGGCTTTTGTATTCGGCCTTGACCGGCAGACAATACCGGTCGCCGCGCATGGTAATGACGGCATCCATCAGGTAAGTGCGCAGAGAACCGTTGACCATGGAATTCAGCTGGCTGTGGATCTTGTCCTGTGTATGATTAATCTTGCGGCGGATGTCCTTTAATGCCGGAGACGCATCGTCGGCAAATTCATCGGGACCTAAAATGCATCGACGGACTTCTGTGCTCAGATTGGTCAGAGGCTCCAATGCATTAAAAAATTCGGAAAGTGAATCCGTCTGGTCTTCGCTGCGGTCATATTGCTTGACGCGGGCAGCATTTTCAAGTAATCCGGCTAATAAAAGTAATTCCTCGGAATTGAGACTGCCGCCAATGGAAAGATGCTTCGTAATAAAGCCAATGTCTTTGTTGGAACCAAAGGAAGTCGAGCCGCCGCGTAAAAGGCGGGCAAGGGCATCCGAGGTCTGCTTTTGCATCAGACGGATCTTATCCGGATCTGATTTGGGGGTCAGCCTCAGGCACAGGCGCTTTCCCGGTTCGGAATCTGCCAGTGCGGCAAGTTGTTCAATTATTTTATCAAATTCTAAGATACGAAACGTTTTTTTATTCATGCACAAAGTATAGCATAGATTAGAAAAAAATCCAACGAACCTTTACAATAAAAGGGCTATCCGATATACTGGGGAATGAAAGAAAGAGGGACAAAAATGGACGAAAAAGAATCCTATTCCTTTGTGAATGAAACAATTAAAAAGAAGCCTATCAATAAAAAAAGACTGTTTAAAAAGTCCATGATAACGGTCATCAGCGCGATCATTTTCGGTTTTATTGCCTGTCTGACGTTTCTGCTTTTAGAGCCTGTGATCAGCAAAAAGCTGTCACCGGAAGAAATCACCAAGGTGGAGCTGCCGGAGACGGATGAGGAGATCAGCCCGGAGGAGCTTTTGACGGAGCAGACGGTCGAAGAGGAAGATGCCCGGATAGAGGATCAGTTCAACAGCCAGATGGAGGAACAAATCACGGAGCAGATCCAGCAGGAGGTCAGTGACGGACAGCTGGCGATCAAGACCTACCAGGCAGCATATGACGCACTCTATGATATTGCATCACAGGCATCTGAAATGATGGTTGTTGTTACCGGTGTTTCGACGGATATGGACTGGTTTTTAAATGAGGTTGAAAATACCAATGAGACATCAGGCGTTGTGATCGCCAAAAATGAAAGAGCCATTTATATTTTAGCAGATGCCAATGGTCTGCCGGATGCAGAAAGCTATACGGTGACCTTTCACAATTCGACGATCGTCGATGCGGATCTGTTGAGTGCTGATACCGATACGGGGCTTGCTATTTTTACTGTACCCAAAAGCCGGTTGTCCGGTGAGCAGTGGGATGCCCAGGAGGTAATGGCACTTGCCAATTCCAAGAGTGCCACGATTGTCGGACGTCCGGTTGTGGCAGTCGGAAGTCCGCTTGGACAGAGTGGTTCCATCTGTTATGGAATTATTACTTCCAACAAAAAAGAGATTTCATATGCTGATTACCATTACAATGTGCTGACAACGGATATTACCGGCAGCGAAACCAATTCCAGCGGGATCATTGTCAATACTTCCGGACGACTGCTCGGTGTGATCACCTCACAGTCGTCATCTGTGGCAAGCGGCGCTTTGCTTGCCTGCTTTGGGATCTCGGATATCAAAAAGCTTGTGGAACAGCTTTCCAATCAGGATGAAAGAGTATATCTGGGAATTCATGGAGCGTCCGTGACCGGAGAGGTACACAACCTGCAGAAAATTCCCTATGGAGTATATGTGACAGAGGTGGATGCAGGTTCTCCCGCTTTTGACGGAGGCATCAACAATGGTGATGTTTTGGAGGCGGTCAACGGGACAGAGATAAAAAGCATTACCGATTATATGAACTGTCTCAATAACCTGACATCGGATGATTTTGTGACATTGCGGATCGCGCGGTATGATGGTAAAAAATATACGACCGTGGAGACAGAGATCAGACCGAAGCTTAAGTAAGTTGAGTAAGATATTTTAGAAGCTGATTTGTTTCGATATATGTCAGGAAATGGATAATGAAATTTTGAAGTTGATATCAGATTGCAGGCCGGTATTGGATTTTGGGTTTTCTGATTTTGATATTATAAAATTTTAGCAGAAAGTAGAGAAAATGAGATGAAATATTTAAAAGATTACAGAGACGGCGACAGAGTACATGAGATTTATATGTGCAAGCATAAACAATCAGCCGTGACCAAAAACGGAAAGCCTTATGAAAATCTGATCATACAGGATAAGACAGGTACGATGGATGCCAAGATCTGGGATCCCAACAGTGGTGGAATTGATGAATTTGATGCATTGGATTTTGTAGAGATCTATGGCGATGTGACAGTGTTTAACGGAGCTATGCAGGTCAATGTCAAAAGAGTGCGCAAATGCCATGAGGATGAATATGATCCGGCAGAATATCTTCCGATGACACCGTTTAATATTGATGAAATGTTTGCAAGACTGCTCGATATTATCCAATCGATTGAAAATACATACTGCAGACAGCTTTTGGAATACTTTTTTGTAAAAGATGAAGATTTTGCCAAAAAGTTCTGCTATTCCTCTGCAGCCAAGGCTGTTCACCACGGATTTATCGGCGGACTTTTACACCATACATTGAGCGTTGCTGAGCTTTGTATCTTTTACTGCACAAGGTATCCGATTTTAAACAGGGATCTTCTGCTGACCTCCGCTATCTGTCATGATATCGGAAAGACAAAGGAGCTTTCGCCTTTTCCCCAGAATGATTATACGGATGAAGGAAATCTTTTGGGACACATTGTAATGGGCTGTGAAATGGTCGGAAAGGCAGCAGAGACAATTACGGATTTTCCTCCGGTTTTACTGGGAGAGATCAAGCACTGCATTCTGGCACATCACGGAGAACTGGAATACGGTTCGCCCAAAAAACCGGCACTGGTTGAGGCTATGGCATTGAACTTTGCAGACAATACGGATGCTAAAATGGAGACATTTACGGAGCTTGTCAACAGCACACAGGAGACAGGCTGGCTTGGATATAACCGTATGTTTGAGAGCAATATACGTGTGACACAGGTGGATTAAGGAATATAAATATGAGTAAAAAAGGTTGTTTTTCAAAGAATGACAGGGTGACGATCACCATTGAAGACATCGGCATGGATGGAGAAGGGATCGGAAAGGCTGACGGTTATACACTGTTTGTCAAGGATGCCGTTGTCGGAGATGTGGCCGAAGTCAAAATCATGAAGGCCAAAAAGAATTATGCGTATGCCAGATTAGAGAAGGTGATCACACCTTCTCCTTTTCGTATAGAACCGGAATGTGCATATGCAAGAGTGTGCGGCGGCTGTCAGCTGCAGGCAGTAGATTATAAAAAGCAGCTTGATTTTAAGCAGAATAAAGTTATCAATGATCTGATCCGGATCGGTGGATTTGATCCGGCATTTATTCATAAGATTGCAGAGCCGATCATTGGGATGGGCGAACCGTTTTTTTATCGCAATAAGGCACAGTATCCGATCGGAATGGACAAAGAAGGCAGGCTGATTGCCGGATTTTATGCAGGAAGGACCCATTCCATTATTGCCAATACTGATTGTAAGCTGGGGCTAACTATTAACCAGCCGATATTGGAAACTATTTTGAAATTTATGCAGGAAATGCATATTCCGGCATATGATGAAACACTTCATACCGGGCTGGTGCGCCATGTGCTGATCCGAAGTGGATTTGCGACCGGTGAAGTCATGGTATGTCTGGTGATCAACGGCGTTGGATTCCCTAAAAAAGAGGAACTGATCGGGAGACTGACCGGTCTGGAACTTGGAAAATGGAAAATCACCAGTATCTGTACAAGCTCCAATACCAAGGATACCAATGTGATCATGGGGGATAATTATGAGGTTCTCTATGGAAACGGATACATTACGGATAAGATCGGGGATGTAGCCTTCCGTATTTCACCGTTGTCTTTCTATCAGGTCAATCCGGTTCAGACACGGAAACTGTATGAGACAGCATTAGCATATGCTAACTTAACAGGAAGTGAAACCGTATGGGATCTGTACTGCGGCATCGGCACAATTTCCCTGTTTCTGGCGCAAAAAGCCGGCATGGTACATGGTGTTGAGATCATCCCGCAGGCAATCGACAATGCCAAAGAAAATGCCAAAATCAATGGAATTGAGAATGCAGCCTTTTACGTCGGAAAGGCAGAAGAAGTGCTTCCGAAGCAATTTGAGGAAAATCATATCCACGCCGACGTGATTGTCGTGGATCCGCCGCGGAAGGGCTGTGATGAGAAATGCCTGGAGACAATGGTGCAGATGGCGCCTGAACGTATTGTGTATGTCAGCTGTGATCCGGCGACGCTTGCGCGGGATTTGAAGTATCTTTGTGGGAATGGGTATTGTCTGGAGAGGGTGCAGGCGGTGGATCAGTTTCCGGAGACGGTGCATGTGGAGACAGTTGTTCTTTTGTCCCAACTGAAACAAAAGCCGGATGATTACATTAATGTCACAATTGAACTTGATGATGTGGATATAACATCTGCAGATAAGTAAGACAGGAACTTGTTCCAAGTCCTAATTTACCTAAAAATGAAGATAGCAGGCAGCCACAGTGCCCAGAAGATAAAGAAAGTGCAATTGTGGAGGCATTGAAGCATTTTAAGATGAATAGTTAATAAAGAGAGGTGCATATGCTATGCCAGGTATACTCGTGGTCGAAGATGATGAAAATTTAAATCGTGGAATTACATTCTCACTGAAAAAATCCGGATATGAGGTTTTTTCAGCAGAATCAGTGAAAAAAGCGA
>OIYY01000233.1_pt1 | contig 43068 bp, 36 predicted proteins | sample 1588341 | NCBI WGS metagenome assembly OIYY01 (sample SAMN03283287) | human gut metagenome | biome: human-associated habitat; material: feces | host: Homo sapiens | place: Peru | collected 2012 | reverse complement strand
ATGCCAAAAATGAAAACAAGCAGAGCAGCTGCAAAACGTTTCAAAGTTACAGGAACAGGAAAGTTAAAGAGAAATAAAGCCTACAAGAGACATATCTTAACTAAGAAAACAACAAAGACAAAGAGAAATCTCAGAAAAGCAACAATGACAGATGAGACAAATGTTAAGAATATGAAGAAGATTTTACCATACATGTAATCGGTAGTATTAGTTAAGGAGGAATCAACAAATGGCAAGAGTTAAAGGCGGTTTAGGCGCTAAGAAAAGACATAACAGAACATTAAAGTTAGCAAAGGGTTACAGAGGCGCTAGATCTAAGCAGTATAGAGTAGCAAAGCAGTCAGTTATGAGAGCACTTACAAGCTCATACGCTGGACGTAAAGAGAGAAAGAGACAGTTCCGTCAGTTATGGATTGCCCGTATCAACGCAGCAGCTCGTCTCAACGGACTTTCATACAGCCAGTTCATGCACGGCTTAAAGTTAGCAAACGTTGACCTTAACCGTAAGGTATTAGCTGATATGGCTGTTACTGATGCAGCAGGATTTGCTAAATTAGTAGAGGTTGCTAAATCTAGCTTGCTTAATTTAGCATAAACGAATATATGATAAAAGCTACCGGGCTTCATGTGAAGTTTGGTAGCTTTTTTATATTATTCCTGAACTTTTTTATATTTACTGCGATATTCCTTTGGCGACAGCCCTTTTATTTTATGAAAGGTTTTTGAAAAATACAGGCTGTTATCAAACCCTATTGAGCCTGCAATTGCTGTGATGGATAATGGGGAGTGCTTAAGCAGATAGCAAGCCTGCTTGATTCTGAAATCGGTCAGATACTCCTTTGGTGATACTCCGAGTATGCTCTGGAAGGAGCGGAACAGGTGGCTTCTGCTTAAGCCTATATATGATGCGATATCCTCAACAGTGATAGGGTATGAATAGTTGGCTGATATGTATTCGATACCCTTTTGTACATAGGAGTTGGCGCTGTTTTGCGGTGGCTTTGATGTGGCTGCGCTGACAAAGAGGGCGAGGGTAGTGTAGAGTCGCCCGGTCATTTCGAGTGCATTTTCAAATTCTGTGCCTCTGGCGTCGTATATATGCATGAGCTGTCTTTTTATTTCGTTTCCGTTTGATACACTGTGTATGTATGGATGCGCCTTTGTGAAATCCGTTGCTCTTAAAATGGTTGCGGCATCGCTGCCGGTAAAGCCCACCCAGGTATATTCCCAGGGATCTTCCTCATCAGCCTGATAAATCACCTCGGTATTTGGGTATACGAGAAATGCATCGCCCGGGGTTAACGTGTGAACCTTGCCGTTTACAGTGTAGCGGCCCTTACCGCTTATGATATAGTGAATCAGATAATGATCCCTGATACCCGGTCCCCACTGATACAGGCTGTCGCAGCTCTGGAAGCCTACATTATATACGGATAACGATACAAGCTCTTTTTCTTTTACGATATAGGAATTTTTGTATTTATTGTTCATATTGCCTACCTTTACAACATTTTTACATATTTCTTCTACATTTTATTCTATACAAAAATGAGCAAATGCGCTACAATAAATTTAACAAAAATGAAAAGGAGATATTTATTATGGCAATTTTAGTTACTGGTGGAGCCGGATATATCGGAAGCCACACATGCGTGGAGCTTCTTGATGCAGGCTACGATGTGGTAGTACTTGACAATCTTTCAAATTCTTCTGAGAAGTCACTTGACAGAGTTAAGGCTCTTACAGGCAAAGAAGTAAAGTTCTATAAGGGAGATATCCTTGACAGAGACATCTTAAGTAAGATTTTTAAGGAAGAAAAGATAGATAGCTGTATTCACTTTGCAGGACTCAAGGCAGTAGGAGAGTCTGTGGCAAAGCCTTGGGAGTACTATAACAACAATATCGCAGGAACACTTACACTTGTTGATGTGATGAGACAGAATGGCTGCAAGAGCATCATTTTCTCTTCATCAGCTACAGTATACGGAGATCCTGCACAGATTCCTATTACAGAGGAGTGCCCGAAGGGACAGTGTACAAACCCATACGGCTGGACAAAGTCTATGCTTGAGCAGATACTTATGGATATTTACAAGGCAGATAATGAGTGGAATGTCATCCTGCTTCGCTACTTCAACCCAATCGGAGCTCATCAGAGCGGAACAATGGGTGAAAATCCAAACGGTATTCCAAACAACCTCATGCCTTACATCACACAGGTGGCAGTAGGCAAGCTTAAGGAGCTTGGAGTATTCGGAGATGACTATGATACTCCTGACGGAACAGGTGTGAGAGATTACATACATGTAGTTGACCTTGCGGTTGGACACGTAAAGGCATTGAAGAAAATCGAGGAGAATGCAGGTCTTTGCATCTACAATCTTGGAACCGGACATGGTTACAGCGTGCTTGATATCGTAAAGAATTTCGAGGCTGCAACAGGTGTTAAGATTCCTTATACAATCAAGCCTAGAAGACCGGGCGATATCGCTACATGCTACTGCGACCCATCAAAGGCAAAGAGAGAGCTTGGCTGGGAAGCACAGTACGGTATCAAGGAGATGTGTGCCGACTCGTGGAGATGGCAGAAGAACAATCCTAACGGATATGATGACTAATTATCAGAAATATTGGCGCCCGGAGTACAGTCTGTGACGCACAATACCTCGCATGCGCTAACGCTTTGCAGTTAAGATGCTGTATGAATTATGTATATAGAGTTTCACAGAATGATGAAACCGGCTTTTACGCACCGTCCGTGGTGCGTAACGCCTTGCCCCACCGTCCATGGTGGGGCATTTTACATGATATTGATATAAAAATATTAAATGTTTATTTATCACAGCGTGGATAGACGCCGGACGCACCCGCAGCAGTAAAATACACCTTGCATAAGCGACTAGCGAAGCTGTTTAGATAATGTAGAATTATGCTCATGAAACACAGAAATGACTTGCCATGGAAGGCAAGTCAAGGAGAACCGCGCCACGGACGGCGCGTTTCGACGGTTTCGTCGAGCAAAGGAAGCCTAACATGCATAATTCGTACAGTATCTTGATAGCGCAGCGTTAGCGCATGCAAGGTGTATTTTACTGCTGCGGGTGCGTCCGGCGTCAGCAACAATTTAAAAATAAAAAAACATCGCATAAATGCGATGCTTTCGGGTTGGGCTGTATTTAATTAAATAAATATCAGTGAGCAGTCCGTACGGGAATCGAACCCGTGTTTCCGCCGTGAGAGGGCGGCGTCTTAACCGCTTGACCAACGAACCGTGTATTATACTATCATGGAGTTTAAAAAAAAGCAAGTACTTTTTTAAAAAAACTTGATTTTTTTTTCTGATAGTGCTATTATACCTATGATAACAACGTTGACTAGATTGAGAGAGGGCAAAAGTCCTCTCTCAATTCACGTTTATAAACATCAATAATCAAAAGAGAGGTGATAAAATGTCAAAGGCAAGTGTATATGAGACAAAGACAGAGAGTTTTATAAAACCAATTCTTGACAGCATGAATTTTGAGCTTGTTGATGTCGAGTATGTTAAGGAAGGTGGCATGAACTACCTGAGAGCATATATCGATAAAGAGGGTGGCATAACTGTTGATGACTGTGAAGTGGTTGCAAGGCAGATGAATGAGATTCTCGACAGAGAGGATTATATTCCTGATTCGTACACCTTCGAGGTCAGCTCGCCGGGGCTTGGAAGACCTCTCAAGAAGGAAAAGGACTATGTGCGCAATATGAATAAGGAAATAGAGATTCGCACATACAGGGCTATCAACAAGTCCAAGGAATTTTACGGTCTGCTGACAGCTTATGATAAGGATACAGTGACAATAACCGATGAAGACGGCAATGAGATTACATTCAATAAGAGTGACATTGCGCTTATACGTCAGGCATTGGATTTTTAATTAAAGCGCACGATAACACAAATAGGAGGAAAAAATAATGAGCAATGAGTTATTAGAAGCGTTAAATATATTAGAGCAGGAGAAAAACATCAGTAAAGAAACTTTACTTGAGGCAATTGAGAACTCTCTTGTGACTGCCTGCAAGAACCATTTTGGTAAATCAGACAATGTAAAGGTGGAAATCGACCCTGAGACATGTGCTTTCTCATGCTACCAGGAGAAGACAGTTGTGGATGCGGTTGAGGATCCGGTTGAGGAGATTTCCTTAGCAGATGCGCACAAGGTAAACGGTAACTACCAGCTTGGAGATATCGTGAGAGTTGAGGTGAAGTCAAAGGAATTCGGACGTATCGCCACACAGAATGCAAAGAACGTTATCCTTCAGAAAATCCGCGAGGAGGAGAGAAAGGTAATATTTGACGAGTACAACAGCAAGGAAAAGGATGTTGTGACAGGTGTTGTTCAAAGATACATCGGAAAGAATGTCAGCATCAACTTAGGCAAGGCTGATGCTCTGCTGACTGAGAGTGAGCAGATAAAGGGCGAGGTATTCAAGCCTACAGAGCGTATCAAGGTATATATCCTTGAGGTCAAGTCAACATCAAAGGGACCAAAGATTCTTGTTTCAAGAACACACCCTGAGCTTGTAAAGAGACTTTTCGAGTCAGAGGTTACAGAGGTTAAAGAGGGTATAGTTGAGATAAAGGCTATATCACGTGAGGCCGGAAGCAGAACAAAGATTGCCGTATGGTCAAATGATCCAAACGTAGATCCTGTAGGAGCATGTGTAGGTATGAATGGTGCCAGAGTAAATGCTATCGTAAATGAGCTCCGCGGTGAGAAAATCGATATCATCACATGGGATGAGAATCCTGCAATACTTATCCAGAATGCACTTAGCCCTGCAAAGGTTATCTCTGTTATCGCAGATGCAGATGAGAAATCAGCAAAGGTTGTTGTTCCGGATTATCAGCTTTCACTTGCAATCGGTAAGGAAGGACAGAATGCAAGACTTGCAGCAAGACTTACAGGCTTCAAGATTGATATCAAGAGCGAGACACAGGCCAGAGAGTCAGGAGACTTCATGGATTATGAGAATGACTATGAAGAGGATGATTATGATGACGATTATGATTATTCAGATGAGGAGCTTGCTGAGAACGATGGATTAGCCGAGGAAGAACAGGCAGATGCAGAAAATGATGCAGCAGCCGAGAATGCAGATGCTTTAGATTTCGAAGAGACAGATGATACAGCAGATAGTGGTGATGAGCAGTAATGGCAAATAAAAAGATTCCAATGCGCAAATGCGTAGGCTGTCAGGAGATGAAGGAAAAGAAGTCGCTTATCCGCGTGGTAAAGACTGCGGAGGGAGACATAATTCTCGATGACACCGGCAAGAAAAACGGCAGGGGTGCTTATATATGTAAGAGCCTTGAGTGCTTTAAAAAGGCAAAAAAGACAAAGGCACTTGAGCGCTCCCTTGGTGTTAGTGTATCAGAACAGGTATATGAGGAGCTTGAAAAGGAGATGAACCAAATTGACAGATAGAGTACTTTCAATGCTGGGATTAGCAGCAAAGTCAGGCAATGTGGTCAGCGGAGAGTTTTCAACAGAGAAAGCGGTAAAGACAGGAAAGGCATATTTAGTAATAGTTGCAGATGATTCGTCAGACAATACCAAGAAGCATTTTTCGGATATGACTGCTTTCTATGAGGTTCCGATTTATTTTTATAGTGACAAGGTGGGGTTAGGGAACGCAATAGGCAAAGAGTTTCGTGCTTCCCTTGCGGTAACGGATGAAAACCTTGCAAATGCAGTGATAAAAAAGCTGCAGTCGAATAAAACTGAATAGTGGAGGAAAATAGATATATGGCAAAAATGAGAGTTCATGAACTTGCAAAAGAATTAAATATAAAGTCGCAGGACGTCATAGATACATTAAACGGCACACAGTTTGCAGTAAAGAATGTGCAGAGCGGTCTTGAGGACGAAGCACAGAAAATTGTGCGAAAGAAGTACACAAAGACAGAAGCAAAAAAAGAGGCACCTAAGAAGGAAGAGCCTAAAAATGAAGATGCAAAGGCAGCTGACAGACCAAAGAAGAAGGCCAGCATCACTGCTGTTTTCAATGCCCAGTACAGCAAGCAGGGAAGAAAACCAAATGGTGGAAACGGCAATGGAAAGGGTGCAAATGGTGGTTCGCAGCGCAGGAATGGAAATGGCAAACGTGATAATCAGTCATCACGTCCTGAGCAGCACAGCATTATTAAGCCAAGACCGGTCGGAGAGAGAGCTATGCGTCCTATAAGTGAGCGTACAGCAGATCCGTATGCAGATATGAAACCTGCCAATTCACGTCCGGCACGTCAGGCTGACGCAGACAACAGAAGAGGCGACAGACGTCAGGACAATGGCGACAGAACCAATAACAGAAATACAGACAGAAATGCTGACAGAAGCAGAAATACAGACAGAAACAGCGATAGAAGACCAAATAATCGCGACAATAACCGTGATAACAGCAGAGACAATAACAGAGGCTTTAGAAATGACGCAAGACGTCCTGCTGAGGGTGGCAGAAGCTTTGACAGAAATAATGACAGAAGCCGTAGTAATGACAGAAATAACGATAGAACAAGCGGCAGAAGTGATGACAGAAACCGTTTCAGAAAAGAAACAGTTGCGGTTGCAGCTCCTGATGATGTAAGAGGCAAGGAGAGCAGAGACAGAGGCAACGACAGAAAGAATAAGCATAATCACAATCAGAGCCAGAAGCAGGATAAGCTTGGAAAGAAGCAGGAGAATTACATCAATCTCGAGAAGCATGGCGGCAAGAAAAAACCACAGCAGCCTAAGGCTCAGCCAAAAGAGGATGAGAACGAGATTAAGACAATTTCTCTTCCTGAGAAGATTACAATCAGGGATTTAGCAGATAGGATGAAGGTTCAGCCTTCAGCCATCGTAAAGAAGCTTTTCATGAAGGGCGAGATGGTAACAGTTAACTCTGAGGTTGATTTTGCGGCAGCTGAGGAAATTGCGTTAGAGTTTAATTTCATCTGTGAGGAAGAGGAGAAGGTCGATGTGATTGCAGAGCTTCTCAAGGAGGATGAAGAGGATGAGAGCAAGATGGTTGCTCGTCCACCTGTAGTCTGTGTAATGGGTCACGTAGATCATGGTAAGACATCACTGCTTGATGCCATCAGACAGACACGTGTTACAGACCGTGAGGCCGGTGGTATCACACAGCACATCGGTGCATCTGTTGTATCAATCAATGACCAGAACATCACATTCCTTGATACACCGGGACATGAGGCATTTACAGCAATGCGTATGCGTGGTGCCAACTCTACAGATATCGCAATCCTTGTTGTTGCAGCAGATGATGGTGTTATGCCACAGACTGTTGAGGCTATCAACCATGCAAAGGCAGCAGGTGTTGAGATTATCGTTGCAGTCAACAAGATAGATAAGCCAAGTGCCAATATCGACAAGGTTAAGCAGGAGCTCTCAGAGTATGAGCTTATTCCTGAGGATTGGGGCGGAAGCACAATATTCTGTCCGGTATCTGCGCATACTAAAGAGGGTATCGACAATCTCCTTGAGATGATTCTACTCACAGCAGAGGTGCTTGAGCTCAAGGCTAATCCTGACAGAAACGCAAGAGGTCTCGTAATCGAGGCACAGCTTGACAAGGGCCGTGGTGCGGTTGCCACAGTGCTTGTACAAAAAGGAACACTCCATGTCGGAGATCCTATCGCATGCGGAAGCAGCTATGGTAAGGTAAGAGCCATGATTGATGACAAGGGTCGCAGAGTAAAGGAGGCTAAGCCTTCTACACCGGTAGAGATACTTGGACTTAACAGCGTGCCTTCAGCCGGAGAGACATTTGTGGCATGTGATTCAGAGAAGGAAGCAAAGGCATTTTCTGACACATATATTTCAGAGGAAAAGAATAAGCTCATCGAGGATACAAAGGCAAAGATGTCGCTTGATGATCTGTTCTCACAGATTCAGTCCGGCAATATGAAGGAGCTTGATATCATCGTAAAGGCAGATGTGCAGGGTTCAGTTGAGGCTGTTAAGCAGAGTCTTGTCAAGCTTTCAAATGAGGAGGTTGTGGTCAAGGTCATCCACGGTGGTGTTGGTGCCATCAACGAGTCGGATGTTATCCTTGCATCAGCATCAAATGCAATCATCATCGGCTTTAACGTCAGACCGGACCCTGTTGCCAAAGCTACAGCAGACCGTGAGGGTGTGGATATCAGACTTTACAAGGTTATCTACAATGCAATCGAGGATGTATCCGCTGCCATGAAGGGTATGCTTGATCCTGTATTTGAGGAGAAGGTTATCGGACATGCGGAAATCAGACAGATTTTCAAGGCTTCAGGCGTTGGAAACATTGCAGGTTCATATGTGCTTGACGGATTTATGGAGAGAGGCTGCCGTGTCAGAATCAGCAGAGAGGGTGAGCAGATATTCGAGGGAGACCTTGCTTCACTCAAGAGATTCAAGGATGATGTCAAGGAGGTCAAGACAGGCTACGAGTGTGGTCTTGTATTTGACGGATTTAATGATATCCAGGAATTTGATATCGTTGAAGCCTACAAGATGGTAGAGGTTCCAAGATAATCATATATTGGTTAGCTTGAATTAATGCAGCTATTCGGATAGCTACGGTTTAATATAAAAGAAAGCGGGATTATATGAGAAAGAACAGCATAAAAAATATTCGTATCAACGAAGAGGTAATGCGTGAACTGTCAAATATCATACGCGGTGAGATAAAGGATCCGCGTATCAATCCCATGACAAGTGTTGTTGCTGTAGAGGTGGCACCTGATTTAAAGACAGCAAAGGCTTATATCAGTGTGCTGGGTGACAAGAAATCACAGGCTGATACACTTGCAGGACTTAAGTCAGCGGAGGGATATATACGCAGAACTCTCGCAAAAAACATCAATTTAAGAAACACACCAGCCATTACATTTATCATAGACCAGTCTATAGAGTATGGTGTTGAGATGTCTAAAAAGATTGATGAAGTAACAAAAAATCTCAAAGAGGATTAATAAAGAGGATTGATTATGACAGAGATTGATTCTATTTTAAAGGATGCACAATCGGTTGCCGTTTCCGGTCATGTGAGACCGGACGGTGACTGTGTCGGCTCAACGCTTGCGGTATACAACTACATAAAGGATTATTATCCAAATATAAATGCAAAGCTTTATTTAGAGCCAAGCCCGAACATCTTTAAGTTTATGCAAAGAGCAGATGAGATTGACAGCAGCTATGCGGATGATACAGTATACGATCTGTTCATAGCATGTGACTGCAGTGATACAGGCAGACTGGGAAGTGCAGCTAAGTATTTTGAGTCTGCAAAAAGGACACTTTGCATAGATCATCATGTCACAAACGCTGCTTTTGCAGACGATAATTACATTTTTCCGGATGCGAGCTCAACCTGTGAGCTTGTGTTTGAGCTTCTGCCGAAGGAACGCATCACAATACAGATAGCAGAGTGTATTTATACAGGCATGGTGCATGATACAGGAGTGTTCCAGTATTCATGCACTTCAAAGAAGACTATGGATATAGCAGGTTCCCTGATGGAGATGGGCATTGATTATTCAAGGATAATCGATGACACATTTTACACAAAGACATTCGCTCAGAACAAGATTATGGGGCAGGCTCTTTTGAATGCCACTTTGTATATGGATGGTGATGTGATACTGTCTGCCATATCGCGCGCTGAGATGGAAAAGTACGACGTGCTTCCGAAGCATCTCGACGGTATTGTAAACCAGCTGCGCGTGACAAAGGATATAAAAGTTGCGGTATTTCTCTATGAAAATGAGGATGGCACCTACAAGGGCAGTCTGCGCGTAAACGGTGATTATGATGTGGCAAAGGTTGCATCGGTATTTGGTGGCGGCGGACATGTAAAGGCCGCGGGATTTACGATCGAGGGACCGCTTGATGTGGCGACTGAGCGCATACTTACAGCAATTAAGGATAATATTTAGGGAGAGATTCTTGGGCAGATGGTTAACGGAATAATCAATGTATACAAGGAAAAGGGCTATACAAGCTTTGACGTTGTGGCAAAGCTTAGAGGCATATTCCACCAGAAAAAGATTGGTCATACAGGTACACTTGATCCGGATGCACAGGGCGTTCTCCCTGTCTGCCTTGGAAAGGCAACCAGAGTGTGTGACCTTTTGACGGATAAGGATAAGGTCTATAAAGCCGTGCTGCTTTTAGGACAGGAGACAGATACACAGGATGTTTCAGGACAAATCCTAAGACAGTCAAAGGTCAATGTGACTGAGCAGGAAGTGTATGATGTAATATCACAGTTTGTTGGCAGGCAAAAGCAGGTGCCGCCTATGTACTCAGCTTTAAAGGTCAATGGAAAAAAGCTCTATGAGCTAGCCAGAGAGGGCAAGGTTATAGAGAGAAAAGCCAGGGATATTGAGGTGTTTGACATCAAGGTTGAAAGCATTGATTTGCCTGAGGTTACGATGACTGTGCACTGCTCAAAGGGTACATATATCAGGACACTGTGCAATGACATCGGAGAGCGGCTTGGCTGCTATGGATGCATGAAGTCACTGCTAAGAGTCAGGGTAGCGGGCTTTGACTTGGAGCATGCACTGACACTTTCACAGCTTCAGTCGAAGGTGGATGAAGGCTGCCTTGATATGGTGCTTCCTGTTGACGGAGTGTTTGAAAATCTGCCGGCAGTGCATACTGTGGCAGAGGCCGATAAGCTTGTCAGAAATGGAAATAAAATTCCGGCAGTGTTTACGGATTATTTAAAACACGGTGCTGACTCTGATATAAGATACAGAGTATACAATCATGAGGGTATATTTGTCGGCGTGTATTCGTATATTGAAGAGACCGGTGAGTTTAAGCCGGTAAAGATTTTTATGGAATAGAATAGTATACAGATATTATGGAATATATAAGCAAAACTCTGGATTTTCATGTCAAGGAGCCGTCCGTCATCTCGTTTGGAAAGTTTGACGGGCTTCACAGAGGACATGAATTTCTGATGGAAAAGCAAATTGAACAGAGCAATCTGCATGGCTACAAGCGCATCATATTTACGTTTGATATTCCTCCGAAATCGGAGGTGCTTGGCATTGAGTCAAAGGTTATAATCACAAACGATGAAAAAGAGTATGTGTTTGAAAAATCAGGTATTGACTATCTGATAGAGTGTCCGTTTGTGCCACAGGTGATGACGATGGAGGCAGATGCGTTTGTCAGATGGATAGTTAAAAGTCTTAATGTCAAGTGTATCATTGTCGGAGATGATTTTCGTTTCGGGCACAACAGGGCAGGAGACCACAGGCTGCTTTCTGCGATGGCAGGAGAGCTTGGATATGAGCTTATTGTGGTGGACAAGATAAAGGATGGAGACAGGGATATAAGCAGTACTTATATCCGTGAGGAGATTGCAGCAGGACATATTAAAAAGGCGAATGAACTGCTTGGATATCCTTTTTTCATAAAAGGAAGGGTGGTGCATGGCAGAGCGTTGGGCAGGACTATTGGCATTCCGACAGTCAATCTTACGGTACCGCACGATAAGCTGCTCCCACCAAAGGGAGTGTATATGTCGAGAGTTCTTGTCAGGGACAACTGGTACCTTGGCGTAACCAATATAGGCTGCAAGCCTACTATAGAGGGCAAAAATCCAATCGGTGCAGAGACATATATCATAGATTTTGGGCAGGATGTTTATGGACAGGATATCATGGTAGAGCTTCATAAGTTCGTAAGAGCTGAGATGAAGTTTGATTCGATAGAAGCGTTAAAGAGCCAGATGAGTGCAGATATCAATTATACAATCAATTATGCGGGCAGTCACACGTTTTAGTGTGGCTGTTTTTTTACTAAATTGCCCAAAATAACGAAAAAATGACAAATATTACGGAAATATTACGGAAAAATATTGACATTTTAACAATTTGTGCTATACTCGTAAACATGGGATTATGGATAGCATGAATTGGAGGCTATATGAAAAATAAATTAAAATTAGGACAGGCAGCAGGCGTTGTAGCGTTTGCTATTATTATAGGTGCGGTATCTATGAGCTCAAGCAGCACAGTAGATGCCAGAGCAGTATTAAAGGAAAACAGAACAGTCAATGCGGGGGTGGCGCTTGATATGACAGAGGTCGCAGATGCCACGGAGCTTCTCACAGCAGGAGCAACATCTGCGCTCACATACTACGGAGCTGAGCTTACTGTTGCGCAAAATGACAGCAATGTTGTAACAGCATCTGCACAGGGCACACCGCAGACAGACGATGCCTCACAGGAGTCTGAGCAGGCAGATGAGGCTGCACAGGCAAATGAGGCAGCTCAGACACCGACAGCCGCACAGACCTGTGGTTATACAAATCTTGGTATGTCAGTTATAAGCAGCGGAAACTTAAATATCAGACAGGAGGCATCTACAGACAGCGAAGTAGTTGGAATCCTTACCAATCACAATGCCTGTGAGCTTTTAGAGGATGCCGGAGACTGGTACAAGGTCACATCGGGCAAGGTGACAGGATATGTAAGCAAGCAGTATCTTGTAACAGGAGCTGAGGCAGAGGCTATTGCGCAACAGGAGATTAAGACGGTTGCCACAGTAAATACGGAAACACTGAATGTACGTGCCGATAAGTCAACAGAGGCTGCAGTGCTTTCGCAGGTTGGGAATTCAGAGGCATTCACAGTTAATTCTATCGCTGACGGCTGGGTTGAGATAAGTGTGGATGATTCGGTAGGATATATATCACAGGATTATGTGACAGTGGCACAGGCACTTCCTACTGCCAAGACAATTGAGCAGGTGAAGTATGGTGACGGTGTATCAGATGTAAGGGCATCCGTTGTGTCATATGCATTACAGTTTGTAGGAAACAGATATGTGTGGGGTGGTACAAGCCTTGAGAAGGGAGTTGACTGCTCAGGCTTTACAATGAGAATCCTTGGAAAGTATGGAATCTCATTACCTCATTCATCAAAAGCACAGCCTTCATACGGCACAAAAATCAGTGCATCTGAAGCAAAGCCGGGAGATTTATTCTTCTACGGAAGCGGAAGGAGTATCTCGCATGTTGCAATTTATATCGGAAACGGACAGATTGTCCACGCCAGCAACAAGCGTGATGGAATCAAGGTTTCAAATGCATTTTACAGAAATCCGATTTGTGTCGCAAGATATTTGCCGGATTAATAAAAAAACAGTTTACAACAAATGCTTACTATGCTATACTGCATAAGTATGGTTTTGCCCATGTTCGGTAGTTGGACACTCCGACCTATTGCTGAGCATCATACAGTTATCAGGGCGCATTATAATATAAGGAGGATCAACAATGATCGCAAAGGAAAAGAAACAGGCTATTATCGCAGAGTACGGTAGAACACCAAATGACACAGGTTCACCAGAGGTTCAGATTGCAATTCTTTCAGCAAGAATCGCAGAGTTAACTGAGCATTTCAAGCAGAACCCAAAGGATCATCACTCAAGAAGAGGAATGTTAAAGATGATCGGTCAGAGACGTGGATTACTTGCATACCTTAAGGAGATTGATATCGAGAGATATCGTTCACTTATCGAGCGTTTAGGACTCAGAAAATAGTATTTTCTTTAGAGCGGAGTAATTATTATTCCGCTCTATTATTGTTTTTATTATTGTTTTTGAAAAGCAGAAGTAAGCCGAGACCACTAAAGAGTGCATGAGCGTACATGTATTGTTTAGTAGTTTCGGAAGAGGAATACACTTCTGCAAAAGAATTTTAAGGAGAATTAATATGTACAAAAGTTATTCAATGGAACTTGCCGGCAGGACTCTTACTGTAGATATCGGAAGAGTAGCAGCTCAGGCAAACGGAGCTGTTTTCATCAAGTATGGTGATACAACAGTCCTTTCAACAGCTACAGCATCTGACAAGCCACGTGACGGTGTGGATTTCTTCCCGCTCAGCGTTGAGTTCGAGGAGAAGATGTACTCTGTAGGAAAAATACCGGGTGGTTTTAACAAGCGTGAGGGAAAGGCATCTGAGAACGCCATCCTTACAGACCGTGTAATTGATCGTCCTATGAGACCTCTTTTCCCAAAGGATTACAGAAACGATGTTACATTAAACAACCTTGTTATGTCAGTGGATCCTGAGTGCCGTCCTGAGATAGTTGCAATGATTGGTACAGCTCTTGCTGTTCACATCTCAGATATTCCGTTTGACGGACCATGCGCCATGACACAGATGGGACTTGTTGATGGAGAGTTTATCGTAAACCCTTCACAGAAGCAGTGGGATGAGGGAGATTTACAGCTCACAGTTGCTTCTACAAAGGAAAAGGTCATCATGATTGAAGCAGGAGCCAATGAGATTCCTGAGGATCAGATGATTGAGGCCATTTACAAGTGTCACGATATCAACCAGACAGTTATCGCATTCATGGATCAGATCCGTGACGAGATTGGCAAGCCAAAGCATGAGTATGAGAGCTGTGCTATTCCGGAGCAGATGTTTGAGGATATCAAGAAAATTGTTACTCCAGAGCAGATGGAGGAGGCAGTATTCACAGATGAGAAGCAGAAGCGTGAGGAAAATATCAGAGCTATCACAGAGCAGTTAGAGGAAGCCTTCGCTGACAATGAGGAGTACCTTGCAGTACTTGGTGAGGCTATTTACCAGTATCAGAAGAAGACAGTCAGAAAGATGATTTTAAAGGATCATAAGCGTCCTGACGGTCGTGCAATCAACCAGATTAGACCACTCGCAGCAGAGGTTGATCTGATTCCGAGAGTTCACGGCTCTGCAATGTTTACCCGTGGACAGACACAGATTTGTGATGTTGTAACACTTGCTCCTTTATCAGAGCTTCAGAAAATCGACGGACTTGATGCAAATATCACAACAAAGAGATATATGCATCACTATAACTTCCCTGCATACTCTGTAGGAGAGACAAAGGTATCACGTGGACCGGGACGTCGTGAGATCGGACACGGAGCACTTGCTGAGAAGGCACTTGTTCCTGTACTCCCAAGTGTTGAGGAGTTCCCGTATACTATCCGTGCCGTATCTGAGACATTTGAGTCAAACGGTTCTACATCAATGGCTTCAACATGTGCATCATGTATGTCACTTATGGCTGCTGGTGTTCCAATCAAGGCTATGGTTGCCGGAATCTCATGTGGACTTGTAACAGGCGATACAGATGATGATTTCCTTGTGCTTACAGATATCCAGGGTCTTGAGGATTTCTTCGGAGATATGGATTTCAAGGTAACAGGTACACATAAGGGTATTACAGCTATTCAGATGGATATCAAGATTCACGGACTTACAAGACCTATCGTTGAGGAGGCAATTGCAAGAACACGTGAGGCTCGTCTCTACATCATGGATGAGGTTATGAGCAAGGCAATAGCTGAGCCTAGAAAAGAAGTAAATGAGTGGGCTCCAAAGATTGAGCAGATTACAATTGATCCATCAAAGATTGGTGATGTTGTCGGACAGAAGGGTAAGACAATCAACGAGATTATCGACAGAACAGGTGTCAAGATCGATATCACAGATGATGGTGCTGTTTCAGTTTGCGGAACAGATAAAGAGATGATTGCAAAGGCAATCGACATGATTAAGATTATCACAACTGATTTTGAGCAGGGACAGATCCTTGAGGGAACAGTTGTAAGCATCAAGGAGTTCGGTGCTTTCATCGAGTTTGCTCCTGGCAAAGAGGGAATGGTTCACATTTCAAAGATTGCGAAAGAGAGAATCAACAGAGTAGAGGATGTACTCACACTTGGAGACAAGGTAAAGGTTGTTTGCCTTGGCAAGGACAAGATGGGAAGAATCAGTTTCTCTATGAAGGATGTAAAAGAGGATTAATTAATATACGTTAAAGTATAACAATAATACCCAATAAAGGGCTGCACGCAGGTGCAGTCCTTTTAATATATGAAATTATAATAATAAGGTTTGATGTAAGGCAAAACAGGTGCGTCTGTGTCATATTGTGAAAATGAATCATATACTAAATTAAAAAATAAAATAAATAATGAAAAATGCAAAATATAGTATAAATGCTGATTTGGTATATAAAAATGGATATAGTGGTAAAAATGTCAATATAGCAGTGCTTGATACGGGTGTGTTTAAACACAAACAGCTTGATGGATGCATAAAGCACTTTATGGATTTTGTGGGTGGTAAGGAAAATTGTTATGACGATAACGGGCATGGTACACATGTATGCGGTATATTGTCGGCAGCAGATATTGGTATGGCTCCGGGAGCAGGACTTTACGTGTTTAAGGTGCTTGACTATCTTGGAATGGGACAGACATCGGACTCTATTCGTGCACTGACTTATATAAAAGAAAACTGCGTCAGACTTAATATAAAAATACTCAACTTCTCTGTAGGATATCTGCCATGTTCTGATACAGCAGAGCGTATTAAGATATTGAAGCTGATAGATGAATTGTGGGATATGGGAGTGGTAGTTGTTGCAGCAGCGGGCAACTACGGCCCGGCACCGTTTTCTGTAACTGTGCCGGGAATTTCAAGAAAAATAATAACAGTCGGAAGCTTTGATGATATAAGAAGTGGCAAAGGTCCGACCGATTGCTGTATTGTAAAGCCTGAGATTCTGGCTCCCGGGCATGATATCATAAGCCTTGGAACGAGGGATGGCACATATGTAAGAAAAACAGGTACTTCAATGGCTACACCGATTGTGTCAGGTGCCATAGCACTTCTATTGGAAAAAAATCCAAATATGAGACCGGAGGCGGTTAAGCTAGCCCTGTATAATACATGTGACAGGGCAGGGGATAGTCACAAAGGCTCGTGGGGGATTATAAATGTTGATAAATTGGTGGGAATATTATAATATGTATTAGAGATTTATTATAGAAAATATTAGGTTGTATAATTGTAATTTCGTGGTAGGACTTATATGAGAAAAATATTACAAAGACTGCTTTCAAAGCTTTTTATAGTTTCGACAATAATAATCATACAGATGATATGGTGGTTCTTTTTGTTTTATACGGCATCTGTTGCCAGCAGGGTGTTTCAGGATCTGCTGTATGTGGCAGCCATATTGCTTTCGCTTTATATTGTCAACAGGCGGATGAAAATGTATATAAAAATGTCATGGATATTTTTGATACTGAGTGTTCCAATCGTTGGTATTCCGTGCTATTTCTTTTTCGGAAGACCGGAGCTTACGTCAAAGACGCGAGAAAGAATGGCAAGAATCGTGGAGGCATATGCACCGCTTAGGCCTGAGAACGAGCTGCTAAATGAGACGCTCAGACAGACCGACATGGATGCATACAGACAGAGCCGGCTTATCACTCAAAATCAGAGGTATCCACTTTATGCTGAGGACTGCACAGAGTACTTTAAGTCAGGTGAGGAGGCTTTTGAGAGCATTTTAAAAGACTTAAGGTCGGCTGAAAGGTTTATCTTTATGGAGTATTTTATAATCGGAAGCGGAGTTATGCTGGATCAGATACTTGATATACTTAAAGAAAAGGTAAAGCATGGAGTTGTCGTCAGAATCATATATGATGATTTTGGCAGTATAAATGCTATTCCACCACACTTTATAAAGGAGATGGAGAGCATCGGAATACAGACCAGACGCTTCAATCCATATAAGCCCGTGCTTTCAGTAATTATGAATGACAGGGATCATAGAAAAATACTGGTGGTAGACGGACGTGTGGCACATACCGGTGGTTACAATATAGCAGATGAGTACATCAACAAAAAAATCAGGTTTGGATACTGGAAGGACGCCGGTATCCGTGTGGAGGGAGAGTGTGTAAACAGTTTCACGACGATGTTCCTTGAGATGTGGAATTATATAAATAAGGACAATGCTGTGCATGATGAATATCTAAATCCCCACAATACCTTCAGCCGGTCAGAGGAAAGCGGCTTTGTTCAGCCGTTTTGCGATTCGCCGCTTGAGCATGATGATGTAGGGGAGAATCTCTATGTGAGTATCATCTCCAGAGCTAAAAAATATGTTTATATTTTTACACCGTATCTGATACTTGGAACGGAGCTGTCGCATGCTATGATATCGGCAGCCAGAGCAGGCATTGATGTGCGCATTGTTGTACCTAAGATTCCCGATAAAAAGCTGATTTATCTGCAGACAAAAGCCAATTTCAGGCCTCTTATTGAGGCGGGGGTGAGAATATATCTTTACACACCCGGCTTTATACATTCAAAGTGTATAGTGGCAGATGATGATACTGCGATAGTTGGCACATGCAATCTGGATTTCAGGAGCATGTACTGGAATTTTGAGGATTTTGTATACATGTACAGGACTCAGTGCATCGGAAAAATAAAAGAGGATGCGATAGAGACGTTTGCAGTCTCTGAGGAGATGGATGAGGAAAGCACAAATGATATCTCATTTGCGGGCAGGCTGCTGCAGAGTATTTTACAGCTTTTTGCACCACTATTGTAGCAGTAGGCAGCAGTTGGTTACAAAAATCAGTTGAATAATATAGCAGGATGTAATATAATAATTCAGGCGATTGCGTAAGCAGCGCACAAAGAAACTGAATATGTAGCATAAAGGTGTCGGAGCAGACAAGCATTTTTATCAGATTTATGACAAGTGATGTGGGGCTGGCTCCGGTGAAAAGGGAAACAGGTGCAAATCCTGTACGAACTCGTCACCGTAATTAAGGAGTGACGGCCGAGAGGTCACTGGGCAACCGGGAAGACGGCCGAAGCGATGATATATAAGCCGGGAGACCTGCCTTTGTGTTGTACGGAAACAATAAGTGTTTCAAGCCACGAGTAACTGGCTGTACGTGATGAAATAATTATGATTACAGACAAGGCTATGATAGCCGTATAGTCTGAGTTAGAAGGATTTTGACATGTATAGCTCTTTGACATAATAGTACAAAGAGCTTTTATTTTTGACGCTTTAAATGTTTTCGTCTTACATATTTTAATAATGTGCAGCTTAACAGCTGCAAGGAAAATGAAAAGGAGAAAACATGAAAAAGAAATTAGTAGTAGTACTGATGGCAGCAGTTATGGCAATGACGGCAGTGACAGGCTGTGGCAGCAAGGCAGATGATGCTAAAAATAATACACAGGCATCTAAGGCTTCAGAGAGTGAGACAAGCGCAAACGCAGATCAGGAGGCAGCAATGCATGTGGCAGATTTAATCGATGCAATCTACGTGCAGGAGAGAACAGATGATACAGACAAACAGTGCAAGGAGGCTAAGGAGGCCTGGGACAAGCTCACAGATGCACAGAAGGAGCTTGTAGAGGGAGAAAATGCTGATCCTGACTATTTCGGCAGAGATACAGGAGATGCCTCAAAGGATGATCCGAGAAATCAGGATGATATCGGCGAGAACGAGATTCTTGTAGTAAGCTTTGGTACATCCTTCAACGACAGTCGTGTGGCTGATATCAAGGGTGTGGAGGATGCTATAGCAGCCGCAAATCCTGACTGGTCAGTCAGAAGAGCCTTCACAGCTCAGATTATCATCAATCATGTACAGGCAAGAGATGATGAGAAGATTGACAATATGGATCAGGCACTTGAGCGTGCGGTCAAAAATGGTGTAAAGAATCTTGTGGTACAGCCTACACATCTGATGCATGGAGCAGAGTACGATGAGCTTTCAGAGGCAGTAGAGAAGTACAAGGATAAATTTGAGTCTGTAAAGATTGCAGAGCCACTCCTTGGTGAGGTTGGAAGTGATGCAACTGCTATAAATGAGGATAAAAAGGCCGTTGCAGAAATTCTTACAAAGGAAGCAGTGGAAAAGGCAGGCTATGACAGCCTTGATGCTGCAAAGGAAGAGGGCACAGCATTTGTATTCATGGGACACGGAACAAGCCATACAGCAAAGATTTCATACAGCCAGATGCAGAGCCAGATGACAGCTTTGGGCTATGACAACGTATTTATCGGAACTGTAGAGGGTGAGCCGGAGGATACATCATGTGAGTCTGTCATTGAGAAGGTGTCAGCCGCCGGCTACAAGAATGTCATTCTTCGCCCGCTTATGGTTGTTGCAGGAGACCATGCCAACAATGATATGGCAGGAAGTGATGATGATTCATGGCTTTCACAGTTTAAGGCATCAGGAAAGTTCGATAAAATTGATACACAGATTAACGGACTTGGTGAGATTGAGGGTATCCAGAAGCTTTATGTTGAGCATACAGCGGCTGCCATGAGTAAGTAGCAGTTAATTGAATGTATAGTGGGGAAGCTATAAAATAACAGGAGCAGTATATCAGACATGAGAAATTTATTTAGAAACAAGTTCACTTGTATTGTTGCAATGACACTGGTTTGTGCCATGAGCTTATCAGCCTGCGGCAATAAGAATACAAAGCCTGACACAGAAAGCAAAAAAGCAGTACAGGATGCGACAGAGAGTACACAGAAGGCTGAAAAAACAGAAAAGATAGCACTTTCGGATGGTACATATACAGCAGAGTTTACTACAGACAGCTCAATGTTCCATGTGAATGATGCATATGACAACAAAGGCACACTCACCGTGAAGGATGGCAAGGCAACAATACATGTTGCTCTCACATCCACACACATTGTAAATCTCTTTTTGGGAACAGCAAAAGATGCCTCAAAGGACAGTGCAGAGCTTTTAGAGCCAACTGTTGAGACTGTCGATTACGGCGATGGCACAACTGAGGAGGTCAATGCGTTTGATATACCGGTTCCTGTTTTGGATGAGGAATTTGACCTTGCACTTATCGGTACAAAGGGCAAATGGTATGACCACAAGGTAAAGGTCTCAAATGCCACACCTGCGGACGCAGATGCAAGCGTATCTGAGAGTGCAGGAGAGCAGCTTCCTGACGGAACATACAATATCAATCTCGATTTTGAGGGCGGAAGCGGTAAGGCAAGCATCGCATCACCTGCCGAGGTGACTATAAGCGGTGGAGCTGCCACTGCAACTGTGCAGTGGAGCAGTCCAAACTATGACTATATGATAGTTGACGGACAAAAATACATGCCTGTAAATACAGATGGCAATTCTGTATTTGAAATTCCGGTAAAGCTTGATACACCAATGCAGGTTATCGGAGATACAGTTGCCATGAGCAAGCCGCATGAGGTTGAGTACACACTTACCTTCCACTCAGATTCTGCTACAGAGGTGCTTGGTGAGGATGGAGAGTAATTAAGCTATGCATGGAAGAAAAAAGATAATTATATTCATAATGATATCAATTATAGGACTGTTCTGGCTGTCAGGCTGTGACAGTCCTTCTTCCGATTCAGGGAATACAGAATCGAAGGGTACAACTGAGGTGCAGAATGGTCTTATATATAAGAGCAGTATGAAGCTTTTATATGCAAAGAACTTTTCTGTTGACTATTATGAGGGTGGATACAAGATACTTACGACAAAGGACGGTACCAAAATACTTACCGTGCCAAAGGGCAAAAAGACTCCAAAGGATATTGACAAGGATATCATTGTATTAAAGGAGCCTGTAAGTGATTTGTATCTGGTCGCATCAGGGGTGATGGATATGTTTGACAAGCTTGATGCAGTTGACACTATTAAATTTTCGGGGCTTGACAGTGACGGTTGGTACATTGACAGTGCAAGTGAGGCTCTTGAAGGTGGCAAAATGCTCTATGCCGGCAAATATTCAAAGCCTGATTACGAGCTTCTGGTGTCGGAAAACTGTTCTCTTGCCATAGAAAATACGATGATTACCCATTCACCACAGGTGACGGAAAAGCTTAAAAGCTTTGATATCCCTTCAGTAATCGAGTATTCAAGCTATGAGGAGGAGCCTCTTGGCAGAGTGGAGTGGGTGAAGTTTTTCGGAGCGCTTACAGACCAGGATGAAAAGGCAAATGAGCTTTTTAATGAGCAGGTGGATATCGTAAATCGTATCGCAAAGAAAGATGGTGATTCAGCTGCAAATGATGATAGCAGACCGACAGTTGCATTTTTCTATATCACATCCAATGGACAAATTCAGGTGCGCAAAAGCACAGACTATGTGCCAAAGATGATTTCGCTCGCCGGTGGAAAATATATTTTTGATGCATCAAATGACGACGATACAGGCAGGTCAACCATGAATATGCAGCTGGAGGATTTCTACAATGGAGCAATAGATGCTGACTATCTGATATATAACAGTGCAATAGACGGCGGAGTGAAGAGTATAGCTGAGCTTTTGGATAAGTGTCCGGTGCTTGCTGATTTTGGGGCTGTCAAAGACGGCAATGTATTTTGTACCACGAACGATATGTATCAGCAGTCTATGTCCATCGGATATATGATTGATGATATGCATTCGATGATTACAGATGCACCCGACAGCAATATGAAATATCTGTTTAAGCTCAGATAGGTGTGCAGGAAAAACCAATAGCGTAAAAGATAAAAGCGGAGCTACAACATGGAAAAAACCAGAAAAATAAGGTGTTTTACAACATTTATTATTCTTATAATCTTAATTATCATATTGCTTATCATGAATGTGTGTATAGGAACTGTACACATATCATTTAAGGCTGCATTTGAGACACTTTATGACCACTCAGACAGGGTGGGGCGTATTGTGTGGGATATCCGTATGCCAAGAGCTATCGCTGCGATGATATTGGGCGGGGCGTTAGCGCTTGCAGGCTACCTTTTGCAGACCTTTTTTCATAATCCAATCGCAGGCCCTTTTGTGCTTGGCATATCTTCGGGAGCCAAGATGGTTGTAGCACTTGTTATGGTATTTTTGCTTGGAAACGCCATACGCGTGAGCTCGCTTGCCATGATTGCCGCAGCGTTTTTGGGCGCAATGCTTTCGATGGGCTTTGTGCTTATCATTTCAAGAAAGGTGAGCAGCATGTCAATGCTTGTGGTGAGCGGTGTCATGATAGGCTACATATGCTCTGCAGTGACTGAGTTTGTGGTGACATTTGCAGATGATTCCGACATAGTAAACCTGCACAACTGGTCAAGGGGAAGCTTTTCGGGCATGAGCTGGGACAGCGTCGGGGTGATGAGTATTGTGGTGGGAATCACATTTATCTTTGTTTTTCTAATGTCAAAGCCTCTTATGGCATATCAGCTCGGAGAGTCATATGCCGTAAACCTGGGTGTAAACATAAAGCGTATCAGGGTGCTTCTGGTGCTGCTTTCAAGCCTGCTTTCCGCATGTATAGTGGCGTTTGCGGGCCCCATATCGTTTGTCGGAATAGCCGCGCCACACATAGTAAAAAGCATGCTAAAGAGCACAAAGCCTATATATATGATACCGGCCTGCTTCCTTGGGGGAGCGGTGTTCTGCCTGTTTTGCGATTTGCTTGCGAGGATGATGTTTGCGCCTACAGAGCTTAGTATCAGCACGGTTACGGCAGTATTTGGTGCACCGGTAGTGCTTTTTATCATGATAAGACGTGGCAAGGAGAAAAATGTCTGATGGAATATTATTTTACTGCACAAAAGCTGGCCGTTGGATATGATAACAGGCCGCTCATTGAAAATATTGATTTTTCCCTGAAAAGGGGAGAGATTCTCACATTAATCGGACCAAACGGTGCCGGTAAATCGACTATTTTAAAGAGCATTGCAAGACAGCTTTCGCTTGTGAGCGGTACAGTATATCTCGATAAAAGTGATGCAATGACGATGAACGGTAATGAATTTGCAAAGAAAATGGCTGTTGTGCTGACCGATAAGCTAAAGACAGAGCTTATGACCTGCTATGATGTGGTTGCGACGGGCAGATATCCGTACACAGGGCGGTTTGGAGTACTTTCTGATGAGGATAAAAGGGCTGTGGATGAGGCGATGGAGCTGGTCAACGTATCACAAATAAGGGATAAGGATTTTACAAAAATAAGCGATGGACAAAGGCAGCGCGTCATGCTGTCGCGAGCCATATGCCAGCAGCCGGAGATTATAGTGTTAGACGAGCCTACCTCGTATCTTGACATAAAGTACAAGCTTGAGTTTTTATCAATACTTCAAAGGCTTAAAAGACAGAAGAACCTTACAGTTATCATGTCACTTCACGAGCTTGATATGGCAAAGCGCGTGTCAGACCATATCATGTGTATAGATGGCAGATATGTGGACAGATACGGCACTCCTGAGGAGGTATTTACAGACTCATATGTTTCCGGGCTTTTTGGAATTAAAGCAGGAAGCTTTGATGAAACAGGAGAGGATTTGGAGCTTGCAAAAACGGATGGAAGGGCAAGGGTATTTGTCATAGCAGGAGGAGGCCTGGGCAGGAAAAGCTTCAGAAGCTTGCAGCGAAAGGGCATCCCGTTTGCGACAGGAATCATCTATGAAAATGATCTGGATTACCCTGCGGCAAAGGCTCTTGCGACAGAGCTTGTCAGCGCAAGAAGCTTTGAGCCTGTAGACGATGCCCTTATTGAAAAGGCGAAGGAGCTTATTGATGCATGCGAGTGCGTTATATGTGACAGAACAGAGTTTGGCACATATGAGCAGTTTAACAGCAGGCTGTATGAGTACGCAGTCTCTACAGGGAAAATTATAAAAATTCCTTTTCATGACGAATAATTGGCACAGCTTTAGGGAAATTCACATAAATTCAGACAGCAGGTATAGATATGGCAAAGGTAATTATGGTACAGGGTACAATGTCCAATTCAGGCAAGAGCTTTCTTGTTGCGGGCTTGTGCCGTATTTTCAGACAGGACGGATACAGGGTGGCACCGTTTAAATCACAGAATATGGCGCTCAACTCTTATATAACAGACGAAGGACTTGAGATGGGACGGGCCCAGGTGATGCAGGCTGAGGCAGCAGGCATCAAGCCTATGGTGTGCATGAATCCTATTCTTTTAAAGCCTACCAATAACATAGGCTCACAGGTGATTGTAAACGGAAGGGTGCTTAAGAACATGCCGGCGAGAGAGTATTTTGCATACAAGAAAACTCTCATACCGGATATAAAAAAGGCGTTTAAAAAGCTTGAGGAATATGCTGATATCATAGTGATTGAGGGCGCCGGAAGCCCGGCGGAGATAAATCTGAAGGAAAATGATATTGTAAACATGGGGCTTGCGCATATGGTGGATGCACCGGTGCTTCTCGTGGGTGATATCGACAGAGGTGGTGTTTTTGCGCAGCTGCTTGGCACACTTATGCTTTTAACTCCTGAGGAAAAGGAGCGTGTCTGCGGGCTTATTATAAATAAATTCCGCGGAGACAAGACAATCCTTGACCCCGGTATACAGATGCTTGAGGAGAGAGGCAGGGTGCCTGTCACCGGAGTGGTGCCGTATATGGATGTACAGCTTGAGGATGAGGACAGCCTGACTGAGCGCTTTGACAAAAAGACAGACGGGCTTATTGACATAGCGGTCATCAGATACCCGAGAATATCAAATTTCACGGATTTCAATGTCTTTGAACAGATGCCAGAGGTTACAGTGCGGTATGTGACAACAGTAAATGAGCTGCGTCATCCGGATATAGTATTTCTGCCGGGAAGCAAGAATACGATGGGTGATCTTTTGTGGATGAGACAAAACGGACTTGAGGCCGCTGTCAAAAAGCTCTCCTGTGAGATACCGGTTTTTGGAATATGCGGAGGCTATCAGATGCTGGGTGCTTCAATAGCCGATCCTGACTGTGTTGAGGAGGGAGGCTTTATGCGTGGCATGGAGCTTTTACATATTGATACTGTTTTAAAAGACAGCAAGACACGGCTGCAGACAAGCGGTGAAATAGCGCAGGTTGACGGTGTATTGAGCAGGCTTTCAGGCTGTCACTTCCTGGGCTATGAGATACATATGGGAAAGAGCATGTATTGCGCAGATATGGATGAGCAGGTATCTTGTGCTGACAGGAAAAATGAGTTAAATAATGTCATATCTGATGGCAGAAATGTGTATGGCTCGTACATCCACGGCATTTTTGACACTGCAGAGGCCGCAAAAGTAATAGTGGATTATATTGCCGATAAAAAGGGCATTGATGTGAATGACAGTGCTATTGTAAGCTATGAGAGCTTCAAGGAAAAACAGTATGACAGGCTTGCGGATACATTGAGGGAGTATCTTGATATGGATGCAGTGTACGGCATGCTTCGAGAGGCAAGATATGATTGATTTTACAGTTGAAGAATTAAATAAAATAAAGATAACTCCACCAGATGCAAAAATGTACAAAAAAATCCGTTCAAACTGGGATTCGGTGGCAAAGCCGCTCGACGGCATGGGTGATTTTGAGCCTTTAACGGCTAAAATCGGCGCTGTTTTGGGAGATGAAAATATAGATATATCAAAAAAGGCGGTCATAATGATGTGTGCGGACAATGGTGTGGTTGCTGAGGGCATCAGCCAGTCCGGACAGGAGGTGACACTTGCAGTTGCAAAATCCATGGCAAGGAAGGCCTCATCTGTCGGGCGCATGGCAATGACTGCAGGGGCTGATACAATTCCTGTGGATATAGGAATAAACAGTGACGAGAGTGTTAAAGGGCTGCTTCAAAGAAAGGTGCGTATGGGCACAAGAAACTTTGCAAAGGAGCCTGCCATGACAGAGGAAGAGACACTTGAAGCGATTGCAGCAGGTATAGATATAGTTAGGGAGTGTAAGGCAAACGGCTACAGAATTATTGCAACCGGTGAGATGGGGATAGGAAACACAACCACCAGCGCAGCAATGGCAGCCGCCATGCTAAGGTGCGATGTGGCCACAGTGACAGGAAGAGGTGCTGGCCTAAGCGACAGTGGGCTTGAGAGAAAAATCAGTGTAATTGAGGACGCAATAGAAAAGTATGATTTATATAATAAGGATGCCTTTGAGATACTTATGACAGTCGGAGGCCTTGATATTGCAGGACTTGTCGGAGTGTGTATAGGTGGTGCAATATACCATATTCCTATTGTGCTGGACGGTGTGATAAGCATGGTTTCAGCATTAGCAGCAGGCAGGATTCTTTCCGGAGTTACTGATTTTATCATTCCATCCCATGAGGGGAAAGAGCCTGCTGTGGCGCTTTTATGTGAGGCACTTTCCGTAAAGCCTGTCATAAGAGCTTCCCTTGCGCTTGGAGAGGGAACAGGCGCAGTGATGATGCTTTCGCTGTTGGATATGGCGCTTAGCGTATACAAGGGGCGTACAACCTTTGACGATATCTCGGTATCACAGTATGAGAGGTATGTATAGATGATTACACTTATAACCGGCGGCAGCGGAAGCGGCAAATCAGCATATGCAGAAAAATATATTTGTCACGCGTCAAATAAAAAAGGATTCAAAGAAAAATATTACATTGCCACCATGCAGGTATTTGATGATGAGGGGCAGCGTAAGATAGACAGGCACAGAAGGCTTCGTGCCGGAAAAGGCTTTATTACTATAGAACAGCTTCGTGATATCAAAGATGCGGTTTCTAAGCTGCAATCAGAAAATTGTTTAAAAACAGGGCGGTCAGCACTGATTGAGTGTATGTCAAACCTTGTGGCAAATGAGATGTTTCCACCTGTAGATGCTTCCGATACTAAGGAAGCCGGGGTTAAAAAAGAGGCATTGGATGAACCTGATAATATGAGGGATTATGAGAATACCCTAATCAGCCTTGTGAGCAAAAAGGTGTTAAAAGATGTAAGTATCTTAAGTGAAAATGTTGCAGAGCTTGTAATAGTGACAAACAATGTATTTGAAGACGGAGTCTGCTATGATGAATCAACGATGAATTACATAAAGGCAATGGGAATTGTAAACAGAGGCCTTGCTGCGATGGCAGAGAGCGTCGTTGAGGTGGTTGCAGGCATTCCTGTTGCGGTTAAGTGAAGCAGTGTGGAGGTTTAAGTGTATTATGAAGCTAATAAGGTCGTGCATAGTATCTTTTTCCATGTATTCAAAGATACCTATGCCACAATTCAAATGGAAGGATGATGACATGAAGTACATGCTGGTATTCTTTCCGTGGATAGGAGCTGTGATTGGACTGCTTCTTATGCTGTGGAGATATATTTACTCTCATTTTGGAGTGGTGGATATCTGCTATGTATGCGTAGGTGCGCTGATTCCGATAGCGGTTACGGGAGGCTTTCACATAGATGGTTTTATGGATACAATGGATGCATTTCATTCATACAAACCGCGGGAGGAAAAGCTTGCAATACTTAAGGATTCGCATATAGGGGCGTTTGCCGTTATAATGCTTGCAGCCTACGGATTATTATTCATGGGAGCATTTTCTCAGATAATGGATGATAAAGCATTTATTGTTTTTTGTGCAGGCTTTTTCATCACAAGGTGCCTAAGTGGGATAGCGGTTGTGTCATTTAAATCGGCAAAAAGCGATGGACTGTTATTTATGTTTGCGGACACTGCACACAGGACGATTGTGAGGGCAGCACTATACATCCAGCTTGCACTGTGTATAGCTGTTTTGTTTATTGTGTCACTGCCTTATGCGGTGGCTATGATCATTGCGGCAGCACTTAGCTTTTGGTATTATTATGCGAAAACCAAAAAGGAGCTTGGCGGCATCACCGGCGATACGGCAGGGTATTTTGTGTGTATATGTGAGTGCGCCATAGCAGTGGCACTGGGATTGGAGAAAATATGAAGCTTGTGATAGGCGGAGTGGCACAGGGAAAGCTTGATTATGTGCTTGAAAATATGATAGAAGAATCAGAAAAATATGATGTGTACGACTGCTTTTTTCTAAAAGATAATGCCAACGATGATAAGGCATCAAACATGGTGGAATGGCCATGGGATTTGCCCATCGATGATGAGCGGGTACTCATAATAGATAAATTCCATTATTTTATCAGGGCGGTGCTTGAAAAGAAGCTTCCGCTGCAGGGATATATTTTGAAATTCATGCAGTTTGCAGAGGAAAATCCGGATACAATAGTCATTGCCGATGAGATTGGAAACGGCATAGTGCCTCTTGATGCGTTTGAGAGAGAGTACAGGGAGCAGACAGGCAGAGCTGAGATACTGCTTGCAAAAAAAGCAGATGGGGTAATTCGCGTAATATGTGGAATCGGTCAGAAAATAAAATAAACTGTATTTTTATAAGACACGGCTGCACAGCCTCAAACAGAGAGCACCGATATCTGGGCAGGACAGATGAGCCACTCGATGAAGCCGGGGTTTTTGAGCTTAAAAATGCGCTTGATAATGGTGTGTACAAGGCTTTGGAGGAAAACAGCCTAAAGGAGCAGATAATTATTACAAGCCCAATGAAGCGCTGCAAACAGACGGCAGAGATTATTTTGCCGGCTTCAAAACACCATAAAATTCATACCGTAAAAGAGTTTAGTGAAATGGATTTCGGGGAATGGGAGCTTAAAAGCTATAAGGAGCTTAGCACAGATGTACGTTTCAAGGAATCATATCAGGCATGGATTGACAGTGGTGGTACACTTGCCTTTCCAAACGGAGAGAGCAGAAAAGAGTTTTGCAAAAGAAGCATAGGTGGCTTTGAGAAGGTGCTCACACAGGCCTTAGAGCTTAATAGGGCTATGCCTGATAAAGAGATACAGATAGTATTTTTTGTGCATGGAGGGACTATTATGGCGATAATGAGCCATTACTGTGATATGGATTACTATGATTATCAGGTGAAAAACGGCTGTGGCTACTCGTGCGAGGTGGCGGTTGATGGCGATGAGATCGTGTTTAATGAAATACAGCCTATATCATTATGATTTATATATTTTTGTAATTATTAAGAACTACCACCAATACACATTTTAAAATAAATTTATTAATGGGTTTGTTTAAGAAGGATTAACATATGTGTTATCATATTATTGCATTTATAGCAGGCTTTGTGCTTGATTTATTAATAGGGGATCCGCATTTTATACCGCATCCGGTCAGGCTTATCGGCTCGCTCATTTCTTTTCTCGATAAGAGACTTAATTGTGATGCCGGATATAATAGCTCTGAAAATGAAGCAAATTTAACAAAATATAAAAGAGGCGTGCTTCTTACTTTTACTGTTATTTTTGCAACCTTTGCAGTATCGGTAATTATTCTTGTGGCAGCATACAGCATAAATCTGTATGCAGGAGTAATAGCAGAGGCTGTTATGACCTGGCAGATTCTTGCCACAAAATGTCTTCGTGTGGAGAGCATGAGGGTGTACGATGCACTAAGGACAGACGGAGTTGAAGCTGGAAGAAGGGCTGTTTCCATGATTGTTGGCAGAGATACATCTGTGCTTGATGAGGCTGGTGTCACAAGGGCGGCAGTTGAGACGGTAGCTGAAAATACATCTGACGGAGTGATCGCACCTATGCTTTACACGGCAATCGGCGGGCCGGTGTTTGGCTTTGTATACAAGGCCGTGAATACGATGGATTCGATGCTTGGCTACAAAAATGATAAATATATGTATTTTGGCAGATTTGCGGCAAGGTTTGACGATGTGGTCAATTTCATACCGGCAAGGATCAGTGCATATCTGATGATAATTGCCGCATTTATCGGTGGCAGGCAGTTTGATGGAAAAAATGCATACCGCATTTTTAAAAGAGATCGTTTCAATCACGCAAGCCCCAACTCAGCCCAGACAGAGTCCGTATGTGCCGGCGCTTTAAGGGTGCAGCTTGCGGGTGATGCAGTGTATTTTGGGAAGCTTGTGAAGAAAAAATACATAGGAGACGGGCTGCGAGAGATAGAGTACGAGGATATAAAGCGTGCAAACAGGCTGATGTATATCACTGCGTTTTTGTGTGAGCTTTTATCGGTGGCGGTGATGAGTCTTATTTTAATATTGATTTGAATATGGAAGATGATGTAAGAATTGATGGAGAAATTGAATGAAAAGCATCCATGGCGGTGACATATACAACAATAAAGTAAATATGGATTTTTCGGTAAATATCAATCCTCTTGGCATACCGCAATCTGTTAAAGAGGCTATGAGTGATGCACTTTCGTATGCAGACAGATATCCCGACATAGCATGCAGCGGTCTTAAAAAGGCGGTAGCAGGTTATTTTACACAGCAAGGCTTAAGTATACAAAGTGAGGATATAATCCCCGGAAACGGAGCCTCAGAGCTTTTTATGGCGATAGCTCATGCCATAAAGCCTAAAAAGGCAGTGCTTTTAGCTCCGGGCTTTTTCGGCTATGAGCATGTACTTAGGGCAGCAGGCTGTGATATCAGATATTTCCGGCTGGATGAGCAGAATGATTTTTCTCCTGCTGCACGCGCTGATGCTTTAATGGATATGCTTACGGATGATACAGATATATTTTTTATCGCAAATCCAAACAATCCGACAGGGCGCCTTGCAGACAGCACTTTCATGAAGCGAATAATAAAGCATTGCAAAGAAAAGCATATTTATGTGGTAGCAGACGAATGCTTCATGGGCTTTTGTGAAAAAAATCATTCTGTTTTGTCACTTTTATGTGACTATGACAATCTGATTGTTGTAAGAGCCTTTACCAAGCTTTTTGCTATTCCGGGGGTAAGGCTTGGATATATGGTCAGTAAAAATGATACAATAAGACAAAAGGTTCAAAGCAATCTGCCGGAGTGGAACGTGTCTGTTTTGGCACAGATGGCAGGAGAGGCATGCATAAGAGAATCTGGATACATTAAAGAGACATCAGCGTATGTGGGAAGACAAAGAAGGCTGCTGTCAGATGGACTAAAAAAGCTTGGCTTTAAGGTATATAAAAGTGATGCTGATTTCATACTGTTTTACAGCAAGCTTCCATTATATGATATACTTCTTGATAAGGGAATACTGATACGGGACTGCTCCAACTATGTGGGGCTTTCGGCAGGGTATTTTCGTGTTGCGGTAAAGAGATTTGATGAAAATGTAAGATTATTGAAAGTGATAGGTGAGTGCATTGAAAAAAATTAAACAGCTAAAACCGATGGAAATTGAAAAGAGAAGCTTTGAGATAATTTCACATGAGCTGTCTGAAAGGCAGATTACACTGCCTGCGGACCAGGAGCTGATCACAAAAAGGGTCATACACACGAGTGCTGATTTTGACTATGTACAGACGCTTAAATACTCTAAGGACGCCGTTGCTATCGCAAAAAAGCTGATATCAGAGGGCGCTGATATAGTGACTGATACCAACATGGCTCTTTCAGGCATCAATAAAAAATATCTGGCAAAATTCGGCGGACAGGCGCACTGCTTTATGGCAGATGATGAGGTCGCTCTTATTGCAAAGGAGAAACAGACAACGCGTGCGGCAGTAAGCATGGAGTTTGCGTCAAGGATAGAAAAGCCTGTGATTTTTGCGATAGGAAATGCACCGACAGCACTTATAGAGCTTTATGATATGATAGAAAAAGGAATATATAAGCCTGCATTTGTAATCGGTGTGCCGGTGGGCTTTGTCAATGTGGAGGCTGCAAAGGAGCTTATTATGGAGACCGGAGTGCCATACATCGTCAATGTCGGGCGAAAGGGCGGCAGTAATATTGCGGCAGCTATATGCAATGCGCTGATTTACAGTCTGGTTGATAGAGGCTGATTGATAAGGTATTTAGTGATTATGAGATACGGATTTACCACGGGAAGCTGTGCTGCGGCGGCATCAAAGGCGGCGGCATATATGCTTTTAACCGGAAAGGCTAAAAATAAAATAACGATTCAGACACCTAAGGGAATAGCTTACACGGCTGATATCACAGATATAAAAAGAAGTGAAAACGAGGTAAGCTGTGCCGTGATAAAGGACGGAGGGGATGACCCGGATGTGACCACCGGAGCCTATATATATGCTTCTGTACGGATTTTGCATTCCGATACATCTGCTTTGTGCAAAAAAAAGCAGGATTTGGTTATCATAAATATTGATGGTGGTGACGGTGTGGGAAGAGTCACCAAACCCGGATTAGACCAGCCTGTCGGAAATGCGGCTATCAATCATGTGCCGCGTGAGATGATAGAAAAAGAGGTAAGGGAGGTCTGTGAGCTTTTAGATTTTAAGGGCACACTTGACATCACAATCTCTGTTCCAAAGGGGAAGGAGCTTGCAGAAAGAACCTTTAATCCAAGGCTTGGGATAGTTGGCGGTATATCAATTCTTGGAACGAGCGGTATAGTTGAGCCAATGAGCTCACAGGCTCTTATCGATACGATAAGGGTGGAGCTTAGACAGAGATATTCGCTTGGATATGATTATGTGGCGGTCGCTCCGGGAAATTACGGCCTTGACTTTATGAAGGAAAGCTATGGCTATGATCTGGACAGGAGTGTCAAATGTTCCAACTTTATCGGTGAAACAATTGATATGGCAGCAGATATGGGCTTTAAGAGGATGCTTTTGACAGGACATATAGGAAAGCTCATAAAGGTAGCAGGAGGCATCATGAACACTCATTCGAGGGAGGCTGACTGCAGGATAGAGCTCTTGACGGCATTTGCGTTTAAGTGCGGTGTAGCGCCTTTTTACATAAAGCGCATTATGGACAGCCTTACGACAGAGGAGGCCTTGGCGGCACTTAAGGAAAGCGGCAGGCTTTATGATGTTATGGATTATGCGATGGAGCGAATATGCTTTTATCTGGATAAGAGGGCAAAGGGCAGAATTGAGATAGACTGTATCATGTATTCAAACGAATTCGGAGAGCTTGCAAAAAGCAGAAAGGCAGAAAAATGGTTTACTTTGTTGGCGCAGGAACAGGCGCAGCAGACTTAATAACAGTACGCGGAATGCGTCTTTTACAAAAGGCAGATGTGATAATTTATGCGGGCTCGCTTGTTAATCCACAGCTTTTGGACTATGCAAGTGAGAGCTGTGAAATATATAACAGTGCAAAAATGACACTGGATGAGGTCATCGCAGTCATGAAAGCTGCTGAGGCAGACGGGAAAATGACTGTGCGTCTGCACACGGGAGAGCCAAGCATATACGGCGCTGTGCGTGAGCAGATGGATGAGCTTGATGAGCTTTTAATACCATATGAGAGCTGTCCGGGCGTGAGCGCATGCTTTGGCGCTGCCGCATCACTCAATATCGAGTACACGCTCCCGGGCATTTCGCAGTCGCTCATCATTACACGCATGGAGGGGCGCACGAAGGTGCCACCAAAAGAGAGCATAGCAAGCTTTGCCTCACACCACGCTTCCATGGCGATTTACTTAAGCACGGGGCTTTTAGGGAAGCTTACAGAAAGTCTTATTGAGGGAGGCTATGAGGCTGATACACCAGCTGCAATTGTATACAAGGCAACCTGGCCACAGGAGGAGGCATACGTGTGCACTGTCGCTACACTGGAGCAGACTGCAAGGGAGCACAATATCACAAAGACAGCGATTGTGCTTGTGGGGGATGTCATAGCACACCGTCATTACGAGAAATCAAGACTTTACGCACCGGATTTTTCGACAGAGTATCGCAAGGCTTCTGTAGAGCCACAGGATAACGATTGAAAAAAGCGTGAATATATAAATATGGGAAATGAAAATATGAAAATTTGCATTGTAAGCTTCACAAAAAAGGGCTATGAGCTGTCATGTGTCATAGCTTATAAGCTAAAAAAAAGTGCATATGAGGTGGAGGTTTTTACCAAATGCTCTAGATTATCGGATGTGAATATTAAAAACACAGACGATGAATATTTTAGAAATACCGGCTGCATATCGCAAAATATATCAGACTGGACAGCTGCACAGATGAGAGAAAAAAGGGCTTTGATTTTTATCGGGGCATGCGGTATTGCGGTGAGAGCTATAGCATCCTCTGTAAATAACAAGCTTAAAGACAGTCCTGTTATTGTGATAGATGAGCTGGGGCAGTTTGTTATTCCGATTCTTTCAGGGCATGTGGGAGGTGCCAATGAGCTTGCGGTATTATTAGCAGAACGGATGAATGCCACACCTGTTATAACAACCGCTACTGATATCAATAATAAATTTGCAGTTGATGTTTTTGCAAAGAAATGCAGGCTTGCAATAGTCAATAAAGAGGGCATCGCAGGAGTATCATCAAAGGTATTGGCGGGGGAAGTGGTTACTATGTCGGTCGACCGGGAGCACATCCCGGCTAAGCACAGGCAGCTTATAAGGACATTTTTAGATGAAGCTGATATGAGCGCTGATGCAATAAAAACAGTGGATTTCCCGCCTGCTTGCGGTGCTGATATTGTAGTATCATGCGAAAAAACAAAGGATCCTAAAAATGGCAGTATTTACTTAAAACCCACACAGTTTGTACTTGGTATTGGGTGCAGAAGAGATACGGCGTTTGAGAATATTGACATTGCAATCAGACAAAGTCTTTTAAAGCTTCAAATAGATATTTCTGATATAGACATGATCGCATCAATAGATGTGAAAAAAGATGAACCGGGAATAAATGAATTTTGCGACAGAAACAGGATAGAATTTGTCACTTATACCGCGGATGAGCTCATGGCGGTGCAGGGTGAATTCAGTGCCTCACAGTTTGTTAAGGATCATGTGGGGGTGGACAATGTGTGCGAGCGGGCAGCAGTGCTTGCAAGCAGCAGGGAATGCAATAAAGCAGGAAAACTTGTCTATAAAAAGCATAAATATGACGGGGTAACGGTTGCGGCAGCAAAGTATCCTGATTAAATATAATTGCAAATAGCTGCATGGTTATATAAAATTAGTAGAGATGGAGATTAACATGAATAAAATTTATATAGTAGGTATGGGACCGGGCTTTGAAAGCATGATGACAAAGCAGGCCGTTAATGCACTAGACGCGAGTGATGTCATAGTGGGTTACACAGTATATATAAAGCTGCTCGGAGAAAAATTCCGGACAAAAGAGCTTTTGACCACTCCAATGCGTCAGGAAAAAGAAAGATGCCATCTGTGCTTTGAAAAGGCACTTGAGGGCAAAACGGTCTCTCTTGTATGTAGTGGTGATGCCGGAATATACGGACTGGCATCTCTTATGTATGAGATTGGACAGGAATATGATAACGTAGAGCTTTCGGTAATACCCGGCATTACGGCGGCAAACAGTGGTGCGGCAGTGCTTGGAGCACCATTAAACCATGATTTTTGCACCATCAGCTTAAGTGACCTGCTCACGCCGTGGGAAAAGATTGAAAAGCGTCTTGTGGCTGCAGCAGAGGGTGATTTTGTCATAGCACTGTACAATCCGTCAAGCCACAAGAGAAAGGACTATCTGATGAGAGCCTGTGATATTTTACTTCGCACGATAGAGCCGGATCGAGCCTGCGGATATGTGGAAAATATCGGACGTGAGGGAACAAGCTATACAGTCTGTACGCTCGGTGAGCTTCGCAGTGCACAGGTCAACATGTTTACGACAGTCTTTATCGGCAATGAGGGTACACAAATAATTGACGGAAAGCTTGTCACAAGGAGAGGATATCAGATTGAGTAGAATACTGATTTTTGCAGGAACAACAGAGGGACGTAAGCTATCAGAGCATCTGTGCGAAAGAGGCATAGAGCATACGGTTTGCGTGGCAACCGAGTACGGTGAAATCGTGCTGCAGGAAAATCCGCTCGCGCATGTTCATATGGGGCGTATGGACAGCGAAGGCATGAGAAGCTTCTTTGCGGAACAAAAATGCAAGCTTATAGTGGATGCAACCCATCCGTATGCAGCCGTTGTTACTGAAAATATAAAGCAGGCAGTTTATGCTTTTAATAAGGCTCATGCTGTTACCGACAATAAGCCGGATAGCTGCATATCAGAAAATATCGAATATGTGCGTCTTAAGAGAGATACGGATATATCAGCAGATTACGATAATATCCGCTATTTTGAGGACAATGAAGCCTGTGCAAGGGCACTTAACAATACAGACGGAAATATACTTCTCACAACAGGAAGCAAGGAGCTGTCAGTGTATTGTAAAACCTCAGACGTCAGGGAAAGACTGTATGTGCGTGTGCTCCCGGGGCTTGAGAGCATAAGCTTGTGCATGCACAATGATATTACAGGAAAGCACATTCTGGCATTGCAGGGACCGTTTAGCACACAGCTCAATGAGGCGCTTATTGACCAATATGATATCAGATGTCTGGTCACCAAAAAAAGCGGTGCGGCAGGGGGCTTTATTGAGAAAATAGCTGCTGCCAAAAATAAAAGCATTCCGGTCTATATTGTGGGGCAGAGTGGGAAAGATGATGGAATGTCATTTGAAGCTGTTTGTGAATATATTGACAGTAAATATATTGACAGTAAATATAACAGGCTTCATATAATGCTTGCCGGCATTGGAATGGGAAATGATGCTTGCATGACAAAGGCGGTTTCGGATGCCATAGAAAGCGCAGATATACTGCTTGGCGCAAGCCGTATGATAGAAAAATACAGTGCGAAGATAGAAAAAAAGCCGTATTATCTTGCAGAGCAGATAATTCCATATCTGCATGAAATATGTGAAGATACTGAAAAATCATGTAATGTTCTTATATTGTTTTCGGGAGATACAGGCTTTTACAGTGGAAGCAGAAAGCTGTATATGGCGATAAAAAATGAAATCTCTGAAGGAAAATTAAATGCTGATGTGTCAATCCTTCCAGGAATTTCATCTGTGTCATATATTGCAGCAGCAGTCGGTGAAACCTACAGCGATGCGTATATATGCAGCATCCACGGAGTAAAGCTGTCCAATATCACATTACGGATTAGCCGTCACGCAAAAACATTTATGCTGATGTCCGGTGTAAAGGATGTAAATATGCTTGGACAGCTATTAAGTAGTGACGAAAGGCATGGATTACAAAATAGCTCGGTAACTGTAGGCTACCAGCTATCATATCCGGATGAAAGTATATCGGTTCTTTCACCACAGGAGTGTACAAAGCTTCAAAGGGATGGGCTGTATATCTGCATGATAAAAAATCCCAATCCGGTTGCAGCAAATGTCACACCTCATATAAGAGATGCAGAGTTTATCCGTGAAAAGGTTCCTATGACCAAAGAGGAAATAAGGCATGTAAGCATCTGTAAGCTTAATTTGAAATTGGATTCAGTGCTATATGATGTGGGAAGCGGAACAGGCTCCATAGCGGTAGAGGCCGCATCGCTTTCTAATGATATGGAGGTCTATGCCATAGAGCAGAAGGAAAATGCCGTGCAGCTTATCACACAAAACAAAGAAAAGCATGGACTTGAAAATATCCATGTGATAAATGCAAAGGCTCCTGACGGAATGGACACTCTTCCAATGCCGACACACGCATTCATCGGTGGAAGCGGTGGTAATCTAAAGGAAATAATAGAGGCTCTTAAAGCAAAAAATCCACATATCCGTATAGTGATAAATGCAATTTCCCTGGAAACAATTTGTGAGATAAAGGAAATATTGTCGGCATATGATGTGAAAAATGAGGATATCGTGCAGCTGCAGGTCAGCCGCTCAAAGCAGATAGGACATTATCATCTGATGCAGGCAGAAAATCCGGTGTGGATATGTTCGTTTGAATAGATAGAAAAGGATGAACACATGAAAATAAACCGTTTTATGATAGCCGCGCCTAAAAGCGGCAGTGGAAAAACAATGATAACCTGCGCTTTACTGCAGCTTTTAAAGGATAGCGGAAAAAATGTATCATCATATAAGTGTGGACCCGACTATATCGACCCGATGTTTCACAAAAAGGTGCTTGGTGTACCTTCAAAAAATCTTGATACGTTTTTTACGGATGAAAAGACAACAGTGCAGCTTTTCTTAGATAAAAGGGCTGATGGCGATTTTGCTGTCCTTGAGGGAGTGATGGGATTATATGACGGGCTTGGCGGAATATATGAGCAGGGTTCGTCATACCATCTGGCAAAGGTAACGCAGACTCCGATAATACTCGTGGTGGACGCAAAGGGCATGGGAAAATCAGTGCTTGCTCTTATAGCCGGATTTTTACAGTATGATACGCAGCACTTGATTAAGGGGGTTCTGCTCAATCGGATGTCGAAGGGCTATTATGACATCATAAAGCCTCTGATAGAGAAAGAGCTTTCCGTAAAAGTAGTAGGATATTTCCCGGAGCAGAAGGATATCAGACTCGAAAGCAGACATCTCGGACTTGTCATGCCGGATGAACTTTCAGATATAAAAAAACAGCTTAATGAAACTGCCGGCAGACTAAAAAAGACTATAGATATGGATTTGCTTATGGATATAGCAGAAGAGGCAGATGAAATCGGTGACAGTGGAAGTGCAGATATATATAATGAAAAAAATATAGGCAATTGTGATCCAAATGATTTTTCACAAAATAAAGCAATGAATACCGTAAACATAGCCGTTGCCATGGATGAAGCATTCTGTTTTTATTACGAAGATAATCTCAGACTGCTCGAAAAATGCGGGGCAAAATTACAGTATTTTTCGCCACTGCATGATACAAAATTACCTGATAATTGTGACGCATTGCTGCTGGGAGGAGGTTATCCGGAGCTGTATACAAAGGAACTGAGTGAAAACGTATCTATGCGGGAGTCCATAAAAAAAGCGTTTAAAGATGGATTGCCGACGGTTGCCGAGTGTGGTGGATTTATGTATCTTCACAAATATATCCATGATATCTGTGATGATACTGATGAGCAAAACAAGGCTGATGTACAAAATAATGCAGATACACAATATAATACAGATACACAAAATGCTGTGAGTGTGTCGCAGCTTGTGGGCGCACTGGATAGTGAATGCCATTTCAAGGGAAAGCTTGTCAGGTTCGGATATATTGAGCTTGCAGAAAAGCATAGCAATTTTTTGCCGCCAAATGAAAAAATAAAGGCGCATGAATTTCATTATTACGACAGCACCGATAACGGAGCCGATTGTATTGCGACCAAGCCGGCCACAGGCAGAAGCTACGACTGCGTGATAAGCCATGATAATTACTGGCTTGGGTTTCCGCACCTGTATTATCCGTCAAATCCGCATTTTGCAGAGAGCCTTGTGAGAAAAGCATATGAATATAGAAGGAATAAAAATGGAAAACTCTTATAAATACTTTAAAAACACAGATTGCAAATATTTTCCGTGTCACAAGGGACTTTCAGAGGAATTTAACTGTCTGTTCTGTTATTGTCCTATGTATAGTATGCCAAACTGTCCCGGAAGTAAGACCTACATAGAGAAGAATGGCAAAAAAATCAAGGTATGCACAGATTGTACGTTTCCACACAGACCGGAAAATTATGATAAAATCATACAGATTTTGATTAGGAATAATAACTGATTTGTAGACTTTTGGGAGTATATTTGATAGTATGTTTAATAGTATATTTATGGAAATTTAGGTTTTAGAAAGTCAGAGGGAATTAAATTGGAGATTAAATGTGAATATTGTGGTTCCATGATACCGGAGAATGCTGAGCAGTGCCCGTATTGTGGTGCCAGTAACAATTCAATAAAAAGGACGGCAGACGGTACACCAAAGACCATAGCAGAGCTGGCAAAATGGTACGAGGACAGACATCTTCCACCATATGAAATCACACGCTTTTTTATAGGAATCGACTACAGACAGCCGAGGGCATTTGGTATTTATCAGGCTGGAAATGAATTTATCGTCTACAAAAATAAGGCCGACGGCACTCGTGCGGTGCGATATCAGGGTACAGATGAGGCGTATGCTGTTAATGAGCTGTATCTTAAATTAAAGGATGAGATTTTAAATCAAAAAGCGCATCAGCAGAAGCATACGAATGAGAATTTTGCACAGGAAACGAAGAAGGTTTTTTCAGATACATTTTCATCTAAAAATGTAAATGAGTATATCATTAAACCATCTATTGCTATTGTTATAGGCATTGTTATGTTCATTGTCCTGATTATAGTTGGATTTGCACTCAATGATACGTATAAGGGCATTGGCTGGGATTTGCTGATATCGGGTATTGCCGGTATTGTAGGCGCATTTTTTCTGACGGACTTTATTGAAAATCACAAAAGGTTTAAGCCGTTCGGACTGTACGCGGCCTGGCTTAAAAAGCCAAAGTGCAGTGCAATGCGTCATGCTATGCATTATTTTATTACTGTAGTTTTAATTGCACTTGTGCTCATTACACCTATACACAATTATTGCAAAACAGATTACTTTAAGTATAATGACACGGTGTATGTAAACAGTCATTATAGCTGGTTCGAATACGATGACGACAGTTATGATTATAATGAAATCAGTCGTTCGGATGTTCCGCAGGAGGTTTTGGACAACAAATCCCTATATGGCTTTGACTATTCAGATCTGGTGTGGGACAGCTCGATTATTAAATTTGAGAATAGCGGCTATTATGAAGACCACTATGAGAGCTCGGGCAGCTCGAGCAGTGATTATGACAGTGACTATGATTGGGATTCCGGTGATAGCTGGGATTCGGGCGGCAGTGACTGGGATAGTGACTGGTGATTATTGTATAACATAAAAATATGGCAGGAAGTCTATCTATCAGGATTTCCTGCTGTTTTTTAATATTAGGGATTAGATAATTGATGCATGATGCAAGGCGGAAATAGAAAAACTTGAAAAAAATGGTGTAAAAAGTGGTGTAAATACCGCCAAAATCAATTTAATAGAAAATTTATAAAGCCTGAAACCTCAGTAAAATCAAGGGTTTCAAAAATTTTATTCAAAAAATTAGCACTCAAGGGTTGACATTGCTAATAGGTGGTGGTATGTTATGTACAGATAAAAAATTAGCACTCCAAAATACAGAGTGCTAACAAATAAAAAGCATACTTCAGATGGAGCGTGTGACCAATGGAAAATGAAAACAAAGAACTAGAGTTGAGCGAGAGACAGCTTACCATACTGGATGCGATCATCCGTAATTATCTCGCCACAGGAGAGCCGGTTGGCTCACGTACAATTTCAAAATATACAGACCTTAATTTAAGCTCGGCAACAATCAGAAATGAGATGAGCGACTTAGAGGAGATGGGCTATATAGTACAGCCACATACCTCAGCAGGAAGAATCCCTTCGGATAAGGGCTACAGATTATATGTAGACCATCTTATAGAGACAAACGATAAGAAGGAAAAAGAGCTTTCTGATATGAAGGAGCTGGTCATTGAAAATACCGAGAAGATGGAGCAGGTGTTAAAGCAGGCGGCAAAGGTACTTGCAAACAATACCAATTATGCCACACTGGTTTCTGCACCGGATGTCAATCACAATAAGGTGAAATTCATCCAGCTTTCACAGGTTGATGAGCAGCACCTGCTTGCAGTAATTGTTATGAACAACAATATGGTCAGAAACAAGATGCTTGATTTATATGAGCCGCTTGACAATGAGACAATACTTAAGCTAAACATTCTGCTTAACACCTCATTAAACGGACTCGCAATGAACGAGATTAATCTTGGAAACATTGCAAGCATAAAGGAACGCGCTGGTATCCATTCAGGAATTGTCTCTGATGTGATTGATGCATTGGCACAGACCTTCGCGGAGAGTGAGGATCTTAAGATTTACACCAGCGGAGCGACAAACATTCTGAAGTATCCTGAGCTTTCGGATTCCAATAATGCAGCGACACTTTTGTCAGCATTTGAGGAAAAGGAAGAACTAGCAAGCCTTGTTACCGAATCTCTTTCCGATTCTGAGAAGAAGGACAATGGAACAGGTATTCAGGTTTATATAGGAAATGAATCTCCAATCCAGACCATGAAGGACTGCAGTGTTGTCACTGCGACATATGATCTGGGTGAGGGCGTAAAGGGCACGATAGGAATTGTCGGACCAAAGCGTATGGATTATGAAAAAGTAATGGATAATCTAAAGACTCTTAAATCCCAGTTAGATGGAATTTATAAGAAGTCAGAGGATGAAACATAGGAAGGTGGTCAAAAATGCCAGAGGATATTAAAAAAGAAACAATCGACAATGAGACTGCAGAAAACAAAGCAGAAGAGATAGAGATTGAAGGAGCTGATGAGGAAAGCACTCAGGCAGCCGAAGAAGCAAAAGATACAGATGTGAAGGACACTGAATCAGAGGATGATGCTTCAGCTGATGCAGATGCCAAAGCAGATGAAAAGTCTGATGAAAAGAAAGGTCTCTTCAAGAAAAAGAAAAAAGACAAGAAGGATGAGCAGATTGAAGAGCTTAACGATCGTCTGAAAAGACAGATGGCAGAGTT
>OIYY01000231.1_pt1 | contig 43367 bp, 35 predicted proteins | sample 1588341 | NCBI WGS metagenome assembly OIYY01 (sample SAMN03283287) | human gut metagenome | biome: human-associated habitat; material: feces | host: Homo sapiens | place: Peru | collected 2012 | reverse complement strand
AATTAAAAACTCTTAAAAGTTTAAAAACTTTTTGATGGTAAAGCTGTTTGCCGAACTTGATGGATTTTTCTGCATTGGGTATTTGTGTTTGATGTAGCAAATTTTATTTTGTTTGTTGTTATAATGAATACAAATAAGGTTCAAAAATGTCTATAATTTCAACATACTTACCCCGTGTAAATTCTAAATGCTTTCGTACGATAAATAGTATCCGTACGAATTTGGGAATGCGTCCATTCAGGGATTCAAAACTCTTAGAAAAAATTGAAGGGGTTGATGTTGTCGATTTTTCAAAAAACATCGGCTTGAAAGTTCCAAAAGAGGCTAAGACGTATAGTTATGTTAAAATTGGCAAAAAATCCGATAACGTCTTTTCTCGTGAAATTGTTTCGTTTTTTGATTCGCAAAAGCGTTTGATATCAAGGATTTTTCAAGAAAATGGTATAAATGTAAAGCAACGATTGTATAGTTACAAGAAAAAAACTCGAATTATCCAAACTAGAGAATATAGTACGGCAAGATTACCAGAAACATACAGGGCAAATATTGATATATACAACAAACTAGGGGATTGGCATGTTGTGTCTTTGGAAAAACAAATTAAGGAAAAAGTTTCAGAATTTGTGAAAGAAGGCAAGAAAGCATTGCAATTGTTGACTAGACGTGTTGATTATGACCCAAAAGATATGGATTTTGAACAAATTACTTATACAAAATATCCATTAAATTTGGGTTTTGGCAAAAAATCTGATAAACAAGTTCTAAGTGCCAAAATCAAAAAGGGGAATAAAGACGTAAAAATTTCTGAACTTAAACAAACGGCTAATCTGGGTATTGATGAAAGTGATGAATTTTTAAAATATCGTATCCTTGACCCTAGAACGGCTGATGGTATGGAATATCTAACTTACAAATTTTTAAGGGATAAAAATTTGGACAAATTGTATCTTCGAGTTTATCCTTTAGATTCTGATGTAGGAAAAAATTCTGCGGGATATTTTTCTGCAAGAAAGTCTCAAATTTGTTATAGTCCAGTTTTAGAAAATTATTATTCAGAAGATGTTGTCGCTGTTGTTGCACATGAAACGGAACATGCTTATCAGCATTCTCTAATTGGACGAGTTGGTAAAGGTATAAATTCATACGAATACGAGGCTTTGCGAGAATTTGGTCCAATTGAATATGGGGATAATAATTTTAGAAAATCTATTGAGTACGCTATTGCAAGGGATGAGTATCCTTCGTATTCTGCGACAGAAGATTTATCAAATAATCGATTGTATCAAGAAAATTTGTTAGAAGTTGATGCTTTTGCAGCTGAAGAACCTGCCAAAAAAGCTTATACTAAAAATTTGAAAAATTTCGAATTTTTTGACCAATTTTAAAATTTTTCAAGAAAAGTTTTTGAAATTTCAAAAATCTTGATTGTAGTACATGTTTGTCATACAATCAATTTGAGAAATAGCATTTAAGGAGAAATTATGAACGAGCTGTTAAAAAAATCCGCTGTTGAACAGAGTAAAGCTCTGAAAAATAAAGAAATTTCTGCCGTAGAACTTACAACTGCCGCATTTGAACGAATTGATGGTGTGGAAAGTAAGATTGGTGCATTTAACTCTTTGACAAAAGATATCGCACTTTCTACTGCAAAAAAAGTTGATGAAAAAATTGCAAAAGGTGAAGAATTACCACTTTTAGCTGGTGTACCTTTGGCGTTGAAAGATAATATGAACCTTGTTGGTTCTCGTACAACTGCGTCATCTAAAATTTTGGAAAACTTTGTTTCTCCATTCAACGCAACTGTTACGGAAAAATTGTTAAATAACTTAGTTCCAATTGTTGGTAAAGCTAACTTAGACGAATTTGCTATGGGTTCTTCAAACGAAAACTCTGCATTTAATAAAGTTCACAACCCTTGGGATTTGAATAAAGTTCCTGGCGGTTCATCAGGTGGTTCAGCTGCTAGTGTTGCCTCTTGTGAAGCTACATTGGCACTTGGTTCTGATACTGGTGGTTCAATTCGTCTTCCAGCTAGTTTTTGCGGTATTGTTGGGATGAAGCCTACTTATGGTAGAGTTTCTCGTTATGGTTTGATTGCGTTTGCATCATCTCTTGACCAGATTGGTCCTTTTGCAAGAACAGTAGAAGATGCAGCAAACTTATTGGAAGTAATTTCTGGTCATGACCCTAAAGATTCAACTTCTTTAGATATGCCAGTTGAACATTATTCTCAAAGTTTGAATAATGACCTAAAAGGTAGAAAAGTTGGTGTAATCAAAGAACTTATGGGCGAAGGAATTTCTCCAGATGTTCAAAAAGCTATTGAAAACGCAATCGAAACATATAAAAAATTAGGTTGTGAAATTGTTGAAATTTCATTGGATAAATTAAAATATTCAATCGGAATTTATTACATTTTGGCTACTGCTGAATGTTCATCAAACCTTGCAAGATTTGATGGCGTTAGATATGGTTATAGACACCCAGATGCTAAAAATCTTCTTGAATTATACACAAAATCAAGAGCAGAAGGTTTTGGTCCAGAAGTTAAACGTCGTATAATGCTTGGTACATACGCATTGTCATCAGGTTATTATGATGCTTATTACAAAAAAGCTCAACAAATGAGAGCTTTGGTTACAGAAGACTTTAGAGAAGCATTTAAAAATGTAGATATTTTGATTTCTCCAACATGTCCAAACACAGCGTTTGAACTTGGTGCAAAATCATCAGATCCATTGTCAATGTATTTGACTGATATTGCAACTATTAGTTGTAACTTAGCAGGTCTTCCTGGTATCAGTGTTCCTGCTGGATTTGATTCTACTGGTATGCCAATTGGTTTACAAATTCTTGCTCCTCAGTTTGAAGAAGCTAGATTGTTCAACTTTGCTCATCGTTTTGAACAAGAAAATGATTTCTACACAAAATTGGCAAATGTATAATTGGACAATAAAATGATATAATTTTAAAAGGCAGGATGTAAATCCTGTCTTTTTTTGATTTTTGACAGAGGAAAAGGAACAAGGAAATGAGTTCATTATAAAAGGCTCTAAGGTCTTAAGTTCTTTATGTAATTAATCTGCCATTCTGAGCGAAGCGAAGAATCCAGCTGATTTTATTGTGTTGGAATGACAATAGTGCCCAACTCTCTCCAAGGGAGAGAGAGAAATTGTCTTTGAGCAGAATGCGAAAAGGTACAATTTCGAGAGAGGGTTCTTCTTTTTTTCAATCAACCCCTCTCTCTTAATCCCTCTCCCTCGGAGAGGGAAACAACTAATCGCAAAGGTCATACTGAACAGAGCGAAGAATCTAGCTGATTTTTGAATTCCAAAGTAATTCCCAAATAATTTTAATTGTAAATAAATGTAAAGTGCCTATGCAAATGTCTGAAACCCAGTTATAATGCCCTATATGATATGATATGATATGATATGAGGGGCAGTTTACCCAAAGTGCTAAAATCTTTATAATTTACTTATGAAGATTTTAAAAAATAAAGCCTTTACACTTGCAGAAGTCCTTATAACTCTAGGTATCATTGGTGTTGTCGCGGCAATGACAATTCCTAGTTTAATGACTAAATATCAGAAACATGTTGCTCTTACTAGGTTAAAAAAGACTTATTCTCAATTAAATCAAGTCTTTAAATTGCTTAATGAAGAACAGGGTTTAGAGGTGATGGAGGGACTACCTAAGAATACTGTTCCAACTTATATATTGCCATATTACGCTGGTGCAAAATACTATCCTCCGAATTCTAACCATCGATTAGCTATGTGTTATAGTCCCAATCATTATTATTTAGGAGCAAAATCTAGTAATGCACAATACTCAACATTACCCGTAAGTGGGAAAAAAGGTGCTTGTGGTGGGTATATTTCAACTCCGTTTATGCCATCTCATACGGCTTCAATTGAATTGGTAGATGGTACTTGTATTGGTTTTAATTATTTTGCATCTGAGGGAATTAGTATATTTGTGGATATAAATGGAAGTGCAAACCCTCCGAATTGTCTGGGTAAGGATTTATTTTTCTTAAAAGTTGATTCAAATAGTTCAGCTGTTCTCCCTGTTGAGAAGTGGGGAATGTATGATCAAACAAAATTTGGGGCATATAAAATAATAAATGATGGTTGGCGATTTGCAAAAGATTATCCTTGGTAAATTTATATTTTGGTTATGCGGGGCAACGTCTCAGAACACTCTATAAATCTTAATCGTATTTGTCATACTGAGCGAAGCGAAGTATCTCAAACTGTTTTCGTTAAGGTTAACCCCTCTCCTCAATCCTCAGCCATATGGCACGCAGTTTCACTCGACTCAACTTTGTTTTGTCGGTTCGGCTAGTGTCCTCAAGTCGAGTATATTTCTATTCAGTCATTGCGAACGAATGTGAAGCAATCCAGCTTATTTATGTTGTCGGCGTGGCAACGCCGACCTACAATCTTAGTATGACGAGCCGCCCTCGTACTGTCATTCCGAATTTATTTCGGAATCTCTATCTGGTGCGTTCGGAATGACAGTACGATTTATTTATTATAACAAAATGTAAAGATTTCTTGTGTCTAAGAAATTAAAGTATTTGAAAATTCTTTATATATGTAGAGACTTTATGTTTTTTTTAAGGAGTGCTTAATATGGCTAATTTTTTTGATATTTCAATCCCAAAAGGAATAACTACAAATACTGTATCTTTGTCTAATAATGTAAAGCAACAGGAAAATACCTTTGATGTTGGAATTAAAGCAAATAGTGACAAAACATATTCTAAAATTGAACATTCAAATTCTCAACCTTTGAGTGAGGAACAAAAAGCAGAAAAACAAAAAGCTAATCAAAAACAACTAGATGAAATGGCAAAGATGAAACGAGCTGGAAAGACAATTTCTTCAACTGTTTCAGGTGCTGGGGGTTCTACACTAACTATGTTAGAAACATACGACAAGAATGGAGAACTGAAAACGGTTCAAACAAAAAGAAGTGATGGTTCAATTTCTTATACTGCTAATTATGATAATGGTAAACAAATAAGTGGAGAAGGATATTTTGAAGATGGAACTATAGCTTCGAAATCTGAGTTTAAAGATGGAAACCTTATAAAAGAAACATCCTATTCTTCAGATGGGAGTGGAAAAGTTGAATCTTCCACTAGCTATGAATATTTCCCTAATGGAAAATTGAAATCAGAAGTGCGAGAACATCCTCTATTCCCTTCTAAAAAAGAGTATTATGAAAATGGTAATTTGAAATTTGAGCAAGATAGCTCGAATATTAATGAGTATGATGAAACGGGTAAATTATTGAAAAAAACTTTTAAATCTCATATTGAAGAAGAACCTTCTTCTGTTACATATTATGAATATGATAAAGAAGGTCGAGAAGTATCTTCTTCCACATATTCAGAGGATGGCAAAACGTTAATTTCTAAGACTGAAACCCAATATACAGGTAATAAAACATGTACAATTGTTTACGATGCTTCTGGCAAGGAAAAATTTAGGACAGAAGAAGAAATAATGTCTGATGGTTCTATTATCCGAAGAGAAGATAATCAATTTTTATCAAGAACAAAAGTTGTTCATGATGAAAAGTTAAATTCTGAAGAAACTTATGTTTATACGGAGAATGGAGACCTAATAGCTTATTCAAAACCATATATAAATACCGAAGAGGAAGGTGTAATTGATGATAAATACTATGACGCAAAAGGAAATGAAATTTCATATGATGAATATGTGACAATTTTAGAACGTTCTAGGGAAAAGTAAATACTTAGTTGCCTTAATAATGTCGGTCACAAACATTTAAAGTAAGCTGGATTGCTCAGCATGGCAAATTTGTTTGGCAAGAGATTCTTCGGGTAAATATGTAAGGTTTTATTTATCTTTCAATGGTTTATCCCTCAGAATGACGTAATCGTAACGACCTTATTTCCATGTTCCCTATTGCCCTTATACAACTTATAGACTTTTTCCCTCATCGGCGTTATTGATTTTTTTTGTCTATGATATTATAATAAAAGCAATAAACATAAGGAAAAAAGAAAGAGTAATGGACGAGTCGAGTTTGGGTACGATTGTTATTAATTGGATTATAGTATTTTTACTATTACTTGTGAATGCCTTTTTTGTCGCTGCTGAGTTTGCTATTGTAAGAGCAAGAAAAGCTAAGATTGAACAATTGACAAAAGATGGTAATGTAGATGCTAAGTTGGCACTAAAAGCATTGGAAGATATGAATTTCTTCATTGCAGCAGTTCAAGTTGGTGTAACAATTGCAAGTATCGGTATTGGTTGGTTTGGTTCTCCAACCATCGAAAAAATGATGGCTCCATTGATAAATTATTTCCCTTCTGCACAGTCTTATCTTGTTCCTTTGACTGCTGTGGTTGCATTCGTTGTAATTACATTTTTACATGTTGTAGTTGGTGAACAAGTTCCAAAATGTATTGCTCTTCAATATCCAGAAAGAATTTCACTTTATGTTGCAAAGCCTATGGATTTGTTTATGACAATTTCAAAACCATTTGTATGGTGCTTGAATAAGGCTTGCAATTTGATTTTGCATGTTTTTAAAATTCCTGTAAGTTCAGCGAGGGTTGTTCATACTATTGAAGATTTAGACTTGCTTGTTGATACAAGTTATGATGAAGGGGTTTTAAACGAAACTGAAAAGGATATGCTTCATAATATGTTCAAATTTTCTGATTTGACAGCTCGTGAAGTTATGATTCCTAGAACGGATATGATTTGTGTTCCAATCGATATGTCACTTGATGAATTAAACAAGATTGCAACAGAAAATCAATATACTAGATATCCTGTTTATGATGGCGATATTGACCATATTACAGGTTTAATTCACGTTAAGGATTTGTATTCTTTAGCGATTAAAGACAAAGTTTGCCCAATAAAAGCTATTCAACGTAAGATTATGCTTGTACCAGAAACAATCACGATGGATAATTTGGTTTTGGAATTTAAAAAGAATAAATCTCAAATGGCTGTTGTTGTTGATGAATTTGGTGGAACTTCTGGTATTATTACTTTGGAAGATGTTTTGGAAGAAATCTTTGGTGATGTTCAAGACGAATTTGACGAAGAAGCTGAGATTGATATTAAAGAAATTAAGCCAAATCATTATCTTGTTAACGGTATGATGCGATTGGATGAATTGGCTAGTTATTTTGATATTCCGCCAGAAAAACTTGAAGATGATGATGTTGATACAATTGCAGGTATTGTAGTAAAAGAACTTGGCAGAATTGCAAATATAGATGATTTTGTTGAATATAGAGATTTTACATTCACTGTAAAAGAAGTGGATGGTGCTAGAATTACTAAAATATTACTTGTTCATGAAGCTCCAAAAGTAGAAGAAAAACAAGAAGTTGAAAAATAATTAATTTTGTAATTAACAAAGAGAGCCATTTTTGCTATTGCAAAAATGGCTCTCTTCAATTTAATTTATTTTTTACACTTGAACTCTAATCAAGCTATTTACACTTGTAATTGCAGGGTCATTGTTAAAGATATTTACTACATTTTGCATATCTTTTTCTTTACAAATTTCTGTAATAACAGTGATTTTTGCTGCGTGGTTTCCTGCAACTTCTTTTTGAACGATACTTGCTAAACTTATATTATGTTCTTCGCAAGCTTTACCGATACGACCAATTACCCCAAGGCTATTTTGTGCCGTAATTGATAAGTAATATTTGTTTTCAGTTTCTTCAATAGGAATCATTTCCGCATTTTCGTGGTGATTACATCTCATCATTGGTAGCAAGTAATCAGTTTTTCCTATTTCAGAAGCTATTGCTAAAATATCACCGACAACTGAACTTGCAGTTGGGAATTCTCCAGCTCCAGGCCCAGATAGAGTTACATCTCCAACTGGATGACCTGTTAAACTTACTGCATTTGTAACATAGTCAATGTGTGCAAGTGATTTTGAAATAGGTACAAGCATTGGGTGAACTCTTACATCTGCTTTGCCATCTTCACTAAGTTCTGCAGAAGCAATAAGTTTAATTTTGTAACCCATTTCGTTTGCTGCTTGCATATCGTCTGGGCTAATTTTTGTTATCCCTTCTCGATAAACATTTTCAAATTTAATTCTTTTGCCAAATGCAATCGTTGCAAGGGTTGTAATTTTATATGCTGCGTCAAAACCTTCAACATCTCCAGTTGGGTCAGCTTCGGCATAGCCTAATTTTTGAGCTTCATCCAAAACATCTGCATAAGATGCCCCTTGTACGTCCATTTTTGTCAAAATATAATTTGTTGTTCCGTTAAGAATTGCTTTTATTTTTGAAATTTTATTCCCAGCCAAAATGGTTTTTATTGGCATGATTAGTGGAATTCCGCCTGCAATTGCAGCTTCGTATAGAACAACTTTGTTATTTGTTTCTGCAAAGTTAAATAATTCTTCGCCGTGTTTTGCAAGTAATTCTTTATTCGCAGTAACAATATGTTTTCCATTTTTTATAGCAGTTTTAATCAAATCAAAAGCAGGTTCTACGCCACCTACAAGTTCTGCTACAATGTCAATTTCTGGGTCGTTAACAATTTCATACGCATTGTCAGTGATGATACTTTCATCTAATCCTTCAATGTTACGTTTTTTGTTTTTGTTACGTACCGCAATTTTTACAACTTCAACATTTTTGAAGTTCTGAAGTGTTTTAAAAACGCCACTTCCTACTGTCCCTAGACCAATTAGTCCAATTTTAATTTTCTTTTCCATAGATTGTATTGTAGCATAATAAAAATAATAAGTGAAGAGTTTAAAAAGTTGCATATGTGGGAAGTAAGATTTATAATCTAAAATTTTGAAAAATAAAAATATCCATGATATTATTAACCTATGAAAAGAAAACCAACAGTTGCAATAGTAGGAAGACCGAATGTAGGAAAATCAACTTTCGTTAACCGTTTAATCGGGGCGAGAAATTCTATCGTGCATGATATGCCTGGTGTTACCAGAGATAGAATTTATTTTGATGTTGAATGGCAAAATAAAGGTTTTACTGTTATTGATACTGGCGGTATTATCCCTGGTGATGGGGATGATATTATGGTTTCTATTTTTGACCAAGCAAGATTAGCTTGTGAGGAAGCAGATAGAATTATTTTCCTTGTTGATGGAAAAGATGGCATCAACCCTGTTGATTATGATATTGCAAATATTTTGCGTCAATCTGGAAAGCCAATATTTTTAGCTGTTAACAAGTGTGATAACCCAGATTCATTACTTATGACAAGTGATTTTTATGCGTTGTCTGTTGGTAATCCTATTGGAATTTCTGCTCTTCACGGTTCTGGCGGGGTTGGAGATTTATTGGATGTTGTAACTGAAGGTTTTGACGTATCTGAAGAGGAAGAAAAAGATGGTCGCATAAGAATTGCGATTGTTGGTCGTCCTAATGCTGGAAAATCTTCTATCGTAAATTCTTTGTTGAATACTCAAAGAGTTATTGTTTCTGATGTTTCTGGAACAACAAGAGATAGTATTGATAGTTTTATAACTTATAATGACAAAGAGTTTGTTATAGTCGATACTGCTGGGATTAGAAAAAAATCTAAAGTTGATTATGGTGTTGAAAAATTTGCTGTTGATAGAGCAATTCGTTCAATTAGAGAATGTGATGTTGCGGTTCTTGTAATTGATGCAAAAGAAGGAATTTCTGACCAAGACAAAAAGATTTCTTCCATCATTACTGAATCTGGAAAAGGTATTATTGTTGCAATCAATAAATGGGATTTAATTGAAGAGAAAAAAGCTAATACAATCAATAAGTTTGAACAAGAACTTGCGAAAGACATTCCATTTTTGAGTTATGCTCCAAAGATTTTTATTAGTGCATTGACAAAACAAAGACTTGGGCAGATTTTTGATAAAAGTTTAGAAGTTTATGAACAATGCGTTAAACGTGTTTCTACTGGTTTGTTGAATAAAGTTATTAACGAAGCATATGCTCTTAATCCTCCAACAAGTTTCAAGGGCAAGAGATTGAAGGTTTTATATACAACACAAGCTGCTATTCAGCCTCCGACATTTGTTTTGTTTGTTAATAATGAAGAACTTTTGAAAGATAGTTATAAAAGATATTTGGAAAACAAGTTGCGTGAAGCATTTGGTTTCTTTGGTACACCTATTAGAATTTCTGTTCGTGAACGTAAAGAAAAAGGTAGAAAATAATCTTTTTAAATTTCGTCTTTATAATTTTCAAGAGTTTTATTGATTTGTTCAATCATTTTATCTCTGAGGCTCTTGGGGGAGATTATTTCACAATTTATTGAATAACGCATAAGCCTTTTTAGTAGAATATCAAATGGTTCGTTCTTGTTTATAATTGTAAGATTTCCATCTTTGTCATAACCGTCTGAATATTCATTTTCTTTTATTTTGTATGTTTTCGCTAAACGGTTTTTCAATTTGTAAACAACTGTTGTTGTCAGTTCAGTTGAATTTGCAATTTGTGGTTGTTTTGCGATTGTTAGGATGTTCGAAATTGGAATATTTATATTTTCATATCCATTGGGGTTGTACACTCTTAAAAATACCTCTTCTGGTTCGTAAATTATTTCTTTAGGAGTGCATTTACATTTAATTTCTTTATTGTCCTTTAGGTAGATTATAACGACGACAAAATTCTCTTTGCATATATGTTTGCAGTAGTCAATTTTATCTTCAAGGCTTGAATAAAAGAATGAAAAATTATAATTTTTTGAGATATTTTTTAGCTTATTTTTATAAATATCATCCATCCTAAAATCCAGTTCTTGCAATAGATTCTGGATATTTTTACATATTTCCTTATCTGGAAAATTTTCAGATATTTTTGTTAAAATTCCAATAGAAATTAAATCTTCATTCGAAAAAGGAATGGAGTATAGTCCGTTTTTAAGAATAAATTTATTGTTCTCTTTTACAACATTAAGGCCAAAAACTTTTAGAGTGTTTAAGTATTTATTTAAAACAACTTGAATATGATTTGTTGTTTGGTCTTCATTAAAATCATCAATAAATATATTTATAACGCTTTGGTAATCTGCTTTGTCTTGGTACAAAAGTTTAAGAAGTTTGAAAATTTTGATACATCCGTCATTTAATTTTTGGCTATCTTTCTTCAAGGTAACCTTCTTTCATTTTTGTTAAGTTTTCAATGAGTTCTATTTTGAATTCTTGAGGGTAGAGAACTTTACAGTTTGGAGATAAAGACATAATTCTCTGCATAATATCAAATTTGTTTGGAGAAAATATTTCTATTTTTGTTGTTTCAGTATTTTTATCAATAATTTTCTCATTTTTTTGTAGGTCAATATGTTCATTTGGCATGGTGTAAATTTCATATCCTACGTGGTATATAGGAATTTTCAAATCTGATTTTTTAAGATTAATTCCTGCAATTTTTATTATTCTTGAAACTAAAAAACTTGAATAATTTTGGTATTCTGAATTGAATCCATAGACATATAATTTCCCGTTTACAATATCTAATTTGTCTACAATTATATTAATGTTTTTTCTGCCTGAATTTGGGGAATTATAAAAGATAATTATTTCATTATTAGAGCCGGAATAGGTTATCAAATCCCGAATTATTACGGGTTCAATGTTGTGTAATGGCGAAATGTTTTGTAATTTTATCTTTAAATCTTCATTGGTAATGTAATGTGAAAATTTATTTAAAAAATTTTGCAATGATAATAAATCTGAAAGCTCAATTGATTTATAAATTGCTTTAAAAACTTTAATTATGCTTTGAGCTTGTTCATTTGTAATTTTTAATTCAAAAGGATGTGAATCTATTGCATAACGTGTAATTCCGCTTTCTGTAAATCTCGTGATTTTACATCCAGATTTTCTAAGCGAATTTAGGTAAACTCTAAGTGTATCAATAGATACGGACTCATGTAAATACTCATGATTTTCGATTTCTGTTCTTAATTCCTGATAAGATTTAGGTCCTTCTAATAGTAGTGAAAATATGATTATAGACTTAAATCCAGTAAAAGACATTAGATTATATGTAACTTTATTTGTTTTAAGAAACTCTTTCATAATATCTTTTTTGTTTTACCTCAAATCCACTCTATCACAAACTTTCAGGATTTTCTAATAATTATTTTTCCCATGCTCCATGCTTTTACTGTAATTATTATTTGTCAAATAAAATTTGTTGAAAATTTTACATGATTTCATTAAATTATCTTCATTAAGAAATGATAATTTGAATTTTACTTAGAGGCTCAAGGGGCATGGTCAAATGTAAAATTTTTATGTAAATTCTTTACTTGTAATAACCGAGAATTAGGTCTAAAGTTATAAACATAGAAAGCCGAATTAAAATCATATGGCTACCAGAAAAGTGGAAGGAAAAATTAAATAACACATTACATAAAATGTAATTTGGGAAGTAGATGGACAAAAGATTAGAAACAGAGGTGATGGCAAAGTAGTCCACAAGGGAAAAGAGATTATTGAGGTACAGTATAGATAAACTGTTCAGATTAGGGATATTTTTTTAGTTTACATCTTAAGAATAAATAATTATATATCTAGTTTATTAAGGGAGTAAGTTAAAGACTTAAGAAGAGAGTAAGGATAGTTGTAAACTTTTAATTAGCTTGTACTTGATTAAGTATAAGCTTTTTTATATAGTGAGGTTATGGAAGAGTTAGAGCCAAAAAGAGTTATAGCGTTGATGTCAGGAACGTCTTGCGACAGTATAGATGCGGGACTTTGCGAAGTTTTTCCTGATATGTCTGTAAAATTAATCAAGGGTATAAATTATAAATATCCTCCTCATATTCAATCAAAAATTTTTCAAATTTTTAGAGGAGAAGCTTCTGTTAAAGATATTTGCATGATGAATTTTGCTATTGGAAAATGTTTTGCTGATGCTTCAAAAGTATTGATTGAGGAATTTGGGAAACCCGATTTTATTTCAAGTCATGGACAAACAATTTATCATTATCCATTTGATGAAAAGATTGATGATGTTAGTTTAAAAAGTACTCTTCAAATTGGTGAAAGTTCTGTTATCTCTCAAGAAACAGGATGTATGACTATTTCAAATTTTCGAGAAGCTGATATTGCTCAAGGTGGGCAAGGAGCTCCACTGGTTTGTTTTGCTGATGAAAAATGGTTCAAAAAACGTGGTAAAAATTTCGCTATTCAAAATATTGGTGGAATTTCTAATGTAACTGTTGTGTCAAAAGATTTTGAAACATTTGGTTTTGATACAGGCTTAGGGAATATTATGATTGACTATTGCATGAATAAATATTTTAACAAGCCTTATGACAAAGATGGCGAAATTGCGAAAAGTGGGGTTGTTTCAGATTCTTGGCTTGATTGTTTGCTGCAAGATGAATATTATTTACTAGAACCTCCAAAATCTACTGGTAGAGAATATTTTTCTGCAAGGTATATTGAAAATGCTCTTAAATTTGCTCCAGAAAATCCTTGCGATATTATTGCAACAGTAACAGCTTTAACTGCGAAAACTATTGCTCAAAGTTGGGAAAGATTTATTTATCCAAATGTAGGTATTCATGAAGCCGTAATTTGTGGCGGAGGGGCTTATAATCCTACTTTAATGGGCTTTTTAAGAACATATTTGCCATCTTATATTGATTTGAAAACTTGTGAAGATTATGGAATTTCTAATAATTTTAAAGAAGTAATGGCTTTTGCACTTTTGGGTTACTGTACATATTATGGAATCCCGAATAATTTGCCTTGTTGTACAGGGGCGAAAAAACGTGTAGTTATGGGAAAGATTTCGTATTAAGTTGAAACTTCAATAGGGGTGTTAATTTTATAAGGCACTTGGGTCGAAATATCCAAGTGCCTAATTTTTGTGTGTACTTTTTTGTAAAATTCATGTTAACAAATGTAACAAAGCTGAGAGCATGTGAAATCGAGCCTTTTGGGATGTTTTTATATATTTGAGAGCAAAAAAGAGAGCTAATTATGAGTTTAAGTATTTCACAACAAAATTCATATCTTAAAAAGCCTTTGGGTCAAAGAACCGAAAGTAATCAAAATGCGGGTTCTTCACGTACTCAAGTTGCTCAAAATTTGCAATCAGGTTCTGCAGGTGCAACAAGAACTGTTACCCTCGCACCTAAAAAGCATTCTAGATTTGTAGCGGGTCAAGGTAATTTAGATTCAAGAGCTGCAAGAAGGAGTACTGCAAGATTACAGGATGTTAATAAAAGACCGACTCAAGGTTATTACGATACATCAAGGAACGATTATTTTACAAAACAAACTTCTTCTGATAGATCAATTTGGACACAATCTCAAGGATATTCAAACTTCAATTTTGGCCAAATGACCGGTGCTAATATGTTTGGCATGAACGGTATGAATGGTATGAACCAAACAGGTGCAATGGGTATGTTGAATAAAATTGGTGGCCAATTGGGTATTGATGCTGGAACAATTAATACTGTTGGAGCTATTTATAATGGGGTTCAACAAGTTGGAAATATCTTTGGTATAAATCCAACTCAACAACTAGGTTCTGTCCTAGGTTCATTTGGTGGTAGCCACTCAACAAGTTCATCTGTTTCTTCAAGTGCTAATACTGCAATTTCTAATATGAACTCTGCAAAAGATGTGGTATCTTTAAAACAAGCTATTGAAGGAGCAAAATCAGAACAAGCAAGTCTTTCTCAATTAGCTGGACAGGTTGATGCAAAACAATCTGCGGTAACTTCTGCAACAACTGCGAAAAAAGAAGCAGAAAAATCTGTTTCAGATAAAAAACAAGCTGTTTCTACGAAAGAACAGTCTGTTAAATCATTAACAACTTCAAAAGATGTAAAACAAAAACAACTTGATGCTGCAACTCAAAATGAAACAAAATGTTCTGAAGCTTATGACAAGGCTCAAGAAGCAACAAGTGCTGCTCAAGATGATGTGACATCTGCACAAAATGAATTGAATAGTGCAACAACTGATGAAGCTAAAGCAGCTGCACAAGCAAAATTGACTAAGGCTCAAGCAAAATTAGAAAAAGCTAAAGCTCAAGAAGCAAAAGCTAAAACTGCTCTTGACCAAGCTACAAAAGATAAAGAGGCTGCTCAAGAACAATTGAATAAAATAACTGAACAATTAGATAAGGCTCAAAAAGAATTAGAAACATCTAAGACTGAATACCAAGAAGCTGAAAAAGATTTAAAAACTAAAGAAGAAGCATTAGAGAAGGCTGAGAAAGATTTAGATTCAGCAAAACAAGCAAAACAAGATTATGATGCATTGTCTGCAGAAATTACATCTCAAGAAGCTCGTTTAGAACAATTGGATAATCAAGAAAAAGAAGCATATAGTGATACAACAAAAGCTATTAAAGAGCGAGAAGCAAAAATTGGTGACAAAACTGATGATAAAAAATTAAATAAATTAAAGAAAGAACAAAATGAACATGGTGATAATATTGTAAAACTTCAATGTTTAAGTGCTGATCCTACAGAAATAGGTCAGAATGGTGAAGAACTTCGGTCTACCGTATTACCATCTGGAGACAAAGTTTATTATGTTGGAATGAATGAAGTTTCAGCAGAAGAATATGAAAAACATAGAAAACAATCTTAACTAAACATTTACAAAGGCTTTACAAATTCTTTTATGTATATTAAAATATAGTAAGAAAAGCAGTATTGCAAAACGAAAAAAGAACGGAGACCCCGTTCTTTTTTTCGGTAATATGGTATTCTTTCTTAGAAATTTATTTTAAATTGTGAAAGGTAGGAATAAAATGAAGCAGGATGTAAACAGATTAGAGGTTTTGGAAGCGATTACTCCATTGATTGAAAATACCGCTATGCGTTTTAATTTAGTTCCTATAGAAATTGATTTTTCTAAAGAAAATCATAGATGGTTTTTGAGAATTTATTTATATTCTAAAGATCGTAGTATTACTCTTGAGGATTGCGAAAATGTTACCCGTAGTTTAGAGGGCTTTTTGGATGAGTTAATCCCAGTTAAGTATTATTTGGAAGTATCTTCTCCAGGGTTAGAGAGAAAATTCAAATCTGAAAAAGAGTTTATAATCTTCAAGGGTAAAAGAATTAGTTTGAAATTGAAAGAGCCTTTATTGGGTGAGACAGAAAAGATTTTTAAAGGCGAAATTATTGATTATGATTATAATGAAGGTTTGACATTCTTCCGCTTTGATGATGGATGTGAACTTCAAATTCCAAAGGAAAATATTCAGTCAGCAAAATTGTATATTGATTAGCTATTTTAATAACGAAAGGAAAATAAAAAATGATTAAAATTGGAGCAGGAAATTTAAATGAAGTTTTTGAAGAACTAGAAAAGGAAAAAGGCATTTCTAAAGATGTTGTTATTTCTTCTCTATGCGACGCTATGGTTGCAGCATACAAAAAACATTTAAGATTGAAAGAAGTTCAAAATGTTGAAGCATTTTTGGATGAACAATCTGGTGAAATCGGTATCTTTAAAGGCAAAACTGTTGTTGAATCTGTTGAAGATGAAGACAATGAAATTTCACTTGCTGAAGCAAAAGAAATTGATGAAGATGTGGAATTGGGTGATGAAGTTAAATTAGAAGTTACTCCAGAACAATTCGGTAGAATTGCTGCTCAAGCTGCTAACCAAGTTTTAACTCAAAGAATTAGAGAAGCAGAAAGAAATCTTGTTCTTAATGAATTTCTAGAAAAGAAAGGTACTTTGATTACTGGTATTATTCAAAAAGTTGATGATAGAAGAAATGTTATCGTTAACATTGGTAAGACAGATGCTGTTATGCCAAGAAAAGAACAAATCCCTGGGGAATATTACAAACCTGGTAACAGAATCAGAGTTTTTGTTCTTAATGTAAAAGAAACTACAAGATTACCTCAAGTTATTGTTTCTCACGCTCATCCAGAAATCGTTAGAGAATTGTTTGAACTTGAAGTTCCTGAAATTGAAGATGGTATTGTAGAAATTAAATCAATTTCAAGAGAAGCTGGATACAGAACAAAAATTGCAGTATGGTCAAATGACCCAGAAGTTGATTCAGTTGGTGCTTGTATTGGACCTAGAGGTAGCAGAATTCAAACTATCGTTGGTGAATTGAAAAATGAAAAAATTGATATTGTTAGATATTCAGAAGACCCTGTAGAATACATTGTTAACGCTTTATCTCCAGCAAGAGTTGTATCAGTTGATATTATGGCTGATGATGAAACTGCTCATGAAGCTCTTGTTGTTGTTCCGGATGACCAATTGAGTTTGGCTATCGGTCGTGAAGGTCAAAATGTTAGACTTGCTCACAAATTAACAAACTGGAAAATTGATATTAAATCAGTTTCTCAAATGGAACAGGCAGAAGCTCAAAACGTAAATAATTACGAATATGATGAAGAGTCTCAAGATGGACAAGATGAAGATGTTGTAGTTGATTCTAACGAATTAGATGAAGAAATAGAAGAAGAAATGAATCAACAAGCATTAGATGAAGAAGATGTTCAAGATGGTGGTATTTCAGAAGAGGTTGAAGAAGAACAAGAATAGTTTTTCGTTCTGACAGATTCAAATAGTAAATAATAATAAGGCGGACAGCACAAGTAGTTGTTCGCTTTATTATTAAGGAATGTATTAATTCTTAAGGGTTAGACTTTTAATTAATAATACAATAGTTTATAATATATATAAGGGATATACTGGAGTTGAAATTTAGGAGATTTTTATGCAAAAACGTTGGTATGAATTGTCGCCGGATGTTTGTATTGTTATCAGTCGGATAGAGTTGGCACAAGATATAGATAGAACACGTTATGCAAAAAAAATTCTTGAAGAATTGTACCATATTGGATACAAGCCTAATGAAAAAATTTATAGACAAAGGCTTGCTAGTTATGAAATGCGGAGATGGTATGATAATAATAGAACATTGTTCATGGCTTTTGAGTATTTGAAAGACGCAGAAGAATGCATACAAAGGTCTGTAGCGAACAATGTTTTGAGATTTATAAGAAGTGAACAGGCTGCGTAGCTTGTTTAAACCAACCCCTCTTTAAGTGCTTTTACCGCTGCTTGTGTTCTATCGTCCACGAGCAGCTTTTGGATTATGTTGCAGACGTGAGCTTTTGCGGTGTGGGCAGAGATGGTTAATTCTTCTGCAATTTCATTGTTAGATTTTCCGTCAACTATGAGTTTTAAAACTTCGTATTCTCTTTGAGTTAAGTTGGAGTGTTGTTCTCTAAACATTGCTCTGGACATTTGGCGTTGGGGGACAAGTCCTCTGTTTTTATCTCTCAAAATGGGGACTGCTAGTGGGTCAATCCACATTGCTCCATCTTTTATTGTTTGGATAATCATTTTGAGAATATCTGTATTTATATCTTTCATCACGTAGGCACAAGCTCCTGATTCCAATGCTTCTAAGACTTCTTGTTCGCTCAGGTGAGATGTCAGAATTATAATTTTTGCATTGGTGTTTAATTCAAGAATTCTTTTTGTTGCTTCAATCCCTGAAATGTCAGGAAGTCCGATATCCATAAGTGTTACGTCTGGGTGGGTTGTTTTGAATTTTTCGATTGCATCTTTCCCTGATTGTGCTTCGGATGTAACTTCTAGTCCGTCTTGTTCTTCAAATAGTGATTTCAGTCCGACTCTCAAAAGTTTATGATCTTCAACCAAAAGTATTTTTATTGCAGAATTTATCATTTATTTTTACTCCTTGGTTTCTTTTTTTATATTATATAGATTTGGGAGTTTGATGGTATCTGTTTTGTGTGTATTGTGTGGGGGTATTATTATTTTGAGTTTTTTTTGTGTTGAAATTTTATTTCTATTTTTAATTAAATTTACTAGCTAAAATGAACTGTTTGTTATAAAATTATCACGATATAAATTGATAAAACACATATGGGATAAATACATGAGAAATTCTAAATATTCAGCAGTTGTTATAGGTAGCGGAATTGCAGGTTTATATTCTGCTTTGAAATTGGAACAGCAATTAGATTTGCCAGATGGAATTTTGTTGATAACAAAATCAAATTTGGGTGAAAGTAATTCATATTATGCTCAAGGTGGTATGGTTGCCGTTTTAAAAAGTAATGAAAATGATTCTGTCGAATCTCACGTAGCGGATACATTGAAAGCTGGTGCGGGTTTGAGCGAATTAAATACGGTAAAATTTATAAGCGAAAATTCTGATAAAGTTGTGAAAGATTTATTGACTTTTGGTGTTGAATTTGACCGAGATGAAAATGGTAATTTTACTTTGACAAAAGAAGCTGCACACAGTGTGAATAGAATTTTGCATTCTGGTGGAGATGCTACTGGGAGAGAAATTGAAATTGCTTTATGCGAAGCTGTAAAAAAGAATAAAAATATAAAAATTTATGAAAATACTTTGGCTGTTGAATTACTTGTTAAAGACAATGAGTGCGATGGTGTAATTGTATTCGATGAAGACAAGAAAGAATACGAAGCTGTTTATTCAAAAGTTCTAATACTTGCAACTGGTGGATTGGGACAAATTTATAAATACACAACAAACCCAATTGGTGCAACAGGTGATGGCTTTGCTTTAGCGTATAATGCGGGTGCAATTTTGCAAGATATGGAATTTGTTCAATTCCATCCTACTGCTTTGGCTTTTGATGATGAAAAAAATCATAATAGATTTTTAATAAGTGAAGCTGTAAGAGGTGAAGGTGCAAAATTGTGTGATGAATTTGGAACAGAGTTTATGTTCAAGTATCATGAAAAACGTGAACTTGCTCCTCGTGATATTGTTGCTCGTTCAATTTATTGTGAAATGAATAATACTGGTGAGCCTAATGTTTATTTGAACGCTACGGGAATTGGTTCTGAAAAGCTGATGAAAAGATTTCCTACAATTGCAAAAAAATGTATGGAGCATAATATAGATATTACAAAAGATTTGATTCCTGTTGCTCCTGCTGCTCATTATTATATGGGTGGTGTTAAAACAAATCTGAAAGGTGAAACATCAATCAACGGCTTGTATGCAATTGGAGAGGTTTCTTCAACTGGTTTGCATGGTGGAAACAGGCTGGCAAGTAATTCGCTTTTAGAATGTGTTGTTTGTGCTTATGAAACAGCAGATTTCTTGAAAAAATCTGATTTAACTTTAAGTGACAAATCTGCGGAATATAAAAATATTATAGAAAAATATGATGAAAATATTTCAAAATCTGATTGTGATATTGATTCATTAAAGGCGAAAGTCAAAGATGTTATGTGGACAAATGTTGGAATTTTTAGAAATGAACAAACATTGAAAACTGCATTAGATGAAATAAACAAAATTTCTTTGAAATTTAATCGAACAGGTAAATGTTTTAATCAAAATGAATATGAACTTCGAGATATGTTGATTGTTGCGAAGTTGATTATTGAATCAGCTCTACGCAGAAAAGAATCTCGTGGTGCTCATTACAGAGTTGATTATTTAGATAAAAACGAAACTTGTGAACACAGTACACTTACAAAAAAAGAAGGAGAATTGAGCTTTGTTAAGTAATTTTTATGTTGAAGATCATGTGAAACAAGCATTGATGGAAGATATTGGATTTGGCGATGTTACGACTGAAAGTATTGTAGGTGAAGATAAGATTTTTGAAGCTTCTCTTGTTTCAAGATGCGAAGGTGTTATTTGCGGATTGGAAGTTTTTAAAACTGTTTTTAAGATTCTTTCAGATAAAGTTAAGGTTGAATTATTATTTAAAGACGGTGATAAAATCAAAAAAGGTGATGTGCTTGCAACTTTGACTGGTCCAGGAAAATATTTGTTGTTGGGAGAAAGGGTTTCTCTAAATTATATTCAAAGAATGAGTGGAATTGCGACAGAAACACATAAATACCAAACTGCTATTGGTGATTTGCCTTGTAAAATAGTTGATACAAGAAAAACAACTCCAAATTTTAGAGCTTTTGAAAAATATTCTGTAAAAGTTGGTGGCGGAGCATTACATAGATTTAACTTGTCAGATTGTGCAATGATAAAAGATAATCATATTCAAGTTGCTGGTTCTGTTACGAATGCTGTTAAAATGGTTAAAGCAAATCTTTCTCACGCTCACAAGGTTGAATTAGAATGTGATACTTTAGACCAAGTGAAAGAAGCTCTTCCTTTGGGTGTAGATATTATTATGCTTGATAATATGGACTTGGAAACTATGAAAACGGCTGTTAAACTTATTGACCACAAGGCAATTGTTGAAGCAAGTGGAAATGTCCGTCTTGAAACAGTTAGAGCGATTGCAGAATGTGGAGTTGATATAATTTCATCAAGTGCAATTGTTGCAAAAGCTCCAACTTTAGATATTGCTCTTGATATGTAGGGTTGAAGTCTATAAGTTGGATTATATAAGTTTTGAGTGGGTCGGCGTGGCAACGCCGACCTACTTTGCTATTGTGTTCTGCTTTCTCCGAGGGTAGAGAGAAATTGTCTTTGAGCAGGATGCGAAAAGGTACAATTTCGAGAGAGGGTTTTTATTTTTTTTATCAACCCCTCTCCCTTAATCCCTCCTCCCCTGGGGAGGGAAAAATAATTAACGTAACGAACTTACTTCCCTATTTTCTTAATCAACCCCTCTCCCAACCTCTCCCTAGGAGAGGAGTAAGTAAAATGCAACCGACTTTATCAACTTATCGATTTTATCATATTCCCTTGTTAATAATTATTTCAATGATACAATATAGTTAGGAATTTTAAAGTAAGGGCTGAGTTTTTCAAGTATGATGAGTCAATCAAAAAAATTATCTATTGCATTCTATTGGCATATGCACCAACCTGTTTATCAACTTACTCCTGATGGCGATTATTTGATGCCGTGGGTAAGACTTCATGCTGTTAAAGATTATCTTGATATGGCGTTGTGGGTTAATAAATTTAAAAATCTAAAATTGAATTTTAATTTTGTTCCAGTATTATTGGATTCAATTATTGAGTACGCAGAACACGATGCTCATGATATTCATTCTCGACTTACTATCACTCCTGAAGAAAATTTAAACCACGAAGATAAAATTTTTATTTTGAATAACTTTTTTGATGCAAATTATCAAACTATGATTTTGACTAACGAAGAATATCATCGTTTGTATCAAGTTGTTCAAGTTGAAGGCACTTCAGATACTGAAATTTTTACTAATCAAGAGTATGCAGACATTATGGCTCTGTTCAATCTGGCATGGATTGATCCGTCTTTCAAAACTTCTAACCCAGAATTGAAAAAATTAGTAAAAAAAGGTAAAAACTATACTCTTGAAGATAGGGTTAGAATTATTGAAATTCAAAGAGAAATTATTAAAAAAATAGTTCCAACTTTGAAAAAACTTGTTCAGAAAAATAAAATTGAAATCACAACAAGTCCTTATTATCACCCAATTTTGCCGATATTACTTGATTATAAAAATATCAAAAAAAATGCAATGCCAGGGGATGAGATTTTAGATTTAAAAACAGAACTTGATGCAAAAATGCAAACTCAAATGGCTCTTGATAGAGTTGAAGAAATTTTTGGTAAAAGACCTCGTGGAGTTTGGCCATCAGAACAATGTGTGAATGGTAAAACTCTTGAAATGCTTAGCTCTTTAGGTGTTGAATGGGCTATTTCTGATGAAGGAATTTTAGGAAGTTCTATTAATTTTGAATTTGAACATGATTTTAAAGGATATTTAAACGAACCTTATCACCTTGTAAAAACTTATCAATACAAAACTAAAAATTCAGATATAAAAATGATTTTTAGAGATGCGACAGTTCATAATTTAATAAATTTTGAATATCCACATCACAACCCAATTGCTGTTGCAAACGATTTGTATGATAGAATTAAAGTTTTGCAAAGTAGAATTTTATCTTCTCCTGACCAAGATCACCTTTTGACAATTGCACTAGATGGTGAAAACTGCTGGGAAAATTATATGGAAGACGGTGCATCTTTCTTGAAAACCCTATATACATTGATTTCAGAAGATAGTTCTCTTGAAACTGTGTTAATTAGTGATTATCTTGAACATAGTAAAGAGCATAAATTATTGAGTAAAATTTCTGCGGGTTCTTGGTTTAATAAGAATTTTAAATTGTGGATTGATGAACCTGTAAAAGATATTGCATGGACATATTTAAAAAGGGTAAGACAAGATTTTTCGGATTTTGTAAAGCGTGAACCATTAAATCCAAATATTGAATTGGCTCGCCGTGAATTGTTTATTTGTGAAGGCAGTGACTGGTTCTGGTGGTATGGAGAACCGAATGATTCTGGCAGAGATAATATTTTTGACTTTATTTACAGAACGCATTTGAAAAATATTTATAGATATTTGGATTTGGACGCTCCATCTTATTTGGATGAACCTATAACAAATATTTCACCTTCTAAGCCATCAAGATATCCACAATCATTGATTACCCCTGTAATCAATGGTAAAGATATAACTTCAGAAGAAGATATTTGGAATAATGCTGGGTGTATTGAAACTCCTGATGGTCCTGTTTTGAGAGAGTCTAAGTTGTTTGAAAAAATTAGATTTGGAAATGATAATGATAATTTCTATTTGAAATTCCACCTAAATAAATTTATAAAAGGAAATGCGGATTTAACACAAAGAACTTATCAAATGTATGTTTATTTGAGAAAGGCCGGTCGTAAGCAAGCTCTTGCTCCAGTTAGATTGGTGAATAAAACGCAAAACATTTCTCCAATTTCAATGGAAAAATTCCATAATGAAATTCAGATTGCGATAAGAAAAGATACATTGCAATTTTTGAGAGTAATCAAAGCAATTCCTGGAGATATGTGGGTTTTGCAAAGTGATAAAACGATTGAATTTGCATATGATGAAGTTTTGGACTTGAAAATACCATTTGATTTATTGGAGATAAAAAGCGGTGAAACACTGGAATTTGTATTTATCAATGCAAATTATGGTTTGAAAGATTTTTATATTCCAAATGAAATGGTTCTATCTGTGACTCGTCCGGCTCTTGTATCTGCTAAATAGTTGTTTATTTCGGAAGAAGAGTTTGGAATGAAAAATCCGTAATGAATTTTTCCTCTTTATGGAATAATTTCGCTTAAACTTCTGATTTATTCAATAAATCTTTTGTCATAATACTAACAGCTAAAACTTCAATTGTTACTAATAAAATCCCCATTTTATATTCCCCCTTTGTTACATGATATATAAGTTATTTTTTATTCGAAAATTGCTATATTGTGAACTTTTATTTCAACGAATTTGGGGCTAAAAGTGTTACAGGATAGTAACATAAATTCTCTTTATGTACTTAGTTTTCTATGTTTTTGCTATACTATTAGTAGAATTTGGTTGGATTGCCTTGAGAGATGGGATTTCGACCTTTTAATAGTCGAAAGGATAGAATACGAATGAAGAAAATTATGACTTTTTTAATGTTACTCCTATGTAGTATGCAGAGTGCGAGTGCAATGAATATTGACGCTTTTATGGATAAACATATTGCCCCTGTGTCAGATGCCGTAGCAAATCTAATATTTTTCCCAATATCGATTTTTGGATCAAAAGTTCCTTTAATTATATTCTGGATTTTGTTTGCTGGAATATTTTTCACTATATATTACAAAGGTATTGCAATATGGGGCTTTAAACATGCTCTTGATATAGTTGCAAAACCAGCTGAAAAATCCGAAGATGGAAATTGTGGTGAAGTTTCTTCATTCCAAGCTTTAGCAACTGCATTATCTGGTACTATTGGTATCGGTAGTATTGCCGGGGTTGCAATTTCTATTTCTATTGGTGGTCCTGGTGCTGCATTTTGGATTTTTGTCGGTGCAATTTTAGGTATGTCAATTAAATTTGTTGAAGCTACTTTGGCAGTTAAGTATAGAAGATTTAACCTTGATGGTTCAGTTTCTGGTGGTCCAATGCACTATATTGCTCACGGTTTAACTAGAAAAAATATGCGTTGGTTAGGTCAACCACTTTCAGTAATTTTTGCGATTCTTTGTATTGGAGGCGGTATTACTGGTGGTAATATGATTCAAATCAACCAAACTGCTCATCAATTAATATTTATTACTGGTGGAGAACATAGTATTCTTCACGGTTATGCTTGGATAATTGGGCTTGTTGTTGCGGTTCTTATCGGGCTAGTTGTCGTTGGTGGTATCAAGAGTATCGCTAAGGTTACAACAATTCTTACTCCAACAATGTGCTTGTTATATATCGTTTCTGGACTTGTTGTAATTGGTGCTAACATCACTCACATCCCTGCTGCGATAGTTCAAATTGTTACTGAAGCATTCCATCCAACAGCTGTTGCAGGTGGTATTTTCGGTACAATTATCATTGGTTTAAGACGTTCAGTTCAATCAAACGAAGCTGGAACAGGTGCGGCAGCTATTGTTTATGCTACATCTCAAACAAAAGAACCTGTTTCTCAAGGGTTTGTTGCTTTATTAGAAACATTCTTAACTGGTGTGCTTTGCTTATTTACATCTTTTGCAATTGTTATTACTGGTGTTCTTAAAACAAGTGCAGTTGGTAAAATTTCAGGTATTGAATTAGCATCTAACGCATTCCAATCAGTTATATCATTCTTCCCTATTATCTTGTCTATAATTGCAGTATTATTTGCAATTTCAACATTGATTTCTTGGGCATATTATGGTCAAAAAGCTTGGACATTCCTTCTTGGAGAAGGTAAAAAACGTGTTCTTACTTTCAACCTTATTTATTGTTTATTTATCGTAATCGGTTCTGCAATGAACGTAAAATCAATTATTGATATTACTGATGCAATGATGATTGCAATGTGTGTACCAAATATTATTGTTCTTTATATCTTAGCTCCAGAAATTAAGAAAGATTTGAAAGCTTATTGCCAAAAATATAAAGTTGGTAAATTGATAAATAGAGGGTGGATTGCGGAATCAGAAGTTCAACCAATCACTGTTCCTGTTGATGTAATTGAAGACGAAGAAAAAAGTGTAGGAGAAGATATATCATCATGTCAGACCAAATAATTGTAACTGTTTCAGGTGTTGATAAAGTAGGAATTGTTGCAGAAGTTACTGCGGTTCTTGCTAAAAACGAAGTAAATATCGAAGATATTAAACAAACATTGATGCAAGGTCATTTTGTAATGTTTATGCTTTGCGATATAGAAAAATCAACTTATACTTTCAAAGAAATCAAAGAATCTTTAATTACATGCGGAAAAAATATGGGCATGGAAGTTTGGGTTCAGAAAAAAGAAATTTTTGACAATATGCATAAAATTTAGTTTTGAAAAGTATTAACAATTCTTATCAAAAAAAGAAGAAGTATTTCACTTCTTCTTTTTTTCATTATTGAACTTTTTGACCTTGTGGATTGTACTTTTCTTTTGTTCCATCAGGGTATGTAATTGTTACAAAGCCATTTTCTTGCCCATTGAATTTATTATCAAAGAAAATTGTCGTGCCGTCATTTAAAACAAATTCTTTAGAACCTCCATCTCTAATTGTATTTGCTTCTTTTATCTTATTTTGGAAATTAGTATGTATTAACATCTCTTTGAGTTGACCTTTTCCTTCTTTGTTAATAAGATTTATAGCTTGAGAAAATCCTGTTTTTGTACCCAAGTCCAGCTGGGAAATTTGGTTATTGATATTACTAAATGCTTCAAATTGCTCTTTAAACTGGTTTAATTTTTCTGCATCTATATTTTGATTATTAGTAGTATTTAATTTAATCGCTGAATTATTTATTAGTTCGCCCTTATCGTTATATTTTTCTTTTCTCCCGTCAGGGTGTGTGATTGTTACAAATCCGACTTCCTTTCCTCCAATGGCATTATCATGATATATCACAGTTCCATCTTTGAGAGTGTATTCTTTAGATCCACCATCTCTGTATGTATTTACTTGTTTGATTTGTCCTTTGAAGAATTTAGAAATTGCTATGTCTTCCAAATTTTCATTTGCAGCTTCTTCTGCTATTGTATTAAGTGCTTTCGTAATGTCTGAGCCACTATCTGGCTTATATTCTGATATTTTTGAATTTATATTATCAAGTTGTTGTGCTTGTTCTTTCATTTTTTGGATTTCTTCAGTTTTTTGCTCTGCTTGAGTTTTAGTATTTTTATATACATTTTGAATTTCTTTGTCAGTGGCTTGATAAATACCTCCAGTTTTAGAGGTCGTTACTTTCCCATCCATAAAGAATACTTCTCTGTTTTCAAAATCATCACGACCCAAATCCGCATCCAAAATAGTAAGTAATGTTTTTAACTCTTTCTCACTTACATTTTTTGCATCTCCATCTAAGTTCAATATTTCATTGAATCGTTCTTTACCCTTTTCGTCTAATTTATTATAGGCTTTATTAAATAACGGTGTTTTTTTTAATTCGGTACTGGAAATACTTGTTTTGTCTCCTAAGATAGCTATTGTTTTCTCTGTTAATTTTGCTTGGTATTCTTTGTCATAAATTGCATCATTCATACCGACCAAACTTCCATTAATATAAGAACTCATTTATTGCTCTCCTTTCAATTTCGCACAACTTCAAATTATATATTATTTATATATAAAGTATTTAGCCAGAGAAAAAATGCCTTATTATTAATTTTTGTAACTGAATCAGCAAAAGAAGATGAATAAATAATGTAAAAACTTCTATATAAACAAAACCCTCAAAGTCTTAACTTTGAGGGTTTTAGTTATAAATTAGAAATTATTCAACTAAACTAATTCTTTAACTTCAGCTGCAAAAACTTTAGGATCTAATTTGATTCCAGGTCCCATAGTTGTTGATAGGTAAACTGATTTAACAAATGTACCTTTAGCTGATGCTGGTTTAGCTTTAATAATTGCGTCTGCTAATGTTGCATAGTTTTTAATTAGGTCTTCTTCGTTGAATTGGATTTTTCCGATAGGGCAGTGAATCATACCTTGTTTGTCTGCTCTATATTCAACTTTACCTGCTTTAGCATCTTTAACAGCTTTAGCTACTTCCATTGTAACTGTACCTGTTTTAGGGTTTGGCATTAAGCCTTTAGGTCCTAATACTCTACCTAATTTACCAAGCATACCCATACAATCTGGTGTAGCAATCAATGTATCAAATTCGAACCAACCGCCTGCGATTTTTTCGATGATTTCCTCAGCACCTGCAAAATCTGCTCCTGCTTCAGTTGCTTCAGTTGCTTTAGCACCTTTAGCGATAACGCAAACTTTAACTTCTTTACCAAGACCAGCAGGTAAAACTACTGTTGATCTGATTTGTTGGTCTGCTTGACGAACATCAATACCTAAACGCATGTGGCATTCAACTGTTTCGTTGAATTTAGAAACTTCGTTAGAAATTTCTTTTAATTTTTTTATTGCATCAACTGCTGTAGATGGTTGGTTGAACCCTTCCAGCATTTCTTGCATTTTCTTTTGTTTTTTAGTTAATTTTGCCATTTTATAATTTTCCTTTCGTGGTAATAACGGACTTTACGTCCTTCCATCTAGTCTTCTTTTACTGTAACACCCATTGCTCTACAAGAACCAGCAATCATTTTAACTGCTGCATCCATTGTTGTAGCGTTTAAATCGTTCATTTTAATTTTAGCGATTTCTTCTAGTTGAGCTCTAGTGATTTCAGCAACTTTATCCTTGTTAGGAACTGATGATCCTTTTGGAATATTTAATGCTTTTTTAATCAATACAGGAGCTGGTGGTGATTTAATAACAAATGTGAAGCTTCTGTCTTCATAAACATCAATAATAACTGGGATAATGTATCCAGCTTTATCTTGAGTTTTAGCATTGAATTGTTTACAGAAGTCCATGATATTAACACCGTGTTGACCTAATGCAGGACCAACTGGTGGTGATGGATTTGCTTTACCTGCTTCGATTTGAAGCTTGATTTTTCCTACTACTTTTTTTGCCATGATTTTCTCCTTTTGTGGTAATAACGGTTCTTTACCGGCTTGTAAAGGATCCTTCCACATTATTTGTACTATCGTTTAATATGTTAGTTTCCCAAATCAATTAAAATTATAATTTATTGATTTGTTTGTATTCCAATTCAACTGGCGTTTCACGACCAAAGATTGAAACATTTGCTCTAAGTTTAGATTTGTCAGGGTAAACTTCGATAATATCAGCATCAAAGTCTGCAAATGGTCCTGAAATAATTCTAACCTTATCTCCCGGTTTAACATCAAGCTCAACTTTTTCAACTTGTGATGATGTTCTGTGCAATATTCTTTTAATTTCACTTTCTTTAACCGGTATAGGCTTTTTAACTGAACCTACAAATTTTGTAACGCCTGAAGTGTGTCTTACAACATACCAGCTATCTTCGTCCATAATCATTTCAACAAGAACGTAACCTGGGAATACTTTTTCTTCTTTTTCTTGTTTCTTCCCGCTCTTCATTTGAACAACTGTTTTTTGAGGTACTTCAATTCTAAAAATTTTATCGCCCATATTCATATATTCAATACGTTTTTCCAAGTTAACTTTAACTTTATTTTCGTATCCTGAATAAGTGTGAACGATATACCATCTCTTTTGATTTTTCTTAGCTTCTTTAGCTTCTTCTTCTGCTTGAGCTTCTGCTTGTTCAGCTAATAAATCTTCATTCAGTTGTTCTTCCATTGTTTTTTCTTCTTTAGTCATAAGCCACCTTTATAAATTTTGGAAAAATTTTACTATAAGACCTAGTGAGCCTTTAAATAAAAGATCCATGAGATAAATTGCAACAGTAAAAACAACAACGATAACAATAACAGATAGTGTTTCAACTATTACCTGATTTTTTTCAGGCCAGCTGATTTTGCCCCATTCTGTTTTCACACCTTTAAAGTATGTTTTTATTGCTTCTACTGTTTCGTTCATTATGATTATTCCTTTATTTTAAAGTTTAAAATCGCGCCCTGAAGGACTCGAACCCTCGACATCCGGTTTTGGAGACCGACGTTCTACCAACTGAACTAAGGACGCATACTAAAGTGGTTAAAAAGATTTTAGCCACTTTATAAAATCTACTTAGTTTCTTTGTGGTTAGTGTGTTTTTGACATCTTGGGCAGTATTTGTTTAATTCTAATCTTTCCTTGATGTTTTTTTTGTTTTTAGTTGTTGTGTAGTTTCTTTCTTTGCATTCTTCGCATGCTAGAACTACCATTCTGTCATTTTTTCCTTTGATACCCATTGTTTTATTTCCTTTATTATTTTGTTAAGTTGTCTCCTATTTAAAATAGAATGTGAACATTACACATTCTATCTATTTCGGCTTATATTCTTATGTTATATCAAACAAAATAAAATGCAAATAAATTGTTAACAAATACTACGTTTTTGACACTAAAAAACATCTATTTTTTGAATAGATGTTTTTTAACTTTTGTATAAATAATTATTTTCTAACGGGTGGTTGTTGAGTTGGATATTTCCCGATTGAATCTGTTCTCAACTGTTCCATATAGATTTGACCATTTTTAACTACTTGTTGAAGTTGAGTTAAGTTACCTTCAATACTTGTTAGAACTTGTTCTGCATATAGCTCGGCACCTTCTCTAATTTTCATTGCCTCATCTGTAGCTTGAAGTCTTATATTTTCTGCATCTTGAAGTGCAATGTGTTTAATTTTTTCGCATTCTTGATAAACTTCGTTTTTAATTTTATTTCCTTGTAATTCAATTGCTTTGATTTGATCTGATTCTGAAAGTTTTCTATCAGCTTCTGCTTGAGCGTCTTGAATTATTTTATTAGCTCTCTGTTGAGCTTCATTTTGTAATTCTTCTTTACGTTTTAATAATAGCTTTGCTTCTTGAACTTCTGTCGGCAATGCTTGATATATTCTATCGATTAATGTTTCAATTTCTCTTTTATTAATTACTGTGTATTTCAATACTGAATAGCCTTCATCTAGGGCTATTTCTAACATTTTTAATAAATCATACACTCCATTTTGTGGCATGCTATATCCCTTATCCCTTTCACATTTTATATATTAATATATTACATAAGCAATTTTTAATTGTCAAATAATATTTCTTTGTGGAATTACATATGTTAACATGTGTTGTTATTTGGTAGAAATTTCTGCTTGAATAATTTCTTCTGGGATATTTTTTTCTATTCTATCTAATAAAATTTCGATTTCTTTAATTTTTAAAATCGATAAATTTGCAAAAGACATCGTTTCATTCAAGGTGATTTCTAACATTTGGAGTATGTCAAATATAGTTGTTCCCTTTGGTGTTGTGTTGGGTGTGATGTTAGATTTTTTGAGAAATTCTCTTGCTCTCATTACATCATTTGGTAAATTTGCGTAAATTGCATCTATGATTTGTTCAACACCATATTTATCCACTGCAACGTACCCTTTAAATATAGGTAGTGAATATCCGTTTTTAATTTTATCTTCGAGCCTTTTTATGTCTTTTCGGGTTTGAAAATTCATAGATTTATCTCCTTTGTGTTAGGTATTCATTTACTGCTTGTGGAACAAATTTTGATATATCTCCATTGTTTTGTAAGATTTCTCGGATTGTGCTTGATGAAATGAAGTTATATTTAGGTTTTGTGGTTAAAAAAACTGTCTTGATTTCGTCACATAAGGCACTATTTGTTTGTGATAATTGCATTTCGTACTCAAAATCCGAAACAGCACGCAATCCACGAATTAAAATTTCTGCTCCTCGTTTTTTTGCATATTCAATTGTCAAACCTTCAAAGGCATCGACTTCAACATTATCAAGCCCTACGATACTTTTTTTTATGAGTTCAACTCTTTCTTCAGTTGAAAGAAAACCTTTCTTTTCTCCATTACGTGCAACTGCAATGATAACTTTGTCAAAAATTCCTGAAGCGTTTTTCAAAATGTCTAAATGTCCTTTTGTGATTGGGTCAAAACTCCCAGGGTATATTGCTATTTTCATTTTTACTCCTTTGAAACAGTATATGTATTATAGCGAAGTTTAGAGGATTTATTCCATATTTGTAAACTTATGTAACAAAGTAACTCCTCTCACGCAATTCCTTATATCAAAAATACTTTAATAATATATACAAACGATATATAACAAAGCTTATATATACTACTACCTTCTACTTTCTACCTACCTTTTACACGAGGAATTGTAAAAAATTCCAAGGAAGCTTCTATTACAGAAGCTTTTTTTTTTGCGTATAAATGGAGGAGGGAATAAGGGAAATAACGAACTTATTTCTTTATTTCCCTTTAAAAAACTTATAGACTTATCTACTTATTGCCTTATAGACTTTTAACGAACTTATAATTTCTCAATACTTTTTTAAAGTAATCTGCATTTGTTTTTGCTAAATGTGTACAAGAAACGCCATTCAACTCTGATGAAGCGGCCAAATTACAATATTTTGAATCATCTTTATAAATAGTTCCATCATCGCCCATTGTTTTCAATTCGCCATCAACAAATTGGAATGTAAACAAATCTATTCCCCAACGATTTGGTAAATTGTTATAACCGTTTAAATCAACAGTTACCCAAATATTTCCAGTATATGAAATTGGGTTTTCAAATAATAACAAAGACCCGTCTTGCAATGCTATTTGTCCATCATCAAACCAATTTCCGCTTACAGTTGCCTTTCCATCTAGTGAAAGATAAGGTTTTACATTGTTACTCCCATTCGGAATATAATGATAACATGGTGCAGCTTTAATAGATGAAGCATAACTACAATCGTGCGGTGCTTGCAAATATTGCATAAAAGTTTTGTAAAATGCTGCATTTTCTCGGTAATCATCAGCATCAACAGAAATTTCATCCGCTTGCATGTGTCGAACTACTTGTTGCAATGTTGAATAGGATTTGAAGAACTGACTACGTAATCTGCGTGCTTTATAATTTGTCATCAAGGTTGGAATAGTAATTGCCGCAACTACTCCAATTATCCCAAGTGTTATTAAAACTTCTGCAAGTGTAAAAGCAAATTTTGGGTTATGCAACATATTAGTAGCCTCCTGTATTTATAACATAATATTTAATATATTGATAATATATTGTATAATTCAATATTAAAATACATTATTTGAATTATCTTTTCAATAACATATACTTTTGCTATGGATATTACAGAATGGAATAATGATGAAATAATGCGACTTGTTATGGCAAAGGGGCACATTACGCAAAAAGTCTTGCTTGAAAAGTTAAAGCAAGAAACAGGTGCAACGATTCCGCAAAGCACATTTTCCTGCAAACTTCGCAGAAATTCTTTAAAGCTTGAAGAATTTCAAGAAATATGTAAAATTCTTGGTTATTCCATTAAATTAGAACTTAAGTAGATACATTTTATTTGTTGGGCAAGTATGCCCAACTTACAAGTAAAAAATAAATTAAAAGCTGGATTCTTTCGGGATAAAGCCCTCAGAATGACGAATGCGTAAAGTCTTTTTCAAAGTCAGTCATTGCGAGCGAAGGCGAAGCAATCCAGCCGATTTTTTATTGTCGGGGCGGAAATGCCGACCTCCTTTTCCTAATTAACCCCTCTCCCTAGCCCTCTTCCCTTGGAGAGGGGAAATAGCACGCACATTGTCATACTGAACGAAGCGAAGTATCTCTTGTTGAGGCGCTATGTTTGAGATTTTTTTCGGGTGAATTTGTAATTAATTTTGCTATTCCAATTGTAAATCCCTCAGAATGACGTTAAAAACATAAAGAACTCAGTGCCTCAGTGTCATAGTGTCCTAAAGCCTTCTTTAACGAACTTATAACTTATCGACTTATAGACTTTACAATTAAGCAGATAATGTAAAGATTTCGTAGATTTCTTCGTCTGAAAGTTCTGTAATAATCTTTTCACCTTCGTAAACGGCTAAGTCTGCAAGTTCTTTCTTCGATTTCAACATTTCGTCAATTTTTTCTTCAAAAGTTCCAAGTGTAATCATTCTGTGAACCATTACATTCTTTTCTTGACCAATACGATATGTTCTATCTGTTGCTTGATCTTCTACTGCTGGATTCCACCACAAGTCGTAGTGAATTACGTTGGTTGCACTTGTCAAGTTCAAACCTGTTCCACCAGCTTTTAATGAAAGTATCATAACTTTTGACTCTTCTTCTGTTTGGAATTTGTCAATCAACTCTTCCCTTTGTGGAACTGTTAAGCTTCCGTGGAAGAATAATGGTTCAGTATTGCATTCTTGGGAAATAATTTTGCATAAAATGTCGCCCATTTCTTTGTATTGAGTGAAGATAAGAGTTTTTTCTCCTCTATCAATAATGCTTTGAACTAGGTCAATACATTTTTCCATCTTACCAGACATTTCTTTATTCATTTCTCCAGATTTTAAGAATTGATATGGGTGGTTACAAATTTGTTTCAATGCAGTAATAAGTTTGAAGATATTACCACGTCTATTGATTCCAGTAAATCCACTAATTTTTGACATCATTTCGTTAAGAGTTTTTTCATATAGAACAGCTTGAACTTTAGACAAGTAGCAGTATTCGTTGAGAACCATTTTTTCTGGTAAATCTGAAATTACGTGCTTGTCTGTTTTCAAACGTCTTAATACGAATGGAGAAATTGACATTCTAAGTTTGCCAGCTCTTGAATTTTCCTTAAATCTTTCAATTGGAATAGCATAACTTTTTTGGAATTCTTTAAGTGAGCCAAGATAACCTTTATTAATGAAGTCAAAAATACTCCATAACTCAGTTAATCTGTTTTCTACTGGAGTACCAGTCATTGCAACTTTTACATCTGCTTTTAGCATTTTGATTGCTAGAGTTTGTGCAGTATCTGGATTTTTGATGTTTTGAGCTTCATCAACGATGATTGTACTCCAAGCGTGTTTTTTCAATTCTTCAACATCTATTCTCATAATTGCGTATGTTGTAAGAATTACATCGTGGTTAACTTCTAGGTGTCTGTCTGCTCCGTGGTAGATTACGGCATCAAGGTCTGGTGCGAACATTTGAAGTTCTTTCATCCAGTTACCCATCAAAGTTGTTGGGCAAATTACAAGTACTGGTTTTTTAAGCTTGCCTTCTTCTTTCATTTTCAAAATTAAACTGATAACTTGAATTGTTTTACCCAATCCCATATCATCTGCCATACAAGCACCAAAGCCTTTTGATACGTTTGTCCATAACCATTTCAAACCAACTTCTTGATATGGACGAAGTTCGCCTTTGAGTCCTTTTGGAATAGTCATTTCTACTGGTTTTGTAAAATCGGATAGAACTCTTGCAAATGCTGCATCATAGTCAAAATCATATTGTTGCAATTGACCTGATAATGAAGCGTGAATAAGTTCCATTCTTGACATGGATTTGAGATTAGATTTGGCAATTTGTTCAAAAATCTTTTTGCTTTCTTCTTTATCTATTAATACATATTTATTTTTGTATTTGATTAAGCCATTGTTGTTTTCAACAAGTTTTTTGAATTCTTCAAGTGAGATTTTTTCGTTGCCAATAGCAATTTCGTATGAAAAATCAAGAATATCATCAAGTGACATTTTTGAAGAAGACGTATTATTAATTAAATCCGCCAAATCTTGAGTTCTTGATTCTTTAACTTTTGCGTTGATTGAAGCTCTTGGAATAACGATATTAACAAGTTCTTCCGGTAGGATAACTTCAATTTGTGCTTTCTGTAAATAATATGCTGTTTGAGTGATAATTTTGTAAATTTCATTCAAATTCAAGTCAAGGTACAATTTATCTTCATCCTCAAAAAGCTGTTCAAGTTCTGGCATGTAACGCAAAGCGTAGTTAAGTTGTTTTTCAACAATTCTTGAAATATCTGATGCTTTTGCTCCAAAAACTTCTTCGTCTGTATAAAGTTTATCAATAAGTACGCTTTCATCGTTTTTGCGATTTTTGATATAAACTTTTAGTCTGAATAATTCATCTTCGATTTTTTCGATTTTAAAATATGGAATTACATCATATTTGCCCAAGTATAATTCATCAAACCATTGAGCAAAATTTTCAGCAATATCTTTCCCTTTTAAGACTGCACGTTGTTCTAAATCTTTCAAAAGGTATGTTCCAGATTTAACATCTTTAAATCTGTACATTTTAATTCCTAGGAATTTATAAATTACATAATTCAAATATGTGTAAATAAATTCATATACAAAATCTTTCGGTTTTTCACCTTGAATAAACAAATCATCTGGCATGCATTCTTCAAAAAGGTTGATAATACGTGCCATTTTTTGATTATTGATGATTGGTTCATAAACAATTCTGAACATTTGACCATAGCGTTTTACTGTTGGGATGAAATACAATTTTTCAATTAATTTCATAACGAAGTAAGTCAATTTGTTCAAGTAAATAAATGTTGGTGTTAAATCTTCAATATCAACAACATTTCCAAATCCGCCAAAATAGTCCATAACCAAATCCCAAGCCATGAAATATCCAACTTTGTCGTCAAGAACTTCTGATTTGAATCTGAATAGTGAACCTTTGGATTTGAGGTAATATTGGAAGTTGTTTGTTGGAGTAACAAAGAATGATAACTTTTTACCGCCGACACCAGTCACACTTTTTTGTCCATTATCTATTAAATAAAAATGTGTGTTCCTAGTTGGGGCATTCGGACTTAGGAATACTCCTGCAAATTCATCTTCGATGATTTGGTAAATCATACTCAATGTGTAGCGGAAATCTTTATTCTTAAATCCTTCGGGGTTTTCGCTCAAGTTGAAAAATAATTCATCTACGTTATTCTTTTTGAACGAAAAATCAATGTCTAAATTTTCAATCTTATTACTCATATTTTTCCTTTACTTATAAAAGTGAATAGGGGAATAAGGAATAAAGGGAATAAGTTCATTATATATATTTGAACCTATTTCCCTATTTCCTCTTACCTTATTTCCTTACTTAATTAATGATTTACCAGTCATTTCAGCTGGTTGTTTAATTCCTAATAATTGTAATACAGTAGGAGCAACGTCGCATAATGCACCATCGCCATCTCTTAATTCAGTTCCTTGAGGAGCGTTGATTACAACAAATGGAACATCATTAGTTGTGTGTGCTGTTTCTGGAGTTTGTTTTTCTTCGTCAAACATAACTTCAGCGTTTCCGTGGTCAGCAGTTAATAGCATAACTACATCGTTTTCTTTACATTCTTTGGCAATTTTTCCAACGCATTCATCAACTACGTGGCATGCTTTAGTTGCAGCTTCAACAACTCCAGTATGACCAACCATATCAGGGTTTGCAAAGTTAACTAATACAAATTGGTATTCAGGATTTTTAACTGCTTTTAATACGTTTTCGCAAACTTCTGGAGCGCTCATTTCTGGTTGCATATCATAAGTTGCAACCTTTGGAGATGGAACAAGAACTCTTGTTTCGTGAGGTTGAGGTTGATCAATACCTCCGTTGAAGAAGAATGTTACGTGAGCGTATTTTTCTGTTTCAGCAGTTCTGAATTGGTGAATTCCGTTAGCTTCCAAAACATCACCCAAGATATTTACTAATTTTTCTTTAGGGAATGCAACAGGGTATGTGAAAGTTGCTTCGTAACTTGTCATTGTTGTGTACATGATGTTTTTAAGAACTTTCTTTCTGTTGAATCCATCAAAATCAGCAAAGTTGATAGCTTTAGTAATTTCTCTTGCTCTATCAGGTCTGTAATTAATAAAGATGATAGAATCGTTGTCGTGAATTCTTGATTCTTCTCCACCGATTACTGTTGGAAGAACGAATTCATCGTTTTCGCCTTTAGCGTAAGATTGTTTAACGCCTTCAATAGCAGTTGCTGCGTGTTCGCCTTCTCCGAATAATAGTGCGTTGTAACCTTTTTCTACTCTGTCCCAACGATTATCTCTGTCCATGATGTAATAACGACCGATAATTGTTGCAACTGGAGGAAGATTATATTTTTTCAATTCATCTTCAACAATTTGTAAGAATTCGCAAGCACTTTGAGGTGGAGTGTCACGGCCATCCAAAAATGCGTGTACGTAAACTTTTGTCAATCCATTTTCAGCAGCCATTTTGATAAGTGCTAATAAGTGATCAAGTGATGAGTGAACTCCGCCAGTTGAAACAAGTCCATAAATGTGAAGAGCTGAATTGTTTTCTTTTGCAAAATTCATTGCATTTAAAAATCTTTCATTTTTGAAGAATGAACCATCTTTGATAGCATTATTAATCTTAGATAAATCTTGGTAAACAATTCTACCCGCACCCAAGTTTAAGTGTCCAACTTCTGAATTCCCCATTTGACCAGCAGGAAGACCAACGAATTCTCCGTCCGCTCTCAAATGTCTAAATGGATTGTTTTTTTCTAATTCGTCAACATGAACAGGATGAGCAAGTTTAGTTGCGTCATATTTTTCAGAACCTTTAGAGATTCCCCATCCGTCCATTATACATAGTAATACTCTTTTAGTCATAATTGTTTAATCCCTTCTTTCCCTTTCACGCTGGCAAAATTTTACCAAGAACATATTTTTTTTTCAACAGCGTGAAAATATAAAAAATAATGGAAACAATTCCCCACTCAGAGTATTAACTGCATAGAATGTAATGGGATATTTCCCTATTTAGGCTGAGGTTAGGTGATGGATTGATTTATAAAATGGATATTAGGATTTTTCTTTAGTGTTAATAACATCCAAGATTTTATAAGCCCCTCACCCCTAGTCCCTCTACCCTAGGAGAGGGGAATTTTCAGTCTTACTTATATTGCTTTTTGCCAATAAAATCTTTCCAATATGTTCCATTACCTTTGGGGCTTATGTCATGGATTGCATAATATGCACATGCAATCGTTGATTGATGTCCATTCCCGTTACAATATTGCAACTCTGCTTTCACTGTTCCACCAGATGCCCAACCTGCGTCATAATTATTATCTGGATGGTCTGTTCCTTCAGGAATAATATGCCCATCTGTTGTAAATTGAAAATAAAAAATATCTATTCCTAAAACATTTGGTCTTTTGTTCCCATTCAAATCAATACATAACCGAGGACCGTTAAAACCCGCTTGTGGTTTGTCATCAAATAATATGTACTTGCCAGAAAGGTCATTTTTAAATCCGTATGTGTCACAGTTAATCATTGTTTGTTGACCATTCATCGTGTAAATTCTGTACGGCATTGTAGTTAAGTTTGAACCATTTTCATCTTTGTTCCCTCCTGTCCAATCCGAAAAGGCACTAAATCCCTTTACATATTTAGGAAGTTCGTTTATAAAGGCTCTATTACCATATTCAGAAGCATAATCTGGAATAGATTGTTCGTGGTCGTTCATAAATTGCATAGCAACTTGATTCCACTCTGAATAAGACTTTTTAAGTTGAGCTTGTAAATCTTTATTCCTTACATTTGTTAGAAGGCTCGGAATTGTAATTGCAGATACCACACCAATTATGCCAATCGTTATCAATACTTCTGCCAGTGTGAATGCGTGATGCTTAACCAATCTCAAAATTTGCTCCTTTTACACTATTATAATAGTATAGAATACACATTGTCAATAGTATAAGATTTGACTATGTCAGATTATGTAGAGGTTTTAAAGCAAATAGGGTTAAACTTTCGGGTAGAAAGAACCAAAAGGACATATTCGCAAGAGAAGTTTGCCGAAATTGCCAATGTTCACACAAATTATATTGGGAAGGTTGAACGTGGAGAACAAAACCTCACAATAAAGAAAATTGTATCTCTTGCTAATTCTTTGGGTGTTCCCGTTGAAAGAATTTTGAATTTGTCAAAATAGAAATTAGGGTGAAAATCAGAACATCATTTCTCCTCTAGGGTAAATATCTAAACAGATGAAACCAAAGTTGAGCCTTGTGAATCTGTGTATTTTTAGATTGAGATTAGCTAGCTATTGTTGAAAATACTTTTTTCAAAAGCTCTCGCCAAGGGAGAGAGCAAAAATTGTCTTTGAGCCTTTGGCGAAAAGTTACAATTTCGAGAGAGGGTTTTTCTTTTTTTATCAACCCCTCTCCCTTAATCCCAAACCTCTCACAAAACAATTCCCCGGATTGTTTTGCTCGGCAGAGTCCTTGGAGAGGGAAATAAACATAAAGAAGTTCTAGACTTATTTGCTTTGAGCCTTTTATCTGAAATATTATTTTTTTCTTAAGATTAATTAATATATATTATGTTTATGATAGACTTTAGATATATTAAACTTGGAGAGGAATTAAATTAATGATAAAATGGATGCTAAAGCTGTTAGGCGATCCGAATGAGAAAAAAGTTAAATCAATGATGGGTATTGTTGATCACATCAATGCTTTGGAGCCAGAATTTGCAGCATTAACCGATGAACAATTAAAAGCTAAAACACAGGAATTCAAGGATATATTAGCAAAACGTCCAACTTCTAAGAATTTTAAAGAAGATTTGAAACTTGAAAAAGAAGCTCTAGATAAAATTTTGCCAGAGGCATTTGCAACTGTACGTGAAGCAGGTAAACGTGTTTTGAATATGCGTCACTTTGATGTTCAGTTGATTGGTGGTTATTTCTTGCATAATGGACATATTGCAGAAATGAGAACAGGTGAAGGTAAAACTTTAGTTGCAACTTTACCGGCATATTTGAACGCATTAACAGGTAAAGGTGTTCACGTAATCACAGTAAACGATTATTTGGCAAAACGTGATAGCGAATGGATGGGTAAGATTTATAAGTTCTTAGGTCTTACTGTTGGAGTTGTTCTTTCAGGTGGTATGGGTGCTAGAGATTTTGAAGTGAAAAAGCACGCTTACCAATGTGATATTACTTACGGAACAAATAATGAATTTGGTTTCGATTATTTGAGAGATAATATGGCAAGTAGTCAACAAATGTTAGTTCAACGCCCATTTAACTATGCGATTATCGATGAAGTTGATAGTATTTTGATTGATGAAGCAAGAACTCCATTAATTATTAGTGGGAGATTAGCTCAATCTGCTGAAACTTATCAGTTGATGGCTAAAATTGCTCCTCAACTTCAAAAGGATGTTGATTATACTGTTGATGAAAAGAATAAAAACGTAATTTTGACAGAAGAAGGTATTGATCATGCCCAAGATTTGATTGGAATTAAGGACTTGTTTGATATTCATACTCAGTATGCGCACCACTTGTTGCAAGCATTGAAAGCTAAAGAATTATTTGTTAAGGATACAGATTATGTTGTTAAAAACGGCGAAGTTATGATTGTTGATGAATTTACTGGTCGTTTAATGGAAGGACGACGTTGGTCTGATGGTTTGCACCAAGCCGTTGAGGCAAAAGAAGGCGTTGAAATCCAAGATGAAACTCAAACATTAGCAAGTATTACATTCCAAAACTTGTTCAGATTGTATCCTAAATTATCTGGTATGACAGGTACAGCGATGACTGAAGAAGCTGAATTTGGTAAGATTTATAATTTAGAAGTTACATCTATTCCGACAAATAAACCAGATAGAAGAGTTGATTATCCAGACGTTATTTATAAATCAGAAGTTCAAAAATATTTGGCTGTAATTGATGATATTGTTGCTCAACATAAAATTGGTCGTCCTGTTTTGGTTGGTACAATTAGTATTGAAAAATCTGAATATTTGTCTGCTTTGTTAAGACAAAGAGGGATTAAACATAATGTCTTGAACGCGAAACATCACGAAAAAGAAGCACATATTATTGCCCAAGCTGGTAGATGGGGTGCGGTTACAATTGCAACCAATATGGCTGGTCGTGGTACAGATATTCTTCTTGGTGGTAACGCAGAATACCTTGCTAAAGCAGAGCTTGAAGATAGAGGAATAGATGAAACAAATCCTGATTACGAAGCAATAAAAGAAGATGCTTTGAAAAGAGCAAGACTTATCACAGAAGAAGAGCATGCAAATGTAATTGAGGTTGGAGGACTTCATGTAATTGGTACTGAACGTCATGAATCAAGGCGTATTGATAACCAGTTGCGAGGTCGTGCAGCTCGTCAAGGCGACCCTGGATCAACAAGATTTTTCTTGTCTTTGGAAGATAATTTGATGAGAATATTTGGTGGTGAAAAAATTACTCAACTTATGACAGCATTGAATGTTCCTGAAAATATGGCAATTGATTCTCCACTTATTACAAAAAGAATTCAATCAGCTCAGAAAAAAGTTGAAACTTTCCACTTTGATATGAGAAAATCTGTACTTGAATACGATGATGTTATGAATATTCAGAGAGAAAAATTCTATCGTCAAAGAAGAAAAGTTCTTTTTGGCGAAGGTTTGTATGAAGATATTCTGTATATGATGGAAAGAGAAGTTGATAGACTTATTAAGAGTTATATCTCTCCAGAGCAAAAAGTAGAAGAATATGTTTATGAAGATTTGCAAGCTTTGATTAGAGAATTGCATTCTATTGTTCCTCAACTTGCAAATACTTTTGATGTGGCTGATATTCAGAGCATGCGTTTTGAACCTATGTATGAAAAAATTAAAGATTTCGTTATAGAAGCTTACAAGGGGCATGAAATTGAGATTATTAATTTCTATAATCAAATTGTAAATGATTATAACGGTGGTACTGGAGTTCAAGAACCGTTTACTCCTCACAATGTAGTAAGGCAACTTGAAAAAGACGTATTGTTGAAAGTTGTTGATAGCAAATGGATTGATCATTTGCATAATATAGACATGTTGAGAGAAGGTATTGGGCTGAGAGCCTATGGTCAGAAAGATCCGTTAATAGAATATAAAAGAGAAGCTTACGACTTGTTTAATAAAATGATGTACGAAATCCAAAGTGAAACAGTAAAACATTTATTTAGAACAAGATTTGGGGTTCAAATTGTAAATAATAATCCAGAATCACAAGAGGATGAAGTTTATGATATTTTAGATGAAAATAATCCAGATATAGATTCTCAAGAAATATAATAAAATTATTAGTATTAATAATATAGGGCTTGGCATGGTCTGCCAAGTCTTTTTTTATATTCAAATCTTCTCTCTTTTTTTTATTTTTCTTTTTATAAAGAACTGTTTAAAAAGAAAAATTTTATAACAAAGATTGATGTTTTTCATAAAAATGAGCAATAAATCCTAATATCGATAAACTATTATTGACCTAAAATCAGCTTATAACCTGATTTTTTGTCGCTATATTAAAAAATATTAAATTAATTTAAAAAATATTGGACAAAGGGGTTGATTTTTAAAATTGTTTGTTTTACACTTAAAGACGTCGAAAGACGAAAGCGAATTTTAAAAAGAATATAAATAGCAATTATTTAAAGGTTTTTAAAATTTATTTTCAAACCACTTGACAATAAAAATTCAAGTGATATGATGAAAAAGTTCGCAAAGAACGAAATAATTACCCCGATAGCGAAACAATCCGAGAGATTGTAAAGCGTTGGAGTCGAGAAAATAAATC
>OIYY01000227.1_pt1 | contig 43463 bp, 37 predicted proteins | sample 1588341 | NCBI WGS metagenome assembly OIYY01 (sample SAMN03283287) | human gut metagenome | biome: human-associated habitat; material: feces | host: Homo sapiens | place: Peru | collected 2012 | reverse complement strand
GATTTCAAGCCGTCGATTTTAAAGCAGGATAAAGGGGTATGATTTTCGGGCGTTGAAATGCCCGAAAACGCCGTCCGGCAAAGCCTGTCGGCTTTTCAATTCGTAATACTTTTGCGTATGATATGAAATTCGTATGCAGTAAAGGCTGTTTTTCGCAGAAAATCAAGGCTTTTGCGTATTCACTTGAGCGTTGCGGTATGATGATTAAAAATCAAGATATTTTGGCAACGCTATAAGCAAAATTTGACGAGTTCAATCTAAAGCAGAGTAACTGTCGGACTAAAACAAAAAACGGCTTGTGGGCGATTTGTGACGGCTTTTTGAAGCGAAAACAACTAAAGCAAGCACACAATCTTTGGTCTGGATATTGAAAAAGGTTTGTGATATTGTGTGTGCGAAAGGAGTGATAAAATGCAAAAACAACTGCTGACAAACGGCAATGCATTCAAACGAACGGACGGCAGATGGGGTGGCGTGGTTTGGTACAAGGATGAGAAAGGCGAGCGAAAACGCAAGAGCTTTTCCGGCACCACCAAAGCCGAAGTCAACAAGAAAATGACGGACTACATAACCAAGTTTGAAGAAGAAATCATCGACGCCATTGAGGGTAACAAGACTGTAAAAGACAGCCTGCTTAATTACCTGCAAGTGTTTAAGTACCCGAATGTTGAGCGAGTAACCTATGACCGCAACGAGCAGATTTACAAAAATCAAATCGTCCCTTACTTGGGTAAACTCATTGTTTCTAACATAACAGGTGCAGAGATTAAGAGGCTGATTAGTACGCTGACCGACAAGGGATATTCATTCTCAACAGTCAAGCAAACATACAATCTGCTCAATGAATACTTTGATTATCTTATGCGTGAAGAATTCATAAAAAAGAATCCAATGAACGCTGTGCCGACAATAAAAAAGTCAAATTATCTTGCAAAGCAAAACAAAGAAGTGCTTCCCGTATGCGAAACGATAACCGTATTCACCGATGAGGAAATTGAAAAATTCAAAGCGGAAGCATACAAGAAGTACCCTTCAGGCAAGCCGAAACACAGTCAAGCATCAGCATATATTCTTATGCTGAACACGGGACTCAGAACCGCTGAAGCGTTAGGTTTAATCAACAGCGACATAGACCTTGAAAAGAAAGTGATGCACATACAAAGAGGTGTTAAAGAAGCACAAAAGCGTGACGGAACAGAGCGAAAAAGCGGACGGGAAATCGTCGTTGGCAAGCTGAAAACCGCTTCAAGCAAGCGTATCGTACCCTTAAACGAAACTGCAATACAAGCGATTATCGAATTACGCAACGAGCGATATTTCGGTGAGGATGCACCGTTGATACCCGATGCAGACGGAAACTTTACAAGACCGTTGAACTTGCGAAAACGGTTTTATTCCATACTCGATGCGGCAGGAATCGAGAAAAAAGGCTTACACAGTTTGCGCCACACCTTCGCAACAAAGCTTGTAACAGGCGTGCGAGCAGATGACGGAACGGTAAAAGCGTTAACACCGAGGCAGGTGGCAGACTTACTCGGACACACAACTTCGGAGATAACCGAAATGTATTATGTCAAACGAAACACGGATATGCTGATGGGTATTACGAATGAATTTGAATTGTGATTGATGCTTTTTTGATGATGTACCAAACGGATTGCGTGAACTGTGTGGCACAAAGTGAGCAAAAAACGGTTTGAAAATGAAAAAGCGGCGTACGGAAAAGACCGTGCGCCGTAGTTTTATCTATATGAGAAAAGCAAGTAAAATCGCCGTAAATAGCCGTAAATAAAGGAAAAAAGCACCGAAAATTCGGTGCTTTTTTTGGCAGGGGCAGAAGGACTTGAACCCTCGGCACGCGGTTTTGGAGACCGCTGCTCTACCAACTGAGCTATACCCCTATGTATATGGTGGGCCATCAGGGACTCGAACCCCGGACCAACCGGTTATGAGCCGGTGGCTCTGACCAACTGAGCTAATGGCCCATATATCGCAACAAATACATTCAAGCGACTTTGATATAATATCACCTAATCGCTTGAATGTCAATACTTTTATCAAATAAAATAGCAATTATTTATTTTTATCTTCTTTATTATCGCTATTATTATTATCGCTATTATTATCGGTATCCTTTAATTCATCCGATTCAACATTTTTTACTATTTTGTATTTACCGGAAAGCGTACCTACAGTAACAAAGCCTAAACCGGCTACCATCATAACGGAAGCAACTATAATCAAAGATTTAGCCTTATCGCTCATTTTGAGTTTACGGCTTACCAAATCATATTGATACTGCGTAGTTTTCTCAATACCGTTTTCAGACTCTTCTTGATTATTTATATTATTTTGAGTAGTCGCAGCAGTTTCCGGGTCAAATTTTGTCGACTTATGCGCCGAAGAATCAGAAGACTTATATTTAGACTTTGGAGCATATTTGGTCGTATAAACTCGTGAATTATAAGATTTTTTAGTATTTTTAAAAGTGGTTGATTTCAAGTGTTTCTTGTTATCTGCACTCTTTTCTTTATGGGCTTCGGAGCGAAAAGTGTTTTCTTGTGTTGAAGCTATATATGTATTACTTGCAACAAACTTAGTTGTTTTTTCTTTATTTGAAATTCTTCCGGACGAAGAAGAAATACCACCCTTATTTTCACTTTTTATTTGGGATGATGTTGATTTTTGTGCTTTTGTTGTGCTTAACTTTGCAGTTTTAGTTGATATTGCCTCATTGGTTCTTTCTGTTGTTGTTTTGGTTGTTGTTACTTTTGTGGTCGTGACCTTTGTTGTGGTAACCTTTTTCGTTGTAGTTTCCAAAGGAACATACATATCAAATTCATATTTATTAAGCAAATTGAATTTTGCAAAATTATTCACAGAAAAATCACAATCAATATAATTTAATAATTTCTTGTCTTCTTTGTTTTTAAACTCAATTCCTACTACAAATTCTCCATTGTTAAAATCATTGTTGATTCTTGAAAAATCACTTATTATATTAAAATTATTGTTAATAAATGAGTCAAGCTTTTCATTTTTATTGATTACAAAATTATATTTTGAATTATCATTATTTATATTAAAATTCAACGATATATTTTCATCATTTAAAACGATATCATCGTTGCTGTTATAATAGTAAACATTCAAATAAAAACAAGCATTGTCGGTATCATTTACACATTTAACTTGAATCACCATATCGTTTTCATTAATTGAATTTTCACTCTTGACATCATACCATAGATTATTATCATCTAAATACTTGTCATTAATAGCGTATGAAATATTAGGAAATAAGCAAGTAAATATAAATAAAAATAAAACAATATTAGTGGAAATAATCTTTTCTATCTTTTTCACAACTAATCAATATCCAACGGCTCATTTTTAACTGTAATAATATTAAATATATCGCCAAATTTATCTTTAATTCCAATATCAATGCTTAATACCTTGGCATTAAAAACCCGACTTATTCTATGCATCACTACTATATTATCATCTTCATAAACATCTTTGGTTGATATTATATCAAATTGCATATTCAAACTCCTCGATAATTATTAGCACAATATACATAATTATTACATTTTTGTATATTTTTGTTATATTTTATCATACTTTGTAAGATAATGCAACACATTTTTGATTATTTTCCATTATATTTTCAAAAATCATAACCACCCATCAAACGGATGGTTATGATTTGTCTGATTTAACACTATATTTTTTGTCAAGTATTTTATTTTTAAATACATATTTAAGGACTGTGAAAAAGCAATTTTTGTTTTAAGCCCCTCAACATATATTGATAAAACAAAAGACTGTTTATCTAACAAAAGTATTGCACTCTAAAACATTGCAACCCAAATGCAACCTTTTTAAAATAAAAAGCTTGGAAACCTTTTAAATAAAGGCTTTTCCAAGCTTAAATTATGGTGCAGGAGACGGGACTTGAACCCGCACCGAAAACTCGACAGGCTTCTGAGACCTGAGCGTATGCCAATTTCGCCACTCCTGCGTATTTAATTTTGCTTTAAGAATAATATCACAAGTAACTTGAAATGTCAATTATATATGGTATAATCACAATGGTGATAAAATGAAAAAAGGAATTTGCTTATTAGCTGTTACAATCGCAGTATCAGTTACAATATATTATTTAACATTCGGCGGGATAAGCGGAAACGAAAGTGCGCTTTCAACTGTAGGTCTTGAACATCCGATATGGTTTGCAGTTTGGGGAGTAAGCACTTACACTGCACTCGCAATTAATATATACACAGCATTTTGTAAAATGAAATATAAATTTTATATTATACTATTGATAATATCGGCAATAGGAATGGCATTAACACTCACCTGCGATTTTGACTACAATAAATATCCGCAATATTTGGCTCATTGCATAGGTTCACTTGCATTTTCAGGCACAATGGGAATAACTGTATTTTTAGCATTTCTTATAAACAAGAAATACATATTATCACTTATCAGTGCATTGATACTTATAACAGATTTAATTTTGCTTCTTATTTTCAAAGAAACTGCACTTATTGAAACTGTGCCGATATTTGCAGGATACATAATGCTGCTGATAAATAATTTAACTTTAAGGAAAGATAAAATTGAAGCTATACAATAAATTAAAAAGCAACGACCTTTACCCCTTTCATATGCCCGGTCACAAAAGAAACGAGAAATTTAATATCCCGTCAAGTGATATAGACATAACCGAAATAGATGGTTTTGATAATCTGCATTGCCCCGAAAATATTATTGACGAAATGCAAAAAGATATTGCAAAGCTCTACGGTTTTGACAAAAGTATCATCAGCGTTAACGGTTCCACCTGTTGTATACTTGCGGCTATCAGTGCCGTTTCAAAAGAAAACGGTACAATTATCATTGCCCGAAATTGCCACAAAGCTGTTTACAATGCTTGTTTAATTAACAAGCTCAAAGTTGAATATATCGAGCCTGAATTTAACAACGAGTATGGCTGCTACGAAAGAATAACTCAAAAAAGTATTGACAAAGCTTTGCAAAAGCATAAAGATGCGTGCGCTTTAGTTATAACTTCGCCGACTTACGAGGGTTATGTAAGCAATATTAAATGCAACATACCGTTGATTATTGACTGCGCTCACGGTGCACATTTCGGCTTTGCACCTTATTTGCCTAATCAGCCAAAGGCAGATATAGTAATTGAATCGCTGCACAAAACTTTGCCGGCATTAACTCAAAGTGCTGTTATACATATTAATAATAGTAATTTGTTTGACAAAGTAAAAAAATATATGGATATTTTTGAAACAAGTTCACCGAGTTATGTAATTATGGCGTCAATAGACAAATGCATTGATTTTCTCAAAAATAGTGAAAATGAATTTAAGAATTATAAAATTCTTCTCGATAATTTTTATAAAGAAATTTCAAAATTTAAAAATATAAATATTCTTAAAAACGATGATATAACAAGAATCATCATTTCAGCCAAAGGATATAACGGTTATGAGCTTAGCGAATATCTGAGGAAAAGCAAAATTGAAGTTGAAGGTGCGTCACTAAAGTATGTTATACTTATCTCGAGCGTTTGCGATACGAAAGACGGTTTTGAAAGGCTGACTGAAGCACTTCAAAATATAGAAACCAGAGAAGAAAATGAATATCATTTTTCTGAGCCAAAACTTCCTTCAAAAAAATTTGAAGCATATGAGATAGACAAAACCTGCGAAACATTATTTGAAGAAAGTGAAAACAAAGTATCGGGCGAATATGTTTATGCCTACCCGCCGGGAAGCCCTATAATTGTGCCGGGTGAAATTATAAGCAGTGATTTTATTTGCACAATCAAAGAATTTTACAAAAACGGTGTAAATATATTGTCTGACAGCAATTTACTGCCGTTAAAAATATTGACAAAGAAGTAATATTAATGTAAAATAACAATATAAATTTAAGAAAGAGGTGTTTCTTTTGAAGAGAATCAACACTTTAAGCTCACGCAATCTTTGCGAATCAGCTAAAAAAGGCGGCTGCGGCGAATGTCAGACATCTTGCCAGTCAGCAAGCAAGACTTCTTGTTCAGTAGCTAACCAAAAATGCGAACAGCTCAAGAAGTAAATAAATGAAAGATAGGTGGGCGATGACCCACCTTTTTCATTGAAATAAAACTACGGAGTAATTTGATGATACACGCTTATAAAATGAACGGTTATAATATTATTCTTGACCAAAACAGCGGTTGCGTTCATTCTGTTGACGAAGCAACATACGATATTATAACTATGTATGAGGACCATACAAAAGACGAAATAAAAAAATACATTCTTGAAAAGTACAAGGATGACGACGAAGTAAGTGAAGAAGACATCGACCTTTGCTTAGAAGATATTGAAGCGCTTAAAGCAGACGGCAGACTTTTCGCTGAAGACACATTTGAAGCTACCGCAAAGCAGTTTAAGAAAAAGCAAGGCGTTGTAAAAGCCATCTGCCTTCATGTTGCGCACGACTGCAATTTAGCTTGCAAATACTGTTTTGCCGGCAAAGGCGAATATGACGGACCTAAAGGTTTGATGAGTCTTGAAACCGGTAAAAGAGCACTTGACTTTTTGATTGAGCAATCCGGCACAAGAAGAAATCTTGAAGTAGACTTTTTTGGAGGCGAACCGCTTCTTAACTGGAATGTTTGCAAAGAACTTGTTAAATACGGACGAGAGCAGGAAAAGAAATTCGGAAAAAATTTCCGTTTTACACTCACCACCAACGGGCTTCTTATAAATGACGATGTTATAGATTTTTGCAACAAAGAAATGGGCAATGTAGTTCTTTCGCTTGACGGACGAAAAGAAACAAACGACGCTATGAGAGTTTCACGAAACGGAAAAGGCTCATATGATTTAATCGTTGACAAGTTTAAAAAATTTGCCGACTCCCGCAATCAAAAAGATTATTATATGCGTGGAACATATACAAGAAATAACCTTGACTTTGCAAAAGATATTATCCATATGGCTGATTTAGGCTTCAAAGAGCTTTCCATTGAGCCTGTTGTATCCGACCCAAAAGAGCCATATGCACTTAAAGAAGAAGACTTACCTATCCTTAAAGAGCAGTATCAAATTTTAGCGGACGAAATGCTTAAAAGATACAGAAACGGTAACGGCTTCACTTTTTATCATTATATGATTGACCTTGACGCAGGTCCGTGCATTGTAAAAAGAGTTTCAGGTTGCGGCGTTGGCACCGAATATATGGCTGTCACCCCAAGCGGCGAGCTATACCCTTGCCATCAATTTGTCGGCGACGAAAAGTTTTTACTCGGTGATATTTGGAAAGGTGTTACAAATAAAAAAGTGCTGGAGCAGTTTGAAGAATGTAATGTGTACTCGCATAAAGAATGTAAAGACTGCTTTGCAAAGCTTTACTGTTCCGGCGGATGCGCCGCAAATGCATACCACACAACCGGAAGCGTAAACGGAGTTTATGACTTCGGCTGTGAGCTTCACAGAAAGCGTATTGAATGTGCAATTATGCTTAAAGTTGCCGAAGCCGAAGAAAATTTAAAAGTTGAATATTAACACGCAAAAGCGGAGCTGTCAAACAACAACTCCGCTTTTTATAATGTAATCAATCTGAATACTTTTGCTTTTTAATATCAAGGTGAGAAAGACCGATATAATCAGGAAGACCGTTACGATAAGGCACTTGGGGTACACCCTTAACAAGCGGCGAAAGATATTCAATCATTTTGTCGGTAACATCATTACCACGCTCATTTATCCAACTTCTCGGTACTAACTTTTCATTATTGGCAACAACACTGACTTGCTCGGTATAATAATCAACTGTATAAGGTAAATCACTGATACGGCGAAGGGTTGAGAACACACCTGTTTTGCCTTCAAGTGCGGCTTGAACTGCGACTACGCCGAGGTTATACGCCTCGCTAACATCAGTCATTGAAGCGGTATGACCTGCACTTCTTTGAAGCACACTCGGCTCTAACGCACGAACTTTGCAACCGATTCTTTCCTCAACAACTGTTTTAAGATAAGCACCCGTACCGCTAAGCATAACATGACCGAATTTGTCAACATTATCCCCTCTTGCGCTGATATAATTGCCGTTTTTGTCCTTAATGCCTTCACTTACAACGACTATAACCGAGTTGTACTCGTCAAGTTTTCCCTTAACATCTTCAACAAAATCATCAACAGAAAACGGAATTTCAGGAAGATAGATAAGATGAGGAGCAACGCTGTCACCGTCACGGGCAAGAGCTGAAGCGGCGGTAAGCCAACCTGCGTTACGACCCATTGCTTCAATAATATGAACGCTTTTGATACTGTAAATACTTGTGTCGTATGCAACATTTTTAACGGCAAGCGCAATATATTTAGCGGCAGAACCGAAGCCCGGTGAATGGTCAATACCTACAAGGTCATTATCAATAGTTTTTGGAATACCGACAATTTTTATATCAATATTATGGCTTGATGTATATTTTGAAAGCTTATCAACGGTATCCATTGAATCGTTACCGCCGATATAAAGAAAATAGCCGATATTGTATTTATTAAACATATCTATAATCTCGGCATAAGTTTCATCATTATCCGAAAGTTTATATCTGCAAGAACCGAGAAACATTGCAGGAGTTAAGCGAAGGCGGTTAATATCGTACGGCTTACCTTTAAAACGCTCTGTCAAATTAATAATATTATCTTCAATCAAGCCCTGAATACCGTTAATCATACCATAAACAGTATCTATTTTATTGCTTGAAAAGGCGTATTCAATAGCACCAGCAAGGCTTGAATTAATTACAGCAGTAGGACCGCCCGACTGACCGATTATCATATTTTTACTCATAAATTATTCTCCGATTTTATTATCATATATTTTAATGTTACGGTGAACATCACTTACAGGCTTACCGATGCAAATAGGTTTAATAAGCACTGCATCTTCTTTAGAAAAAGTATTATTAAATATTTCAAGATTTCTGCACGGACCGCTTTCATACCAATCTTTGCAATCGCAGGAAATAAATATATCAGGCATTTTAATATTAGAAAATTTGTTGCCGTATATCTTTGACGGTCTGTCGGTAGTGCAAAGAATACCTCTTGTAGGAATAGCGTTAAATGTGCAACCGCTTATTGTAAGTTCAGGGTTATATGTCACATTTTCAAAAACAAATTGATTTGGCGTAAGTTTTGGTAAATCTTCTTTAAACTTAACCTCTACCGTTTTATCATCAATATTATCAATGCAGGAAACTACAGTGAATTTATTTTCAAATTCGCTAAAATCATTTCTGTTATAAATCTTAACTTCATTACCAGGATAAAAAGCAGCATAACCACCCTGCTGATGATGAACAAATTCGAGTAAAACAGTATTTTTATCAATAACTTTTTTAAGTCTTAAAAAAGCGCCGTGAACATTGATTGCGTCATCGTGAGGATGCTCAAAATGAGAATTCGTAATTTTGGCATAACCTTTACAGCCGCAAATATGAATTAAATCTGCAAAAGAAGAAACCGTATATCCCTTTGCAGGCTTAAACGAAATATTGTTAAAACTCATATTTTCGCACATTTGCGAAAGCCAACCGAAGCCGTGCATATAATTAACCGTTATATTATCGCAAGTAACATTTGAACATTCATCAAAGAAAAGTCCGCTGTTATCCCTGAGCTTATTGCGTGACATCGTAACAACATCATTAAGCTTAAATTTAGGTGAAAGAAGATATGTACATTCTACGGTATTCATATCAATTCTGTTAATTTTAATAGCCGTTTTTGTTGGTGAAAACTGAGTTCTGAAAACTTCATTACCCCTATGAATTACATTGCAGGCACATTCTTCATTAGCTGTATATGTATAGTAATTCTTTTTGGTAAATGGGCTTTGTTCAAAAAATACGAGCTTGTTGTCCTTGACATAAAAAAGACTGTTTTCAGGAATTTTATAGGTTATTTTATTAAACGACCTTTTAACTACTTTCATTTCATAATTAGTCGGTGAACTGTATTTTATCGTAAAATTTTTAAGTGTAATATTTTTGCAGTTAAGCATTGCAAAAGCACACATATCCCCATGAATTACAAAAGTTGAACCGCAGCCGTCTATAGTAATATTTTCCTTGTTTTCAATAAGAATCGCAAAATACTTATCCGGCGTTTTAAAAGAATCGGTATTGGTCATATGGCATACTTTATGAATACTGAAATCTTTAAAAAAATGATATTCGTTTTTTGGAAATACGAGCGTATCACCGCTGCATATATTTCTTATTGCCTCAGCCGTACCGACTGAAGAATTGCCATTGGTACAATAATCTGTTATATTTACATTCACATTTATCACCTATGGTATTATACATATTTTAAACACAATAATCAACAAAAGTTTTCTTTTTTAAAAAAATTGTCAATTATAAAGTAAAAATTATTTGTTATTAATTGACATTCATCCATAAATAATGTAACATAGTATAAGTTAATGTACTTTACAAGCGTTAAAAGTAGATTAACTATGCAACAATTTAATAATTATACAAATTTCAATTTTTGGTTAAGAGGTAATAAATTGAGTAATTGGCAAGATATTTATAAAAGCAAACTCACTACCGCCGAAGAAGCAATCAAACTTATTCATGACGGGGACAAAGTAGTTACCGGCTTTGGTTGCGGTGAACCTTTTGCGATAGAGCGTGCGCTTGTTGAACATTATGAAGAATACCACGATGTTGAAATAACAAATATGCTCACACTCGGCGATTCACCTTGGTGCAGAGCTGAAATGAAAGGTCATTTCACTTTGAATTGTCTTTTCGCTTCGCAAAGCAACAGAAAAGCGATTTCACTCGGTGTAAGTGAGTTTACAACTTCTCATTTTTATGAAATTCCCGATTTGATTAAGAATTTCATTTGCCCTAGAGTTACAATCGTTATGGTTTCGCCACCGGATGAACACGGCTATGTTTCGTTCGGTACAACAGTTGACTACACAAGAGGAACTGCAGATTACTGTGATGTAGTTATAGCTCAGGTTAACAAATATATGCCGAGGACTTTCGGCAACAGTTTTATGCATGTTCGTGACTTTACTTGTTTTGTTGAACATGATGAGCCGTTACCTGAAGTTAAATCGGTTGAAATTTCGGACACTGAAATGGAAATTGGCAAATACTGTGCTTCGCTTATAAAAGACGGTGACTGTTTACAGCTTGGAATCGGCGGTATTCCGAATGCTGTTTGCGCACAGCTTTGGGATAAGAAAGACTTGGGTCTTCACAGTGAGCTTGTAGGCGACGGCGTTGTAGACTTACTTGAAGCAGGTGTAATCAACAATAAAAAGAAAAACAAAAATCCGTTTAGAACTATTTTGGGTGCGGCTTTTGGTTCTGAAAAGCTTAATAATTACATAAACAATAACCCATCGGTTGAGCTTCACCCTATTAATTATGTTAACAACCCTACTGTTATTGCTCAAAATGACAATATGGTTTCAATAAATTCTTGTTTGCAAATTGACCTTTTGGGTCAGGTAGTTTCCGACACTGTAGGACTTAACCAGTATTCCGCAGTTGGCGGTCAGGTTGACTTTGTCAGAGGTGCAACTATGAGCAAAGGCGGTCGCTCAATTATTGCTATGCCGTCCACTGCTAAGAAAGGTTTAATTTCAAGAATTGTGCCGCTGATTACAGAGGGCAGTGCCGTAACAACTCCGAGAAATGATGTTAACTATGTTGTAACGGAATACGGAATTGCGCAGCTTAAAGGCAAAACACTTAAAGAGAGGGCTAAGGCTCTTATTAAAATAGCTCATCCTAAATTCAGACCTTATTTGATTTTAGAATACAAAAAGCGTTTTAACGAAGAACCGTTTACAAATGAAGAAATGAGCGAGCAAATCGGTGAATTAAAAGGATACATATCCGACACCAAGGACTCAATAAAAGAGGGCGTTGCTTCAATCATTTCAAAAATCAAAGAATAAGACAGTTTAAAGGAGATCTATATGGCAAAGGTTAAAGAAGAACATTTTGGTATCGCAAGAAAGATTGTGTCCAATATGACAAGTGAAAGCTGGGAAACGATTCCTCACGCTACTATGACATATGACGCCGATGTTACCGAACTTTTCAAGGAAGTTAAAAAGCTCAACGAAGGCGTTACCGATAAAAGCAAAAAAATCACAATTAACACAGTTATGCTCAAAATTCTTTGCGAAGGTTTAAAAGCTGCGCCAAAGATGAATACTCACCTCGAATTTAACCGCAAACTTGTAAGAGGTAAGCTTATTTATTTTGACCACATCGATATTTCAATGCCGATGGTGTTGCCAAGCGGTGAAATGATGACTGTTAATATGCACGATATGGGCAGTAAAACGCTTACTCAAATGACAGACGCTATCAACAGCACAGTTATGAGAGCAAAAGGCTCGGATATGAACGAAGTAATGTTTGAAGTCTCACTTGACAACACATTAACAGGTCTTAAACAAGGCAAGATTTTACAGGCTGTTCGCAGACTTTACGGTTCAAAAACCGGTAAGCACAAAGTTAAGACCCTTTCAGGTCAAGCAAAAAAAGATTACTATTCAATTCCTACTACTAAGCGTCTTACCAAGCATGATATTGAGCAAGGTACAACCACTATTTCAAATCTCGGTTCGATTTATCGTGAGCAAAAAGGTATGTGTGCGCTTCTTGAAATCATTCCGCCGCAAACCACCGCTTTTGCCATCAATGCCGCTCAAAAGCGTCCTACTGTTGTAACAGATGAAAAAGGCAACGATAAAATTGAAATAAGACTTATAATGCCAATCACCATTGCAATCGACCACAGAGCACTCGACTACGGCGATGTAGTTCCGTTTATGAGAAAGCTTGATGAAATTTTTGACAACCCGTCAATCATTCAAAGTTGGAAATAACCAAACATAGATTAAGACCTGCTTCATTTTGAAACAGGTCTTTATTAATCATTATATTTTAATATGTATAAAAGTTCGCTTTGAACATCATCAATAGATTTTTTAGATAGGGCTAACACAACAATGTTAAGTACAAATACTATAGCAGTAATTACAATAAACGGTATTTGAAGCGATGTTTTAAATAATATAACAAGCAAAACAACTGCAGCGATTAAAACAATTAAACTAATCACAAAAAAGAAAAGATAATAATTAGCTTTTGTGTTAACTTTAACATTACATTTATTATTATCACCGTCAAACTCAATTTTACTTATCGGCGCTGTTCTGTAATATCTGTCGTTTTCAACATTACCTACATATCTTGCCGTATAAATACCGTTATCGTCAACAACTCCGGTAAACTTTTTGCCGTTATAATCAGCGTGAATTATACGAGTTGAAAATGTATAGCCTGCCTTATGCATATTGTAAAAATATTTTTCAAATAAAGATATTGCGTCACTACGGCTGATATCAAGTTCAATATTATCTTTACATGTAAAAAACATAGCTTGTCCACCCTTTCTTGATTTCACTATAACAAATAGTTAAATTATTGTCAACATTATTTTATGTAAGGTATGGCAAACCATACCAAATTCACGCTATTCTTACAACTGAAAAATTAGTGCCTATTGTCGGAGATGCAGTTGTCACTGTGCCTGATACAACACGAAGTGCCACAGTTGAAGTTGTATTGGCAGGAACATTAACAATATAGCTTCCGTTTGATGTGCCGGTTGCACTGTTAGGAACTATTTGAGTGTTAGCGTCAACCGAACCGTTAATTGCCAGACCGATTACGGCGTCATCTGCAGTTGTTCCCGTAACCTGATAATTAAGCAAATAGGTTCTTCCTGTTTTTCCACCCGAAAGAGTTATTACGCCGTTATTGTTTACAATACCTGCCGTATCTGTATTATAAAGCGTTGACGGATAAGAAACATTTTCGCCGGCACTAAATGTTATGCCTGTTGCCGCATTATTAAAAAACTCGGCATAATTAAGTGTTGAAGTAAACACCGGCGGTTGAGGCGGTTGTGGAGCAGGAGGCTCAGGTGACGGTGGAAAAGGTCTTGGAGGATAAAAATAACACGGCACTACCCTTTCAACTATCCTTACATCATAATCATTTTGACAGCAACCGGTAGTTGAAGTGTAAATGTTTGTGTCAATGTTTCTAATATTTCTATTGTTACAGCTCATAGCATTTATTCCTTTCATATATTCGACTTTTCAGTCGTAATATATAATATGAAAAAAATAAAAAAACGACAAAACTATTGAAATTATGAGCTAATTATGGTAGTATATCAAAGTCTTAAATATGCACCTGTGGCGGAACTGGCAGACGCGCTAGATTTAGGATCTAGTATCGAGAGATGTGCAGGTTCGATTCCTGTCAGGTGCACCAAAAAAGCCGTAAGATATTTAGTTATCTTACGGCTTTTTTATTTAAGAAATCTTTTGTTTATGTCAGCACTTTCTGTTGCTTCTTTTGCTGATATCAGTTTTCCCATTTTATAACTAAGTAAATAACCGTTACTTCCTTAATTCTTGCATCAATCAAATTTACTTTTAATCTTACTGCCGTTTCATCGCTTTTTGTTCTCACTTCAAACAGCGGAGTTGGGTTTGGCAAAGCTTCATTAGCAGTTTCAAACATAAGAAGTGCTAAGCCGAGAAATTCTTTAGCATTTTCTACTGCTTCATACAAATTATTGCCTGCTCCTGCTATATAAAATCAGAAAATAATAGTACTAAAAAAGCCATAAGAATATTTAATATTCCTATGGCTTAATTATTTATTAATTTTTCCTGTCGTTTATAGCTTGATGCATTGCGGTAAAGAGTGACAAGTCTTCATTTTCCAAATCATCGCAAAGGTACCTAAACGACATAACGCCGCCGAGATTATAATCTATTGCAAGTGATGTTTTATCATAAGCAAGCTGGTAAGAATTAAAGTACGATTCTTTTCCGTCTACAATCGCTTTATTATTATACTTTCCGAGTTCCTTTGACCAGTCACCGTAATTGTACCAATTTTCACTTTTATCAACAGGTCTGCCGTAAAACGGAATACCGAGGTCAAGCACTTTACTGTCAAAACCTGCTTTAAGGAATTTTTCTATTCCTTTGCGAGCGCTGTCAAATGATGAATTATCTCCGTAATCGTCGAATAAATCGTATTCCATCATTTCAACCAAATCTACGCAGTCAACTGCTTCTTTATAAAGCCCGATATCCCAATCTGACATAGCAAGACCGATTTTTTTGCTTCCGAGTTCACTGTCAAGATCAACTATAAAATTGCTGAATGCTTTCCAATACTTTGCCTTTATAGGGTTTTCATAATCGAAAAACACACCATCAAGGTCGTAATCATTAAGAAGGTTTGAAATATCACTTGCAAGCGAAGCATTTTCAAATGCTTTTGTATGCTTTTGCGCCTTGTTTTCCATTTGCGACTTCCAATCACTGATACCGTCGTCTGCATTTGGACCTAATATATTGATATAAATATTAACTTTTCTGTCACCGATAACAGTTCTTAAATTACTGAGCGCTGTTTTAAGAATTTTTTTGCCTGAAAGTTGCTCATTGTCATTATACTCAAGATTACCGTTTGAATCAAAATTTACGCAGGAGAAAAGAATTACATCCGTAATGGTGTCAAATGTGTAAGATTTAAGTGAATCTATATTTTGTATTTTATCACCTAATATATAAGCGGTTACTCTGAAATCATCGTCAGGTTCATTTTGATTTTCATAAACCGAGATTGATTTAACATTGTCTTTTCCCCCTTCAAGCGAAATAACAAGCGATGATGTATTGACACCTTTAAAAGCGCAATACTTATATGTACTGTTATTTGCCTGCTCATAAATAAGCGAATCTTCACTATCGTTTAAATAAATTTTTAAAGGAGAAGCAGTTACCTTTTTAAGTTCAACTACAACATTATTAACTGTATGCTCATCAAATGAAACTGTAGCTTTATCATCAGTATCCCATTTAACTTGCATATTTTCAATCAACCCGTCAATTTTAGCATCAAGTTGACCGCCGCTTCTATCTTGTACAGAGCAAGCACACAAAAAGACTAATGCTAAAGCTAATAAAACGGATAATACTTTTTTCATAATGCTACTCCTTTTTCTTAGGTGCCGCAACTGCCAAAGTTGCCGCATACACAGCTTTTGCGCCGTAAATATTGAGCATTTTTGAACACTCATTAAGCGTTGAACCGGTCGTTTTTACATCATCAATAATTAAAAATGTTTTATCTTTAACGGCACTTTTATCTTTTAAATCAAATGCACCGTAAACATTCACTTTTCTCTCTTTAGCTGAAAGTGATTTTTGAGGTTTAGTTTTTGATACTTTTGCAAGAACATCCAAAACTTCAACATCAAGAAGTTTTGAAAGTTGCGTCGCTATTAAGTATGCCTGATTATAATCACGCTTTTTTAATGTTTTCTTTGAAACGGGAATAAAAGTAATATAATCAAACGAAATCACTTTGCAATATCTTTGGCGAAACGATTTGAAAGAAACGGCATAGAAGCGGTTTTAAAATTGTGAATTGCGGTTTTAACTTTATCTTCATAAATATAAGGCGCTACAATCTGTTTATATTCGTGCTTCTTTTTGTCACAATTACAGCGCAGTTTACTTACTCCGCAGCTTTCACAAAGCGGTTCTTTGTTAATCGGGAGCTTTCTGCACTCGTCGCAAATCACAGCATCATATTCAATTACATCGCCGCAAAACTCGCATCTTTTTGTGAAAATAAAATCGAGAATTTTGCCAAATACAATTTTTAAATCTTTAATCATACTGTTACATAAGGTTCGATTTTTGCAAAAGTAGCATCACCGATACCTTTAATATCTTTTAACTGTTCAACAGATGTATAACCGCCGAGATAATCACGATATTCAATAATCGCATTGGCTCTTGATTCACCGACATTTTCAATAGACATCAGTTCCTCCGCCGTGCAAGTGTTCAGATTTATCGGATATGACACAGCCGCCGCAACGGTTGAAGAAGAAACAGCACCGGTTAAAACTTTTTGGCTCTGAGATGCATTATCGGTAATTTCGGTTGAGGTATTCGTTACCGTTTCAGAAACAGAATTTGTTGTTTTAGTCACCGTTTTTCTTGCATTTTCGGTTTTATTTTCACCGGTTGAAGATAAAACTTCGTTATTGCTTGAAGAAGTATCAGCAGAAGAAACAGATGTTTGCAAAACTGAGGAAGCAGAAGTTTGAGCCGTTGTGCTTTCACTGATATCGGCAACTTTAGGCAAATTGAGAGAATAGATGATTATCACAATCGCAATAACCATTAAGCCTATACCTATCATTATTGAGCTTTGATTTTTTGAACTGCTCATTTTCTTTTACCCTTATTTTTCTTAGAAAAGTTATTTTTAGCGTTACGGTTATTTTTTCTGTTTGTATTATTTTGATACCTGTTATTAGGTGCATAAGTTTGAGTGGGTTTTACTAGGCATTTACTGTCATATCCTATTAAATCAAATCTTTTTGCTCTTTTTAACGCTTCCTCAACAAGACGCTGATTTTTAGGATTGAAATATTGGAGAAGCGCACGCTGAAGCGCTTTGTCATGCTCACTTTTTGCCACATAAACCTTTTCCATGGTATATGGGTCAAGCTCGGTATAAAACATACAAGTTGAAATAGTGCCCGGAGTAGGATAAAAGTCCTGAACCTGCTCGGGTCTGATATGATTTTTTTTAAGGAAAAGCGCAAGTTCAATCGCATCATTCAAAGTTGAACCCGGATGAGATGACATAAGATAAGGCACAAGGTATTGTTCCTTATTTATTTCACCCGTGTATTCAAAATACCTGCGTGAAAATTTTATGTAAGCTTCAATATGAGGCTTACCCATTTTATCAAGCACCGAAGCTGAGCAATGCTCCGGTGCAACTTTAAGTTGACCCGAAACATGGTGTTCAACAAGTTCTCTGAAAAATGTGTCATCCTTATCTTCAAGCAAATAATCATATCTTATACCGCTTCTGATAAATACTTTTTTTACTTTTGGCAAATTGCGAACTTCACGCAAAATGTCAAGATATTGCGAATGGTCAACGCTCAAATTTTTGCAAGGAGTAGGAGCCAAACACTTTTTACCTTTGCATAGACCGTGAGTTTTTTGAAATTCGCAAGACGGTTTTCTGAAATTAGCCGTCGGACCGCCGACATCGTGAATATAGCCTTTAAAATTAGGCATATGAGTAAGCCTCTCTGCCTCCGCTACTACACTTTCCTTAGAACGGGAAGTTACATACCTGCCTTGATGAAAAGCGATTGAGCAGAAATTACAAGCACCGAAACAACCACGGTTATGAGTGATTGAAAACTCAACCTCTTTAATACCCGGAACACCTCCGAGTTTTTCATAAGACGGATGATAAGCCTTTGTATACGGCAAGGAATAAACCTTATCAAGTTCGTCCTGTTCAAGCGGGGGCATAGGTTTGTTTTGTACAACCATAACTTTACCGTGCTTTTGCTTAATAAGCCTGCCACGGATATGGTCTTGCTCGTCCTGCTCGATTCTGCAAGATTTCGCATACTCTTTTTTGCTGTTTATTACATTATCAAGGCTCGGAACTTCAACGCCGTCATACGGAGTTTCACTCGTAGGACAAGTGTAACAAGTGCCCAAAATATCGTGCATATTTTTGACATCTTCGCCCTTGTCAAGCCTTCTCGCAATTTCAACAGTCTGCTTTTCGCCCATACCGAAAGTAAGCAAATCAGCTTTTGAATCAATAAGTATACTCGGTCTGATTGCATCATCCCAATAATCATAGTGAGCAAAACGGCGAAGCGAAGCTTCAAGGCCACCGATAATTACCGGAATATCAGGGTAAATTCTCTTAATAATATTAGAATAAACTATAACTGCTCGATCGGGTCTTTTACCGGCAACTCCACCGGCTGTATATGCATCGTCATGCCTAAGCCTTTTAGCAGCAGTGTAATGAGCAACCATAGAATCAATATTGCCGCTCGTAACCAAAAAACCGAGCCTCGGTCTGCCAAACTGAGTAAAATCGCCGTCATTTTTCCAATTAGGCTGGCTCAACACTGCTACCCTGTAGCCCTCATTTTCAAGAAGTCTTGTGAGTATAGCCACACCGAAGGATGGGTGGTCAACATAGCTGTCACCCGTTACAAAAACAAAGTCAACATCCTGCCAACCACGCTCAAGCATTTCCTTTTTATTTATAGGAAGAAAGTCGTTCATAAATTACCTCATATAAGGTTATTATACTTATGTATAAATCGTATTTCAAGTATTGAAAGACAATAATTATTCATTGTCTAAATCATCATAGTTTTCGCTGACTGCACCGTCATCTTCAACATCGTCAAAATCCATTTGCTCTGTATTTTCGGCAGTAAACGGGGTTTGGTTGGAAGAATATGCCTGCATTTCAAGCCATTGCTGACGGTTTATGAGGATTTCCCTGCCCTTTGAACCGTTAGCCGGACCGATAATACCTTTATCTTCAAGTTGGTCGATAATTTTAGCTCCACGGGCGTAGCCAACTGAAAGTTTACGCTGTAAAAACGAAGTTGAAGCCGTGCCTGTTTCAAGCACAATATCAACCGCTTTGTCAAAAAGAACATCAAGCTGTTCGCCGTCACCGTCATCTTCAAACGGTGATGATTTTTTGTCCTGAACCGCTTTAGCTTCAATTTCCTTGGCAATTTCTTCATCATACTGACTTTCGCCCTGATTTTTAACGAAATCGCAAAGAGCCTCAACTTCTTCGTCGGAAATGAAACAACCTTGAACACGAATAGGCTTTGACGCACCTATAGGATTATAAAGCATATCGCCGTGACCGAGAAGCTTTTCGGCACCCGAAGCATCAAGAATAGTACGAGAGTCTATTTGAGATGAAACGGTAAGTGCAATACGAGAAGAAATATTTGCCTTGATAAGACCTGTAATAACATCAACCGACGGTCTTTGAGTAGCAATAACAAGGTGCATACCTACTGCACGAGCCATCTGCGCCAAGCGGCAAACAGAATCTTCTACTTCTTTTGGAGCAGCCATCATCAAGTCTGCAAATTCGTCGATAAAAATACAGATTTTAGGCATAGTTTCCATATCTTCGTGCTTTTTAACATATTTATTGTATCCTTCAATATCACGAACACCGACTTGCGAAAGCTTTTGATAACGCTGTAGCATTTCACTAACTGCCCAACCGAGAGCACCTGCAGCTTTTCTCGGGTCTGTAACAACAGGTACAAGAAGATGCGGAATATTAGCATATTTTGAAAATTCAACTTGCTTAGGGTCAATCATCAAAAACTTAACTTCATCCGGTTTGGCACGGTAAAGAATTGATGTAATAATAGAGTTCATACAAACAGATTTACCCGAACCTGTAGTACCTGCAACAAGAAGGTGTGGCATCTTAGCAATATCACAGTAAACGCAATTACCCGCAATATCTTTGCCAAGACCTGCGGAAAGAATTGAACTTTGTTCATCAAACTCAGGTGTGTCAATAAGTTCACGCATAGAAACGGAGTTTTTAACTGTATTTGGTACTTCAATACCTACGGCAGCTTTGCCCGGAATAGGAGCTTCAATACGAACATGAGTAGCCGCAAGATTAAGCGCAATATCATCCGCAAGATTTGTTATTTTAGAAATACGAACACCGGCTGCCGGTTTAAGTTCATAACGGGTAACCGTAGGTCCTCTTGATATATCGGTAATGGTTGCGCTTACATTAAATGAACGAAGCGTTTCAATAAGTCTTTGTGCATTTTCTTTAAGTTCACCGCTTATATCTGCAGTAGATTTTTTCTTAGGCAAACTGAGAAGTTCAACCGACGGAAGCTTATAATCATTGACACTTGATTCCATAGCTTCTTTTGAAACGGTAAAATCTTCGGTGTTCTTTTCTTTAATATTTTCTTTCGGCTTTTCTTCCGACGCATTTTTAACTATTTCGTCAATATCTTTAGGCTTATCCTCTGCTCTCTTGGCTGTTGCATTTTTGAGCATTTCGATATTTGAATTTTCCCTGTTAATTTCATCTATAATTTCTTTCGGAACCTTTGTCATTTCTTCCTTAGGTTCTTCTTTTTTCTTTTTAGTACGAGGCTTTTTCTGTTCCTCTTTTGGAGGTTCGGCATCAAGCGGAACATCAATATTTTCCTTACTCATTCTTCGTCTTTCAATATGTTCTTCAATAACCGGAGCAACCTTTTCATATGTAACCTTTGCAGGCTTTACTGCACCGGCAACAAACTGAAAAATTGTCAAGCCTGTCATTAAAAGCAAATCAACAATAAACAAAACAACGCTGATTATAATCGCAGGCGCTTTGCCGAGAGTTAAAAGAAGCCAACCGAATAAGCTTCCGATAAAACCGCCGTTAAATTCATAAGGTGCACTTTGATAACTGTCAACAATGCTTTCCTTAAATGTTTGACCTATAGGGTTGGTAACTACATGAATAAATGTAGCGAGTATGAAAACCATAATAAAAGCTTCAATTATCTTTGAAGTATAACCGTAAACTTCTTCCCCTTTTGCGGAAAATACAACGGTTACAACCACTGTTAAAAGCGGAAGCACAATAGCTGCAAACATACCGAAAATACCGACATATACGCCGTGGAGCACATTCCATACACCGTTTCCCGAAACTACGGCTAAAAAGAATAGAATAACCGATACCGCAACTATAGCAATTTCAGAAACACGAATAGTATCGGCATAATTTACATTTCTGCCTCTTGAATTATTAGATTTTTTTCTTGTATTTTTTTTAGAGTTTTTCTTTTTATTTGCCATATTTACCTCTTATTTAAACATAGTTTGGAACACACCGATAACAATACTTATCAGACCTATTGAAATATCATAATAAGCAAAGTAATTTAACATTCTTTTTTTAATAACAAATATAAACAATTTAACCGCAAAAAACGAAGCGCAAACCGAAATTATCAGCGCAATAACGGCACCGGCAATATTTATTTTTGTAACGCCGACGCATATTTCAACAATTCCCATTACAATTAATGTAGGAACAGACATAGTTACTGCATACCTTAATGCATAGCCCTGATTCATTCCGAGTAAAACGGCAAAAGCAAAAATTGCGCCCATAAACGAGCAGCCGCCTGTAGGAAGCGCAAGAAAAGCAATAATTCCGATAATTACGGCATTAAGCCAATCGGGCAACTTGTTTCTGCTTGTATTTACAAGAGAGCTTGCAACAATAAGCAATACACCGAGCAGTGCCATACAAAAGCCCTCACCGAGTATCGTTTTATTATACGACGGTGAATGAAACATTGTATAAACATTACCGTACTTTCCGGTAGGAATGACATAAAAAATAAAAAATACAAATGACAAAAGCGTCATATACATTAGATTTCTTTGAGATGAAACATTTTTTAAAGAAAACTTTTTATGAAATATATCATTAAATGTACCGAAAAAGTTTTTTAACAAGCTTGAAAAAAGTTTGAAAAATGCCACAAAAAGACCTATTGCAATTCCAATATGTATTACGCCTGTCAGTTGTGAGCAAGCGTTTGTAAATCTGCCTGAAAAATTATGAAAAATTACCGAATGTCCGCTTTCAGATACGGGGAACACCCAAGTGAATGCCTGCCCTATTGCTTGGAATATTGATGTTAAAATCCACATTATTACTACCTCCGAATAAATCTGCGTTATCCAAATGATAACCTGTCCTGATATAAGAATAAGGGTCGCTCGACCTCGCCACATCGTTTTGACAAATACTTTGCGGCAAATAAAAAATATCGGCTTCGTTAACGATAGACCAAATCATCTTTCATTCTCCTCTATCATTTTATTTAAAAAGTCAAGAGCGTCACACAAACCGCCGAGTTCGTCAATAAGACCGCAGTTTACTGCGTCCTCACCGTCAAGAACTGTACCCACATCCATAACAAGTTCCCCTGTTTTCATCATAAGATTTTTAAAACAATCTTTTGTTATTGACGAATTATTAGCCACAAAATTAACTATTCTGTCTTGCATTTTTTCAAAATAAGATAATGTTTGCGGAACACCGAGCACAAGCCCGTTCATTCTTACCGGGTGAACTGTCATAGTTGCGCTAGGAACAATAAAACTCTTTTTACAACTTACCGCAAGCGGAACACCTATTGAATGACCGCCGCCCAATACGAGCGAAGCAGTCGGAGTTTTCATAGTAGATAAAAGTTCCGCAATGGCAAGTCCGGCTTCAACATCGCCGCCGACAGTGTTAAGAATTATAAGAAGTCCCTCGATTTCCCTGCTTTCCTCTATCGCAACGAGCTGCGGAATAACATGCTCATACTTTGTGGTTTTGTTTTGGCTGGGCAAAATATAATGCCCCTCAATTTGACCTATAATTGTTAAGCAGTGAATAAAATGCCCATCTTTTGAAACAGTTATCGAACCGGTTTCAAAATCATCGGCAGAAGTAACTTGTTCTTCTTCATTATCTTCTTTATCTTTTTCTTCGTTTTCATTTTTAAGCAAAATCAACACCTCAAATTTATTTTGCCCAAAATACTCCAACATAATTTTTAATTTTATCACATTATCCGCTTTTTTTCAACATCAAATAAATAATATATAAATTAATATATAATTTAAAAGTTTGTTACTGATTTGTAATTGACATCGGCTACTATTTGTAATAAAATATCATTTGATAATTTTATTAACAATTAGGAGGACTTTTTAACAATGGGACTTACTATTGCTCAAAAGCTTATTAAGGCTCACCTTGTTGAGGGTGAGATGAAGGTCGGCACCGAAATCGGTTTAAGAATCGACCAAACCTTAACTCAAGACGCTACAGGTACTATGGCTTATCTTGAATTTGAGGCTATGGGTGTTGACAGAGTTAAGACTGAAAAATCAGTTGCATACATTGACCACAACACACTTCAAACAGGTTTTGAAAATGCAGACGACCATCGTTATATTCAAAGTGTAACAAAGAAGCACGGCATTTATTTCAGCAGACCGGGTAACGGTATTTGCCATCAGGTACATCTTGAAAGATTCGGTATTCCGGGCAAAACCCTTATCGGTTCTGACAGCCATACACCTACAGGCGGCGGCATTTGTATGCTTGCTATGGGTGCCGGCGGACTTGATGTTGCTGTTGCTATGGGCGGCGGTACATACTACATTCCTATGCCAAAAATGACAAGAATTAACCTTACAGGTTATCTCAAGCCATGGGTATCTGCCAAAGATGTTATCCTTGAAGTGCTCAGAATTATGAGTGTTAAAGGCGGCGTCGGCAAGATTATAGAATACGGCGGAGAAGGTGTTAAAACACTTTCTGTTCCTGAAAGAGCTACAATTACAAATATGGGTGCCGAACTCGGTGCTACAACTTCTATCTTCCCGTCAGATGAAATCACTCTTGCTTTCCTTAAAGCACAAGGTCGTGAAAACGATTGGACAGAAATTTTACCTGACGCAGATGCCGAGTATGACGAAGTAATTGATATTGACCTTTGTTCTCTTACTCCTATGGCAGCTTGCCCGCATATGCCGGATAATGTTAAGACTACAGATGAAATCGGTAAAATTAAAGTTGACCAGGTTGCTATCGGTTCTTGCACGAACTCATCGTTCGTTGATATGATGAAAGTTGCATCTATCCTTAAAGGAAAGACTATTTCACCATCTGTTTCACTTTGCATTGCTCCGGGTTCAAAGCAAGTGCTTAATATGCTTGCATTAAACGGTGCTCTTTCAGATATGATTAGTGCAGGCGCAAGAATTCTTGAATCTGCCTGCGGTCCTTGTATCGGTATGGGTCAGTCACCTAATTCCGGCGGCGTATCACTTCGTACATTTAACAGAAACTTTGAAGGTCGTTCAGGTACTAAAGACGGTCAAATTTACCTTGTTTCTCCTGAAGTTGCCGCTGCTTCTGCGCTTACCGGCTATCTTACAGACCCAAGAGAGCTTGGCGAAGCACCTAATATTACAATGCCTGAGCATTTCATTGTTAACGACAATATGATTGAGCCTCCTGCTTCACCTGAAGATGCAGACAAGGTTGAAGTTCTCAGAGGTCCTAACATTAAGCCTTTCCCTAAGACTGAAAAGCTTCCTGAAGAAATCACTGCTAAGGCTGTGCTTAAAGTCGGCGACAACATCACTACCGACCATATTATGCCTGCAGGCGCAAAAATTCTTCCTTACCGTTCAAACATTCCTCACCTTTCACAATACTGCTTCGGCGTATGCGACGAAACATTCCCTGAAAGAATTAAAACTGAGGGCAAAGGTTTCATCATCGGCGGTGCTAACTACGGTCAGGGTTCATCAAGAGAACATGCTGCGCTCGTTCCTCTTTACCTTGGTGTTAAGGCTGTTATTACAAAGTCATTTGCCCGCATCCATGTTGCAAACCTTGTAAACGCAGGTATCTTGCCTTTCACCTTTGCAAATGAAGAAGATTACGACAAGATTGACCAAATGGATGAGCTTTCACTTCCAAACATCAAGGATGCTATTGAAAACAACAAACCTGTAGTTCTTAAAAACATTACTAAGGGTGAAGAATATCAGCTTGACAGTTCTCACCTTTCGGCAAGACAGAGAGCAATGCTTGTTTGCGGCGGCTTACTTGATTACACAAGAGAAATCAACAAATAATTTACCAATCGGAGGATAAAAATATGTCAGACGACGCTAAGATTATTGACGAAGCAGTTGAAAAGTTCCGTGCACTTATGGAATCTCAGCTTGCAAGAGCAAAAAAAATCAAAGAAGACAAAGATTTTACAGATTATGACGCACTCGACACTATCGTTATCGGTATTTGCGGTGGCGACGGTATCGGTCCTATCATTACAAAAGAAAGCGAAAGAGTTCTTGCATTTCTTCTTAAAGACGAAGTTGCAAGCGGCAAAGTTCAGTTTAAGGAAATTGACGGTTTAACTATTGAAAACCGTGCTGCCTGCAACAAAGCTATTCCTGACGATGTACTTGCTGAGCTTAAAAAATGCCATGTTATTCTTAAAGGCCCTACAACAACACCGAGAGCCGGCGACCCATGGCCAAATGTTGAATCTGCTAATGTTGCAATGAGAAAAGAACTTGACCTTTTTGCAAATATGCGCCCTGTTAAAGTTCCTGAAGAAGGCATTGACTGGACTTTCTTCAGAGAAAATACCGAGGGTGGCTACGCAATTGGCTCATACGGTTTGAACATTACAGATGACCTTGCTGTTGACTTCACTGTTGCAACTCAGGAAGGTTGCGAAAGAATTGCACGCCTTGCTTATGAATACGCTAAGAAGAACAACAAGGGCAAAGTTTCAATCATCACTAAGGCTAACATTATCAAAACAACAGACGGTAAGTTCCTCAAGACCGCTCAGAAGATTGGCGAGCAATACCCTGATATCGTAACTGATGACTGGTATGTTGATATCACAACAGCTAAGCTTATTGACCCTGCAAGAAGAAAAGATTTCAAAGTATTTGTTCTTCCTAACCTTTACGGCGATATTATCACCGACGAAGCTGCTGAATTCCAGGGTGGCGTAGGTACTGCAGGTTCTGCAAATATAGGTAAGAAGTATGCTATGTTTGAAGCTGTTCACGGCTCTGCACCGAGAATGATTAAAGAAGGCAGAGGTCAATATGCAGACCCTTGCTCAATGCTTCGTGCTTCTGTTATGCTTCTTTCTCATATTGGTTTCCAAAAGCAGGCTAACGCTCTTGAAGCTGCACTTGATAAATGTATGCTCGAAGAAAAGAAGCTTGTTATCACCGGCAGAGATGACGGTTGCACTTGCAGTGAGTTCGGCGATTATGTAATGGAAACTATTGCTGAAATGACTAAATAAAATATCTTTATTACAGAAATTCAGGAGAGGAATATTATGCAAAATAAAGATGATATATCTATATCCGTAATTAAAAGATTGCCGAGATATTACAGATTTTTGCAGTCGCTTAAAGACAACGGAATAGTTAGAATAAGTTCAAAAGAGCTTGCGGCAAGAATGGGGCTTACTGCTTCCCAAATCAGGCACGATTTTAACTGCTTCGGCGGTTTCGGTCAGCAAGGCTACGGCTACAATGTGCCTGAGCTTCACGCTAAAATCGGTGAAATTCTTTGCGTAGATAAAGAGATTAAAACCATTCTTATCGGCGCAGGTAATTTGGGCAAAGCTATTACTAACAAAATGTTTTCAAAAAACAGCGGTTTCAAGCTTATCGGTATATTTGATAAAAATGAAGCTATTTGCGGCAATATGATTAAAGGCATACCGGTCAGAAATGTAAACTACCTTGAAAACTTTTGTATTGACAACTCCCCTACTTGTGCAGTAACCTGTATTCCGTCAACGGATATGGAGGAGCTTTGCGACTTGCTTGTAAAAGTAGGAATTAAAAGCTTTTTGAACTTTTCAAATTATGATATCGCTATGGCTCATCCGGGTGTAATTGTTGAAAATGTACATCTTAGGGACAGTCTTCTTACTCTCGGATATCTTACCAATACATCTCTCGATACATCGGAGGAATAATATTGCAATTAATCAGCACTAAAGATATTGCCGATATAATTAAATATAATGATGATTCTGCGATTATTGTTGAAAAGTTGCCGCTTCCAAACGGTACTCAGTACAAAGTAAGATATTCGGTAATCGACTTTAAAAACAAAAGTATTGATGTTCTTACAAAAAGCGCATATTTGCTAAAAAAATACGGTCCAAACTATACCAAAATAAGCGAGTCTATGCCGAATTTCGTTCAGTGTGACGCCGCTGTGCTTTATGACAGGAGAGTTCTTGCCGTATTTCCAAACGGTGAATCGGGTATTTTCAATCGTGACGGTGAGCTTGAATGGACCGGAGCTTTTGAATACCACGAAAAACCTGTCAAGCATATTGCACTTGAGGGAAAATACTTTTGGAGCGTATGCCCGAGTGAAAACTGCGTAATCAGGTATTCAAGCCAAAATATGGGCGTTGACCTTCGTATAGGTGGCAAGGACACCGATACTTTCATTAATCCGACGCACATAAGCCTTGACGGCGACGATATTTTCGTTTGTTGCGATAACAATAAAGTCAGGCGCATTGACGGCAATAATTACACAGTTTCGGACTATCTTAATTTTACGGATACAATAAAAGAATTTTTCAAATTCGGCGACTATGCCATTGCTGTAATGGCAAGCGGTACATATGTACTTGAAAATAATAAATAATTTTATATGATTAAAGGCTGTTGCAAACGCAACAGCCTTTTTTATATCTATTTTTTAAAATCTTTTTGTAAATAAAAAGCATTACCTGTCGGACCGTCAGTTGAAGGCTTAAAATCACTTTCATAGAAGAACTTTTCATTTTTCTTTAAATGTTCATTTAAGTGTAACCCTGTATCCCATTTATCATTATCTTTAAAAGTTACATATTTTAGATTATATGTATAATTTCCATATTTTGTTTCAAAAAACAAATTCAATTTATTATTTTCAATCGAGTATTTTCCTTGACAATAATACGACCAGGATGATTTAGGTTCATCAGGAAGTGCATCATATTCAATAAAAGTATTATCTTCTTTAAATTCATAATACTTTGGACTTTGAATATTATTTTTCCAATAGTATTTTAAAAGTTGCTCTTTAATGTTTGAGTTAGTAGTTTTTGTTGATTTAACAGCAGACCATTTTGAATAGTAAGTTTTCTTATTAGTCTTTTTATAGGCTCTGACTTTAAAGTAATATTTTTTATTTGATTTAAGTTTACTTACAGTTTTAGATGTTTGATTGCTTTTTGCCGATACAGTCTTGTTTTCTTTAAAATTATCATTGGCAGAATACATAATTTGGTAGCCGGATACGCTCTTAACTTTTTTCCACTTTACTTTTACAGAAGTTGCCTTTTTATCGGAAAAAGCTGTGATTTGCGTACTTGCTACATTTGTTTTGGCATAGACAAAACTTGGGACAAGTGTTAAAACTATCAATACTATTGCAATTACAACTGATAATATTTTATTAACTTTTTTCATTGAAATTCTCCTTTGAATTTAAAATTTGTTTTTTTACAAAATAAATACTTTTTTCATTTACCTCCTAAAATAAAAACGCACACTTACCCGTACAAATCAGGTATTAACTTGTAAATTATTTAGTAAATTCAGTTTAACATATATGTAACTTTATTGCAAGAAAAAGAAACGACACGGAAGATTCAAACTAAAATATAAAAGCGGTCGATTAATAATCGCCCCTACAATATTCTTATTCAATTTAATATTCAAAGAACAAAAAGAAAAAGGAGTGCCAAAGCACTCCTAAATTCATAATTATTCAACTTTACCGATTGACGGGTAGTAGCGGAACTTAACTTTGCCGATAATTTTTTCTTTATTTACATAAGTATTTTGCCAATAGCGTGAGTCCTTACTGTTATTCCTATTATCGCCAAGCATAAAGTAGCAATTTTCAGGAACAGTATATGGACCGAAATCGCCGTAAGGTGTACCGGTTGTAACAAAACTGTCGTCAAGCTGAATTGTTTTGCCATTTGTTTTAGTTACATAAACAACGCCGTTAACAATTTGCACGGTTTCGCCCGGTAAACCGATAACACGCTTAACATAAATTTTGCTTTCGTCATCGGGATAATAGAAAAGAACGATATCGTAACGCTCAGGGTCGTTATTAACATAAGCAAGGCGGCTTGCAATAATACGGTCGCCCTCCTGAATTGTGTTAAGCATTGAGCCTGTAGGTACAACTGCGTTGGCAAAAACAAATGTCCTAAGACAAAGCGCAATCGCAACCGCAACTACAATAGGAATACAAAACTCAATTACTTCCCTAAGTTTACTTTTTTCTTTTTTATTACCGCCGCCATCGTTTTGTTCAATTTGCTGAGTGGCAGTTATTATTTCTTCACTCATAATGTTTCTCCACAAATATTATAATTCAATTTCGTCCACCATTTCGTGGATAATTTTAGCCGATTCCTTAAACTTCTGCTTTTCCTCGTCGTTAAGGTCAATTTCAAGAATTTCACGGATACCGTTCCTATTAACAACTGACGGAACGCCGATATAAATACCCTTTTCGTCATATTCACCTTTAAGGTAAGAAGAAACGGTAAAAATAGAATTTTCATCAAACAAAATAGCACGGGAAAGGCGGGCAAGAACCATACCTATACCGTAATAAGTTGCCTTTTTAGCCTTAATGATTTCGTAAGCCGATTCCTTAACATCGACAGCAATTTTCTGCATATCTTCCATAAGTGCAGGATGGCTTTTGCCAAATTCCTGAAGAGGAATAACAGAAATTGAAGCACTGCTCCACGCAACAAATTCACTGTCACCATGTTCACCGATAACATAAGCGTGAACATTACGAGGGTTGATTTTGAAATAATCGCTCATCATATGGCGAAGCCTTGCAGAGTCAAGAGTAGTACCGGAACCGAGCACACGGTTAGCCGGGAAACCCGAAAGTTCATACACAATCTGGGTCATAACATCAACAGGGTTAGAAGCTACAAGAAATACACCGTTAAAACCGCTTGCAATAATCGGGTTAACGATAGACTTGAAAACTTCATAATTTTTTTTCAAAAGGTCACGCCTTGTTTCGCCCTCAAGCTGAGGTGCACCGGCACAAATCACAACCAAATCGGCATTTGAGCAATCGCTGTAGTCACCTGCGTAAATTGACATACTGCTCGGAGCGAAAGGAAGACCGTGAGAAAGGTCGGCAGCTTCACCCTTAGCTCTTACTTTATTGATATCAATGAGCACAAGTTCATCGCAAATATTTTGGTTTAAAAGAGCATAAGCATAGCTCATACCAACCATACCGACGCCGACAATTACAACTTTTTTCTCATCATTAAGCATAAATATCACCTTTACTTATTATATAAAAAAGTTATTGATTAATACAGATTATTTAATTATTTAAAGAAAAGCGGCAATTTTTCAAGAAATACAATATCATCACGCTCACCCGCGTCACCCTCGGCAAGAGGAGCACATGAGGCAACGATATTACCGCCGAAAGCATTAACAAGACCAATTACAGCCTTTAAACTCTCCCCCGTTGAAATAACATCGTCAACGATAAGAACTTTTTTGCCTGTAAGCAAATCGCCGTCCTCGTGACCGAGGAAAAGCGACTGCTCTTTTTGTGTAGTAATACTTGTTTCCTTATATTCTATAGGATTATCCATATAGACTTTAACGCCTTTTCTTGCTACTATGTACTTTTTGCCAGAAATCTTGCTCATTTCATAAGCAAGAGGAATTGACTTTGCCTCAGGAGTAACAATGTAGTCAAAATCAGGAACTTTTTTAAGCAATTCTTTAGCGCAAGCCTCTGTAAGTTCAACATCACCGAAAAGAATAAATGCGGCAATATCAAGAGTATCAGAAACAGAAAAACGCTTGAGCTTCCTTTCAAGACCTGCAATTTTTAATGTGTAATACTGTTCGCTCATATAATTTTCTCTCCTAACTTAACACCACCAATAAGATGGAAGTGAAGGTGCATAACGCTTTGACCCGCATCTTCACCGCAATTATTGATAATTCTGTATGATTCAATGCCTTGGCTCTTAGCAATCTCCGGTATTTTTTCAAAAATGTGAGCAATATATTTGCTGTTTTCTTCATTAATACCGTTAGCGCAGTCAATATGAGTTTTAGGCACGATAACAACATGAACAGGAGCAACAGGGTTGATATCTTTAAATGCAAGGAGCATATCATCCTCATAAACTTTTGTTGACGGAATTTTGCCGTCAATTATATCGCAAAACAAACACATAATTACACCCTCTTATTTAATCAATGATTTAACAGTTTCTTCAACTGCTGCAATAGCGCTGTCAAGCTTTGACAAATCTTTAGCACCTGCCATAGCAGAATCAGGACGACCGCCACCGCCGCCGCCAGCGAGTTTGGCAATTTCACGAACGAGGTCGCCGGCTTTTACGCCCTTTGCGATAGCTTCTTTACCGCATACTGCAACGAGGTTAGCCTTTTCACCGTTAACACCCGCAATAAGAGCAACAACATTATCACCCTTAGCTTTAAGGTCATCACCCATCGAACGAAGGGCATCAGGAGTTGTACCCTCAATCTTTGCAACATAAAGTTCAAGACCGTCAATATCAACAGGCTTTGAAAACATATCGGCACTCTTGAGCTTAGTAATCTCGGCGTTGAGTGACTGAATCATCTTTTCCATTTCCTTATTATCATTGACAACAGCTTCAGCCCTCTGTTCAAGTTCGTTTTCATTAGTTTTAAGAATAGAAGCAACAGACTTAACTGCCATTTCATTAAGGTTAAGGTAAGCAAGGCTGCCAAGACCTGTAAGAGCGGTAATTCTTCTTACACCGGCGGCAACAGAAGCTTCTGAAACAATCTTAAACATACCGATTTGACCACTGTTTGAAACATGAGTACCACCGCAGAATTCGGTTGAAAAATCGCCTGCTTTGACAACTCTTACGATATCGCCGTACTTTTCGCCAAAGAGCATCATTGCGCCCATCTTTTTAGCTTCTTCAATCGGCATTTCCTGCATAGTTACGCTTTGTGCAGAAAGAATGAAGTTATTAACAATGAGTTCGACCTTCTTGATTTCTTCACTCGTCATAGGGTTAAAATGAGTAAAGTCAAATCGCACTTCGCTTTCATTAACGAGCTGACCTGCCTGCTCAACATGAGTGCCGAGTACCTGACGAAGAGCGGCTTGAAGAAGATGGGCAGCAGTATGATTACGCATAATAGCTTTTCTTCTTTCAGCGTTAATGCTTGCAAATACGCTGTCGCCTACGCTGATAACGCCACGGGAAACTTCACCCTTGTGAAGATAAATTGAATCGGCATTCTTTGCAGTGTCCGAAACGATAAATGCATTATCATCACCGTTTTTAATTACACCGCTGTCACCTACCTGACCACCTGACTGTGCATAGAAAGGAGTTTTGTTAAGAACAACAGTACCGCTTTCACCTGCGCCGAGCATATCAACAAGTTCACCGTCAGCATTAACGATAGCAATGATTTTAGCATCGCAATCAAAATCGGTATAACCGACAAATTCTGTTTTATCGGTGTCAATCTTAACCGAATTGCCCTTCCAAGCGTCTGCACCTGCATCCTTACGGGCAGCACGGGCAGTAGCCTTTTGATTAGCAAGCAAAGCGTTAAATTTATCCTCATCAACTGTAATACCCTTTTCCTCAAGGATATCCTTAGTTAAATCAAGAGGAAAACCGTAAGTATCGTTAAGCTTGAATGCATCCTCACCTGAGAAAACTTTGCCCTCAAGTTTATCAATATATTCGTCAAGCATTGCAAGACCGGCATCAATAGTTTTGCCGAAAGAATCTTCCTCGGCACGGATAACTTTTGTAATAAGCTCTGCCTTGTCTGCAAGTTCAGGATAAGCAACATGATTTTCGTGAATAACAGTGTCACAAACCTTATAAAGGAACGGTTCGTTAACACCTAAGAGCCTACCGTGACGGCAAGCACGACGGATAAGGCGGCGAAGAACATAACCTCTGCCGTTATTTGACGGAATTACGCCGTCGCCAATCATAAATGTTGCCGAACGAACATGGTCGGTAATAATACGAAGCGAAACATCTTTTTTAGCATCTTCGTGATACTTAGCACCTGAAATTTCGCTGATTTTTTTCATAATATTTTGAACGGTATCAACTTCGAAAATATTGTCTACGCCCTGCATAATGCAAGCAAGTCTTTCAAGACCCATACCTGTATCAATATTCTTTTGTACAAGTTCGGTATAATTGCCGTTGCCGTCGTTATTAAACTGACTGAACACATTGTTCCAAAATTCAACATATCTGTCACATTCGCAACCCGGACCGCAGTCAGGAGAACCGCAACCGTACTTTTCGCCACGGTCAAAGTAAATCTCCGAACAAGGACCGCAAGGACCTGAACCGTGCTCCCAGAAATTGTCAGCTTTACCTAAACGAACGATATGCGACGGGTCAACACCGTTTTGCTTTGTCCAAATTTCAAAAGCTTCGTCATCGTTTTCATAAATGGTAACATAAAGCTTGTCAACAGGCATTTCAAGAACCTTTGTGCAAAATTCCCAAGCCCAAGCAGTAGCTTCCTTTTTGAAATAATCGCCGAAAGAGAAGTTGCCGAGCATCTCAAAAAATGTGCCGTGACGGTCAGTCTTGCCAACCTCCTCAATATCAGGAGTACGAATACATTTTTGGCAAGTGGTTACACGATTACGAGGAGGTGTAACCTCACCGGTAAAGTACTTTTTCATAGGAGCCATACCGGAGTTGATAAGAAGCAAGCTCTTGTCATTATTAGGGATAAGCGAGAAACTCGGAAGCCTTAAATGACCCTTGCTTTCAAAAAAAGAGAGATACTTTTCTCTCAAATCGTTTAACGAAGTCCATTCCATAATTTATACCTCAATAATTTACTAACTATAATATATCAATACATCAAATTTAATATCATAAATTTGTTAATTTCCTTTAAAATAAAAAATGTCTTAACAAAATTTCAAGGGCAACACAGAAAATGTTGCCCCTAAATATTTCGATTAGAGATTTTCAACAAGCTTAGTAAGCTCTTTAATTTCATCAACAGTAAATGTAAGACCTTTGCTCATTTTTGAGTGGTCAGGAGACCAATCACGAACATCAATCTTAGGTTCACGACCGTTCCAAGAAATCATATTAACTTCTCTTGTCCAGCCACGAGCTGTTTCAGAAATTACACCGAGGTGTTCAGTGATTTCATACTTAATTTCAGGCATTTTGTTTCCTCCTTCTTATATTTATATTAAATGTATAATTTATTTTTTAAGATTTTTAACAATCTCTTCAGTGTCACGAGCAATGGTAAGTTCCTCGTCGGTTGCAAGAATGAATACTCTTACCTTGTCGTCAGGCTCGGTAAGCTCAGCTTCTGCGCCCTTAACGGTAGCTTGGTTGAGCGCTTCATTAATATGTACGCCCATATAGCCAAAATATGAGCAAATCTTTGAACGAAGCCAAAAACCGTTTTCACCGATACCGCCGGTAAACACGATAGCGTCAACGCCGTCCATTGCGGCAATGTACGAACCGATATACTTAGCGATTTCATAAGCCTGCATTTCGTGAGCCAAAATAGCCCTTTCGTTACCTTCTCTCTGAGCGGCACAAATGTCACGGTCATCAGAAGAAACACCTGAAATAGCATTAACACCCGACTGCTTATTAAGGATATTGTCCATTTCATCAGGAGTAAGGTTAAGCTTTTTCATAATAAAAGTAACAACAGATGGGTCAACACCGCCTGAACGAGTACCCATCATAAAGCCGTCAAGAGGAGTAAAGCCCATTGATGTATCAACAACCTTGCCATGGTCAACAGCAGCGATAGATGAGCCGTTGCCAAGGTGACAAGTGATAATCTTTAAATCTTTAATGTTCTTGCCCATCTTGTCTGCAACTCTGTGGGAAACAAACTTGTGTGATGTGCCGTGGAAACCGTAACGACGAACGCCGTACTTTTCATAATATTCATAAGGAACGGCATACATATAAGCCTTTGGCGGCATTGTGCTGTGGAATGATGTATCAAATACAAATACCTGAGGAACATCAGGACCTACAACTTCAAGGCACGCTCTGTAGCCCATAAGGTGAGCCGGGTTATGAAGAGGAGCAAGAGGAGCAAGCTCTTCCACATCCTGCACTACCTTTTCGGTAACAAGAACGCTCTTAGTATATCTGTCGCCGCCCTGTACGATTCTGTGACCGATAGCATCAATCTCGTTAAATGAATCAATAACCTTGTGTTCACCCTCGGAAAGGATATACTTAACCTCGTTGAATGCTGCTACATGGTCTTTAAGTTCTTTGTCGTAAACGAACTTTTCATCGCCTACTTTAACGATAACATTTTCTTCACCGCCGTTGATTTTAAGACCGATTCTTTCAATAGAACCTTTGCAAAGAACAGATTCGTCTTTCATATCAAGAAGCTGATACTTGAGAGAAGAACTGCCGCAATTAATAACAAGAATTTTCAAAATATTGCCTCCATATATTGAAATTATAATAATTATTTAGTAATATAATAATAATATAAATAATATATTATTGTCAAGGACAAAATTAATAATTTGGTGAAATTTTATGAATACAGGCATAATTTGCGAATTTAATCCGTTTCACAATGGTCACAAGTATTTGATTGACAGCGTTAAAGAAGACGGTTTGGTTATATGTGTTATGAGCGGCAACTTTGTTCAGCGAGGTGAATTTGCAGTATACAACAAATTTGAGCGGTGCAAAACAGCGCTTGAAAACGGAGCTGATTTGGTTATTGAACTGCCTTGCGCATACGCCTTAATGTCTGCCGAGGGATTTGCAAAAGCAGGCGTGCAAATACTTGAAAAAACAGGGGTGGTTGACCGAATAGCTTTCGGCGCCGAATGTGAAAATACAAGTAAATTAAAAATGATTGCGGATGAAATTGACAAAAATAAAGAATTAATCAAAGAAGAAATGAAAAAAGGTGTTTCCTATCCGGTTGCAAGAAAAAATGTTATCGGCAGCGACTTGCTTGACACACCTAACAACATTTTAGCTATAGAATACATCAGGCACACAAATTTACCTTGTACGGCAATTAAAAGAATAGGCAAAGGTCACGACACCGACGATGTGCACTACAGTGCAAGCGCAATCAGGCAAACGCTTAATTTGGATGACATCTGTTCAATAAACAACTGTGAACAAGCTGTTCTTGCAAAGCTCAGAAGTATGACAGCCGACGACTTTGCAAAAATCGAAGATGTAAACGAAGGTCTTGAAAACAGAATCTTCAAAAGCGTAAGAAGTGCCTGCAATACTAAAGAATTGTTTGAAGCAATAAAAACAAAAAGATACACCCATTCAAGAATAAGGCGTATCATTTTGAAAAGTTATTTAGGAATAACAAAAGAATACAGTGAGGATGTGCCGTACATTCGTATACTCGGTTTTAACAAGCGAGGAAAAGAAATATTAAACGAGATGAAGAAAAATTCAAAATTACCTATAATAAGCCGATACAGTGACATAGAAAAACTTGACAATTACGGCAGAAAACTGTTTGAGCTTGAATGTCACTGCACAGATTTATACAATTTGGGATATAAAACTCCCCTGCCTTGCGGCACTGAGCAAAAAAGCAAAATCATTATTGTTGATTAGAAAACAAATTATTGCAAAGAGAATAAAATTCTTTCTTATCCATTGATGAATTAAGATAAGAAATTAAAGAAGAAGTAGAAAGAAATTCCGGCAAATCAAGTGATTTAAGGAGTTTCTTTTTATTTTGCGTTGCGTTAGGTGTACCGCTGAGTGCCAAAGTAAACATATCGACACTTGTAATCAAATCTTTCTTTTCAACGCTTTGAACTTCAATATTTGCTTTTTCAAAAAGGGACAAAAGTATTTTATCATCCATACCCTCAACTCCGAGTTTGCCCTCTTTTGACGGCTCTTTTTTTCGTTTTTCTTTACCGTAAATATCTGGAATATAAATATGTTTTATCTTATCTTTAGGGAGAGATGAGCAAATGTAATTTCTTATTTGAAAACCGCTGTGGTCCGAATCGGTTATTACGATTATGCCACGCTCATTTGCAAGTTTGCGGATAAATGCAAGCTTCTTTTTGTCTTTAAAAACGGCAAAACCGTTTGTTTCAATAATTAAAGTGTCGATTAAATTTGAAAGTTTGATTTTGTCATATTTTCCTTCAACAATAACGGCTTCTTTAATTTTAAGCATATTTTACACCTCTTGCAATTAAAATAAGCTTAATAATAAGTTCTTCAATTAAAAGTTTTTTGTTGACGGCAGTGCTTTTTAGCTTAATATCGGTTTTGGATATTTCATCTATAGATGAACGAAGTTGCTCGGTTGAAAGGTTTGCGCAATCTCTTGTAGCATTTCTGAGTGCAAATTCCCTGCCACGGTAATTATAATATTTTGCAACATCGTCAAAGCCGAAGCCGGCACTTTTTGCACACTTAACTCTGTACATATCGACATAAACGCCGCTTATAGCAGAAAGAATAATTATCGGTTCTTCTTTCATTTCAAAAAGGGTGTTTAGCACATCATAAGCTTTGCTTGAATTACCTGCAACAACAAATTTTGAAAGGTCGTAAATTCTTGCTTGCAGGCACTTTGTTGCCATATTATCTACTGTTTGCTTGGTAATTTCATTTCCTTTTGCATAATAAGAAAGTTTATCAAGTTCGTTCAAAAGATTTTTCATATCATTTCCTGAAACGGAAATAAGATATTTTGCCGTATCTGCACTTATGCTTGAACCTCTCTTTTTAGCACCTGAAACAAGCAATTTTGCAACATCATTTTCGCTTCTTTTTTGAAGTTCAACACAGTCGCCTACCGCTTCAAAAGCTTTAATAACTTTTTTAAACTTAGCGCTTTTGGTATCAACTTCGACAGCGTCAAACCAAAATACCAAAACAGTGGTGTCGGGCGCATCTTTTAAATATTCTTCAAGAAGCTTAATATCACTTGCAGATTTATCAATAGGATAATCTTTAACCAAAACAAAATTGTATTCGCTCATCATAGGGAGCATTTGAGCGTCTTTAAGAATATCGTCAAGTTGGGTATCTTTACCGTCAAAAGAGTGAAAGTTAAACGCTTCAAAAGTTTTATCAACTATTTTGTTTTTAAGTTCATTTGCATAGTATTCTTTCAAATAACTTTCTTCACCGTAAAGAAGATAAGCATTTTTAAACTCGCCTGATTTAATCTCTTTCTTTAAATCTGATTCATTAATTTTCGGCAAAATCTCACTTCCTTTTTATTCTTAAAGTAGAATTATCATCTTTATCATAAATGTATTTAATATTTTTAAGGTATGTTTGGGAATTTATATGAACATATCTTTTATCAACAGTTACATTGTTTCCGTCAACATCGGCATAAAGGATACCTGACTGATATTTTACATTAATTGTATCACATAAATCAATATCAAAATCGGTATTATTATAAAATTCTTTTTCATTTGGTGCTAAAAGCGACAATTTCTTTTTATCATAATTGCAATCAACAAACAATACAAGGTCCGGTTTATAAGTATTAATCGTTGATTTTACATTATAGTAATCATTCTTTTTATTTGCATTTATAACTACAACCGCCGAATCGTTATATATTACTGTTGCCTGAGTTGAAGTTATTGTAACAAAATCACTTGTGTGATTGATGTAAGATGAATATGAGCAGGAAAAGACAAATAAAATAAGTGATGTTAAAACCATAATTTTTGCATTAATTTTAAGTTTGAAACAAACGGATATTCCGAGCAAAAATAATAATACGCAATAACCCAAAATAAATACGATATTACCCATATCAACATTTAAAAACCAGAGCGTATCGGCAAGAAAATCTACTATAATAAGCATCAATTTTGACGAGCAATAAGCTATAAATACAGGAACGAATGACAAAACAGCGTTAAAGCTCAAAATAACTGCAATCAAAGAAGCTATCATTACAACTTGGGCAAGCGGAATTATAACAATATTTGCGAAAAACGCTATAAAACTGATATTTTTAAAGAATATCCACATAATCGGAAAAGTTGTTACCATTATGCTGAAAGTAAGAGCGGCACTGTTATATAAATATGTTTTTACTTTGCTTTTAGGCTTAAAATACTTGTCGACAAAAGGTTTTACTACAACCATACCGAGCACTGCATTTACTGTTAAAAGAGCGCTGATATCTGTTACCGCAAAAGGGTTAAAGCATAAAACAAGCGTTGCAAAACCAAGAGAATTGAGTGTGTCAGCCTTTCTGTTTGCAAATTGAGAAAGCAGCAAAACAGCTATTGTCACGGCGGAACGCACAACAGATTTTGAAAAACCTGCAAGAGCCACATAAAACAGTAAAACCGCAAGTGAAACGGGTATACGCACTTTTCTTTTAACGCCCAAATATTTTAGCAGTGTATAAAAGCCCATACATATAACGGAAGTATGCAAACCCGATACTGCCATAATATGTGAAACACCGCACAGGCTGAAATTTGCATTTGCTTCGTCTGACAAATTGCTCTTATCCCCTATCAGCAAAGCCGTGCAAAGTGCGCCGGTGTCGTTTTTCATTTTTAGTGCAAGTGAATTTTTTACATATTCACGAATTTTTATAATATAATAGTTAAGCGGTTTTGAGTTGTTTTCGTTTACAAAAGCGTATGATTCAACTGTAGCGAAAAGATAGCGTGAATCTGCATAAGAGCCATAAGAATCAAGTGAATTTTCACCCGATTTCGTAAATTTAAGTTCAGCTGTAACATCGTCATAATAGTCTGCATCGAGTTCTTTATCCGAATAAACTTTCAGTTTTATATTTTGCGGTGCGTTTAAATCATCTATTGCTTTTGTTTTAACGGTATAAACAAAACTGTCATCGCTTTTATACATTAAATCAACTATATTAAAAGTAGCTTTATGCTGAGTGTCATCAAGCTTTAACTGGTTTGAAACATTAAAATTAAGTGTAAACATAAAAATAAGACAAGCAAACACTGCCGAACCGAAAACGAGCGGTACGACTGTTGCCTGTCTTGTCTTTTTAATCAGCAGTGATGCCGCAAAGAGCACCACTGCCGAAACAAATACAACTAAATAAAATTTGTAAGCGATAAAGTTTATCAGCAGTAAGGTTATTGCCACTGAAAAACCAATAAAGGCAAGCGGCCTTTTCATTATCGTTTATCCTTTCTTAATAGGTGTAATTACGAATGAGTATTCTTGTTTTTCACCCTTTGGCATTGTGTACGGTTCACGAACAAATGCCTGACCCGGAAGGTCACCGCCGACACCGAGCTGCCTATGGTCAATATTAACTGTTGTAATATCTTCATAAGGGATATCGTTAATATGAGTAGCTTTCTCAAGACCGTCGGTTGTGTAGTGATAAACAGAAAAATTGATAGGGTTATTATAATAAGCGTCGACTTTGATTCCGAAACCGTCTTTATCTGTAAGTGTAAAGTATCTTACATCTGTTCTGTTAGAAGATTCCTGCGGGCGCATATATCTGTATTCAAAATCGGTAACGGTTGAATCATAAAGGTCAATTTTTGAACCGAGTTTACGGTCAATATATGTAGGCTTTGGTCCTCTGCCGTACCACTGAACATATTCCATAGACTTGTCCATAGTCATTTGGTAACCGAAACGAAGCATACCCTTTGTAGGAGTTGCGCTGTGGTAAACATAAAGTCTGCCGTCTGGATATACTTTGTATGTTGCAACAGAATTTTTAAGACCGATTGTTGAAAATGCAATATGAATTTCAACTGCATTGCCGTTTTGAGTAACTTCCGTCTTAACAGATTTTGTATGGTGAGTTGCTCTCTGCCAAGCATAGAATGGATGAAACTTTGCCCACTGCGGAGTAAAGTTGAGAAAATCAATATCATTATCGGTAAGTGCTCTGAAATAGTTTGGCATAAGAGGTGCTTTAAGAAGTTCTTTGCCGTCAATAACATAGCTTACAACTTTACCGTCATCAACAACAACCTTAACATTATCACCGTTAACGGTAACTTTTTTGTTTGAAATATCAAATGTAAGCTTTCCTTCATTTTTAATTTCGGTCGGTTGTGACATATTATTAATGATAAACTGCTCGAATGCTACTTCATATCCTTTTTCCAAGCCTAATGAAGCTTCGTTGGTCACAAATGAAACTGTTAAGATACATTCCTTATCTTCAGGAAGTTTTGAAGAATCAAAATCAATTTTGAATTCGGTTTCTTCAAGAGGTTTGCAGTCAATAATTCCTGCGCTGCCGTTTTGAACGGCTTCACCCTCAGCTTTAATAACCCAATTACAGGTATAAGAAGAAAGATTTGTGAAAAGGAATTTATTTTTAATCTTAAATTCACCGTTCTTAGCGTCAACAGCGGTAATACCGATATTTTGATAGCCGTGCTTAACCTCGACAATTTGAGGATGAGGCTTTCTGTCAGCGCCGATAATACCGTTTGCACAGAAATACACATTACTGCCCGTCATAGCGGTAGTATTAGGAATATCGATAAACTTATGCGGTTCCTGACCTTGGAAGTCTGTACCGTAAAGGTAATTGTCGTTGCCGTTTTCATCCTTTACATGAAGTGTTTGGTCAACAAAGTCCCAAATAAAGCCGCCGCACATATTATCATACTTTTCAAAGTCGTCAATATATTCTTGGAAATTACCGAGGGAATTTTCCATACTGTGAGCATATTCACAAAGTACAATAGGTTTACCCTCATACATCTCTGCCTTAATAGGCTTACTGTCAGCCGCAAGCTGATTTGCAATATTATCGTAAAGAGAAATAGTAATAGCTTGCTTGTTACCAAGTTTTTCCATAATATCCTTTGTAGGATACATACGGGAAATAACATCACTCTTAGTTAAATCAAAATCACCCTCATAGTGGAATTGACGGGTGTCATCAAGTGCAAGTGCGGCTTTCTTCATTTCCATAAAGTTACTGCCGTCGCCGGCTTCATTACCGAGTGACCACATAAAGATGCAAGGGTTGTTTCTGTCACGCAAAACCATTCTTTGCATACGGTCAACAACTGCGCCTGTCCACATAGGATTTGAACCCGGAACACCTTTACGCCTTACACCGTGAGTTTCAACATCACATTCATCCATAACATAAAAACCGTACTCATTACACATATCATAAAAATACGGGTCGTCAGGATAATGAGAAGTACGAATAGAATTGATATTATTTTGCTTCATAATATCAAGGTCTTGAGTATATCTGATTTTAGGTACTGCCCAACCGTGGTCACAGTCAAAATCGTGACGGTTAACACCCTTAATCATAAGCGGCATACCGTTATAATAAATCTTTTCGCCCTTAATTTCTACTTTCTTAAAACCGACCTTATATGTTTTAACACAAACGGTTTTGCCGTCAAGCTTAACTTCCATAACAAGAGTATAGAGATTAGGATGCTCGGCAGACCACTTTTTAGGTGATTTAACAAGCTTGTTAAATGTTACGGTTTCTTTACCGCCCGAAAGGTCAACATCAGCCTTACCAAGCTCGGTTTCCTCCCCGTTTGCATCAATAAGTTTAGCAGACGCTTCCATCTTACCTCTTATATTATTGTAGTTTTTGATATACATATCAAGAGTTACATTTGAATCATTGTATGTATCGTCAAAATCGGTTTTAAAATAGAAATCACGAAGGCAAAGCTTAGGCTCTGCAAAAAGATAAACTTCACGATAAATACC
>OIYY01000224.1_pt1 | contig 43594 bp, 57 predicted proteins | sample 1588341 | NCBI WGS metagenome assembly OIYY01 (sample SAMN03283287) | human gut metagenome | biome: human-associated habitat; material: feces | host: Homo sapiens | place: Peru | collected 2012 | reverse complement strand
CGGATTTCCTCGTCTGTCAGTCCGCTTGCATCGCCATTGATGATGTAGCAGAGTGACCATGTAGGTATCGCTTCAATGCTTCTGTTCATATCGCTTGCTCATTAAATGGTTTGCTTGATTAGCTCAATCGCGTATTTAGGGTTCACCTCGTTGAAGATGAAGTCCACAAAATCACGTCTTGCGCCCTTGTTCAACTCTCGGTAGATGTCTTTGAATGATGTGATGTTACCATTGATGTATGTGTCCACCATATACTCAAAGATGTTGTCCACCTCATAATATCTGCACTGCTGTGATGCAGTCTTTGAATGTCTTTTTGTTCCCATATTCTTGTATGTTTAAAGTGTCAATAACCAAATTTCGGCGAGTTTCTCCGCGCCTTCATAGTTCAGCCTTGTTACATTCATGTAACGGTTGTTTTTTATTTGTCGGTTATTCTGAAATCCACGCCGTCCTCAATGTGGTTTTTGCAGTATGCGGCAAAATACTCGTCGCATCTCACCTTCAACGACCGCACTCCGAATACGTGGGTGTCGTTGAGTACGTGAAAATGCCCTTTCATGCAGGGCTTCATTACATACTTGTAGTCGCGGTTTGCGACACTTACTTCAGCATAAATAATTTTCTCCATGTTTGTCCTGGTTTGAAATTTGTTCTTGTGCCTCCGCATTTTCATGCGCGGAGGCGTGAAAGGTTTCAGCGTGCGAACACGTAGCCGTCCACAAACACGTAGTCGTCTATGAAAAGGTCGCGGGCGAATGCGCCGTAATCGAAGTAATAGCGGATATTTTCGGGTATGTCCATTGTCTCGTCCGCGATTTCTTCCGCAAAATCCTCCTCCGTGTCGTATCTTCCCATATAGCTGTCGCGGAACAGTTCAACGAGGTTTTTGTCCCCGTATGTGTCGTCTTCTATCAGCGCGTATTCCGCCCATTCCGCGAATGCTTCATGCTCGCTTTCGTCAAGTTCGTTCATCACGTCCCAGAAACACGGCGCGATGCGTGTCTCGCTTATGAACGGCGCGGGAATGTCCTGCCAGTCCTCGAAAAAGAGTTCGGGGTGTTTCTCGTCCGCGTGCAGTTCCCTGCAAGCGTCAAGAAATTCATCACAGTTCTTGTAGTCTGAAAGTTTCATCCACTTTCCGTTCAGGTTTCCTTCCGCGTATTTTTTAAAAGTGCCGCAGTACACTTGTGCATCTAAAAAGTTCATTGTGATTTTTGCTTTAATTGGTTGATAATGGTGTTTCCGCAAAACCGCAAAAGCGGAAATGCGGAAACTGAAAGGGAATTTTCGGGGGCGGAAAAGCGGAAAAGCGGGAAAGCGGAAAGCACCGCCACGCGAAAGTCATTCGCAAGAGGCGTGCAGCGTCCTGTATTCCTCGTACTCGTCAGTGCCTGAAAGCACGTCGTTGAAGTAGTCGCTGTTGTCATTCTCCACAAGGGACACGACTTTTTCAGCCGCCGTCGCCCTCGCTTCAGCCGCTTCCTCAATTCTCGTGCAGTTCTGCGCCTCTTTCCTTTGCCTGTTTGCGTCATACGCGCCTTGCAGGCACGCGCCTAACACGAAAAACGTTACAGAAGCCGCCGCAACGGCGTAAAATGTGTCTGATAGTCTTGTTCTCTCTGTTTTCATTGTCTTTTTTCTTTTGATGTTTGTAAAATGGTTGAAAAAAGTACCCCCGCACGCTGTTACACGTGCGGGGGCGTTCATCTAATGAAAACAGGCGGGAATTAGTTAACCGCCGTTTGGTTTAGTACTGCAAAATTACTTTGTTAGTTTGTTCCTGCAAAATTTTCAGCGATGAAATTTGCGAAAAATTCACGTTAAGCGTGTGCAGCATTGTGTCAAAGGGGCATTTTGCCGCCTCTGTGTAGCATTTCACGAGCTTTGCAAGCCCTCTGTAGTCCATGCGCGTTATTGAGTACGCGCCGTTTCTTGTCTTTGTGATTGCCTTGTATGTCTCCATGATTTCGTTTTGTTGTTTGGTTGTAACTGCACGCGGGCGGCTTTTTGCGTCCGTCCGCGCCAAAGTCTCTTTTATTTCCTTTCGCGCACTCTGTCTTTTATTGTCTTGTCGTCTCTGAGTAGGCGCATTCTTTCCACTAAGCAGGAATTTCGCCCGCCTTGTTAGGTGCGGGTTCAAAAGCTCTTCTCACGGCGCGTGTCCCTGAAAAAGTTCGGGGGCGTTTTTGCCTGCAAGTAGTTCGGGGGCGTTTCCGCCTGTAACGTCTTGCGCGGCAAATGCGCCGTTATGTGTTTTTTTACGCGGTTCTGATACTTCCGCGCTGCACGTCCTTCACCCCCTCAACCATAACGGGGGCTTGCACCTGCGAACGTGCGTGCAGGTGTTCACGCGGTCAAAGCGGCCGTGTGAATGTCAAAAAATGAATAATGGGAATAACGGAGGCTTGTTTGTGTTGCTTTCACAACCGTGAAAGCTCAAAACCTTATCCGTAACGCCTTGCATTTTGCAAGTGCGTGCATTGCGGGGCTTGTCTCCTCCCCTGTATGTCTTTGTGCCGTCGCAGGAATCGAACCTGCCGCGCCTGTTAAGCGCGTGCCGCAAACGGCGTAAAAAAGCCCGGAACTTGCCGGGCTTAATCGTTGTTGGTTGTCTGGTGCTTTATTTGCGCAACCTGCGGATTGCTTCCGCGTTAATTTTAAATTGTCCGCACGGCATTTGCATTTGCGGATATTGTAAAAGTGTGTCTGCCACCGGCTGCGGGAGTTCCCGCACGGCGTTGATGAACGCCCGTAACTCTGTGATGCGCTGCACGCGCTGCACGCGCTGCCCTTCGATTTCCTCTAATTTGTAGACAAGAGTGCGGGCGTTGAGGGCTGCGGAACGGAAGCCCGCGAGCGTGTTTGCCGTCGTCCTTACAAGTTCGCCGTTGCGGACCGTGCAGATTGCACGAAAACCGCGCGTTTCGCGCTGCACGAGTTCCGACGACATTACGCGCTGTATCTTTTCGCGTGTCTCCGTGTCCATGGTTGCCGCGTTTGCCGTCTTTTTCAGACAATGAAGGAAAATTTCACGTTGAAGTTCAGGCTGCACGCGCTCCCAGATTTCCCCGGCTTTTGCATATGCTTCCGCGCATGCGGCGGCGTAAAGACGACGGGGCTTATTGTCCCCGCGTCCGAGGCTCTCTAATATTGCGGCGTGTGCAGCCGTTGTCGTGAAACCCTGTGCAACGCGCGCGCCCTGCACATCTTTAACTCTGGAGTTCCTTGTCTCCTCTTTAATTAGTTCTTTTGTTGTCATTAGATGATTTTTTTTAAACATTGCGGGCGTTCCGCGCCCGTGCGGTGCGGTCTATCTTAACCGCATTACAAAGATACAAAAAACCGACTAACTAACAAAGACTTACACAAGAAATATGCGTTAAATAATGCAAGAAAAACGCCTTTCTCCTGTTAATCTTTATATATATGTATTACATTGATTATCAATGCAATAATAAAAATAAATACCGTTTGCTTAAAATGTCCGAAATTATGCTTATGTTTGCATAAAAATACAAACAAAATGAAGTTCACGAAGTACGTGCAAGACTGCATAAATATTCATCATCTCACACCGCAAGCCGTGGCGTTTGCGCACCTTGTAGCTTTGTGCAATTTTTCCGAGCAGGAGGCGGCAGCTATTGCGTTTCCCGCGTGCCTCACACTCTCCGCTACAGCTGTGAATAACTTTTGCATAAACTTGCATAAACAGGCTCCCGGCATCCGGGCACTCGTTGAAGAACTGGCAGGAAAAGAGTGTAAAAAAATGGAAGAATATGCAAAAGAAAAGGAGAAAGAGAGAAGAAAGAAAGAGCTTGAAGTATGCAAAAAAAGTAATAATTATAAGCAGTACACAACCAAGGAGGGAATTATTTCCGAACTTGCCGCGCTTGTTGACGTGGCAACGGGCAAAGAAAAAGCTGAAATTTTATGCAAAATTGCGGATTTGAAGCAAATGAAAAAAGAAAACGACGAAAAAATATGCAAAACAGTGCATTTTTACCTTCCCTCTCGCTAAATAATTGATAATCAATAATTTATATTTTGCTTTATATTATACACTATAATATAAACCCTCTCCCTCGTGGTGGGGTGGAGGGGTACACCCCCCCCTACTGCATGATTTCCAAAGGCGGTTTCGTTCCTTCTCCAGATTTTTATTATTTTTTTTTGTGTATGGTTTTTGTTACGTGTAAGTGCATGATTCTCATATCGTTAGAAAGTATATCCAAACCCATGCGTATTTTTCTTCATAAGAATTTAATATTGGTTAAATATTGTTATATTGGTAATTTTCAATAGCTTTGGGAGGAGTGTATAGGTGTTTGTCCGTTGTTTTCCGTTTAAGGCGTTAAGAATTTCTTCATAGTATTTTTCATACATTTAAGTTGTTGTCTGTCAAAGAGTAGGTGTGTGTTATTAGGATTTAGTGTAGAGTAAGGTAGGGTGAAAAATGAATTTTTTTTTTTGGGAAAGGAGAATTTTTTTTTGAGAAGTTTGTTCATTTTTTGCATGGAGTTTTTTGTGTTTAGCAGGTTGTTTTTCAACGTATTGGATATTGCTAAAACAGTTTTGTTAAAAAGCGTATATGGTGGTTGAAATTAACAAACATGTTTTTTTTTTATATGTTCGGGATTGGTTATATTTGCATTTAAGGATGTTGTAAATCAAAGGGAAGTGTTATGGATGTATTGAAATACGAGCTGCTTCTGCGTGAGGTGCTGTCTCTGATGCGCGGTGATGAGCTTGACTACGCCCAAAGGAACATGGAGGGTCTTGCGAAGGTTGACGCTGTTCAGGATTTGTTGCGCAATGCGTTGAGGAAGAGCAGTTTGGGAATGTTCAACGGTGTTCCCCACTGTTTTGACGGGAGGGTGTACAGTCCTTTGTCGTGGTCTGACTTCTCGAACCTTGTTTATGACGTTATGAGGGAATGCAGGGTCCCTTTCGGGTTTTACGGCAAGACGCAGGGCATCGCGAGGGTTTGCAGGAGCGTTGTCGAGGGCAGGGAGCTTCGTCCCGACAACAGGCTCATGGTTTTCTCGAACTGCGTGTGCGACACGTCCACCGGGGCTGTGCATGACTTCGGCGCGGAGTGGGTGCAGGTCAGCGGGGTCGGGTACAGGTGCGACCCTCTCGCGAAGGCTCCGGTGTGGCTCCAGTTTCTGGAGCAGGTGCTTCCCGACCCCTCCCTGCGCGAGCTTCTCCAGCAGTTCCTCGGGGCTGTGTTCGTTGACAGGTCTGAGGCGAAGATAGAGACGCTGATGATACTGTACGGGGCGGGGAGCAACGGCAAGAGCGTTGTTTACGAGACCGTCTCGGGGCTTCTGGGCAGGGAGAACATATCGAACTTCGCCCTCTCCGCCCTCATGGACGTGGGGGAGCGCAAGAAGAACATAGCGTTCATGAACGGCAAGCGGCTGAACTATTGCAGCGAGATAGACACCGTGTGCTTCGGTCGCGGCAGCGATGCCGTAAAGGGGCTGATAAGCGGCGAGCCTGTGGAGGCGAGGGTGAACTACGGCGACAACTTCACGGCTTACAACATACCGCTCATGATGGCGAACACCAACAGGCTCCCCAAGCTCGTCGATGACTCGTGGGGAATGAGGAGGCGGCTTTGCGTCATTCCCTTTTACGTCGAGATACCGAAGGAGCGTCAGAACACGCACCTTGCGGCGGAGCTGCGGGACGAGTACCCCGGCATCTTCAACTGGGTTATGGAGGGTCGCAGGAAGTTTGTTGAGGGCGGGTGCAGGCTACCTTACTCCGCCGTGGCGGAGCGCGTCATGGAGGAGTACGCCAGCACGGGGAACACGGTTACGGCGTTCATGTTCGCAAAGGGCTACATGAACGCCTCGGGGGCGGCGGTCGACATAGAGCCGGCGTGGCTGAACAGGCGCGACCTCTACGCCTCGTACAGGCGGTGGTGCTTCAACGGCAAGCGGCAGATAGAGGATGAGCGCGAGTTCTCGCGCGTGCTTGAGGCTTCGGGCTGGGAGATGCGCCGCAAGTCTGACGGAATGGCTGTCGGAGTTTACGGCGCGGAGGCTGTCAGGGCGCTGCGCAGGGAGGCTGCGGAGCGTGCGGCTACCGAAAGGCGGCGAATCGCCATGGAGTACGAGCGCGAGGCCGCGAGGATTGAGGCTGCGGAGAAGTCGGGGGCGGTGAAGCCGGATGACGCTGCGGCGGAGCTGCGGAAGGCGGAGAAGATGAGGCGGTACGCCACTTGGACGGCGAAGTCGGGTGCAAGGGCGGGCATTGTAGTCAAGGACGGCAGGAGGCTGGCGAAGGGCACTGTCGCGCTTGCGAGGTATCTTGCCGTCGGTGTCTCCAAAATGGAGAAGCTCATGAGCAAGGGCGTGTTTGACGGGGCTTACACGGAGGGGCGCGGCTGCTACTGGTTTGACGTTGACAGGTGCATTGACGCGCTACGTGACTATGACGAGGGCAGGAAGGGTGTCAAAAGGGACGCTGAAAGCGTGCTTCCGTGATTTTTATGCATGAATTGTACTAATCCTGTAAATAATAATGGCTATGGGAAAGAATAAAGACAAGGGTGCTGGTGTGCGCCTTGAGAGGAGCTACAGCAGCTTCAGGGTGGTTTTCGCGGCTGGGCGCGGCGGAAGGCTCTGCGCCCGCGTGTCGAATGCAGCGGGGAACTGGTGTGAGGAGTTCGCGGAGGACAACATGATGTACACGTTCCTGCGTAAGGCTGCCGCCGACACGCGCATGGACGCTTACGCGCATTCTGTGGTCGCCCTGCACTATATCGTGTCAAACATGTTGTACCCCGACCCGGATTTTCTGGGGGATGTCGCTGACGCAGTGTCGCGGCTTAACGCCCGCAACATGGGGCGTGAGGGGACTGCGGGCGAGGAGGATGACGCACGCGCCTTGGAGGAGGTGCGGACGGCTGCGGAGGTCGCCGCCGAACTGGGAAAGGGGGCGCACGATGAGTGAGGGCAAGGGTGTGCTTACAGCCGGCGAGACCGCCGGTATGCTCGGCGTTTCGGAGCGCGATGTTTACAGCCTTTGCGCCTCTGGCGTGCTGCCGCACTACATCTGCTTTGACGCGGCGGAGATTGAAGGTTATTTGAAAAAGGTGCGTCAATGACACTAAGGGATGTGGTGAAGATGCGTTTGCGGCGGAAAAGCAAGTATGGTGTGGTGAGGCTTAAAAATGGCGGAGAGTGGATTATTTTTTCGCCGCAGATACATAACCCTCAATATGAAAATCTTAGCGACAGGTATTTGTCTCTGACTGACCATTGGAAAAGTCTCTGTAAAGAAAAAGGTGCGCCTATCTGACGCACCTTTTTGTATGTGGTATGCTGTGGCTTCAGCAGTCTCCAAAAAACAAAGTCCCTGTAAGGATGCGCCACATCCCGATTTGCTTTCGCGGCACAAACATCCTCTCAATGCGCTTTTTCTGCGCCCCCTGCGCCGCCATGCGTATGGTTGTATGTCTCTCCCACACGCACGCGAAGCGGTCTTCGGGCATGGCGTACTCGCTTATTATGACAGGGCGCGGGCATTGCTCCGCCCATGAGTAGAACGCCTCGTGGTCAAATGCCGTGCCGTACCCTCTTGTGTTGCGGTAAGGCGGGTCGCAATAGACGATGCAGCCCTCGGGGAGGGGGCGTTGCGTGTAGTCGCCGCGCCGTGTTTCCAGATTTTCCAGATTTTCCAGATTTTGCAGACTTTCCAGACTTTGCAGCCTTTCCAGACTTTGCAGACTTTGCAGCCTTTCCAGACTTTGCAGACTGCGTTTGCGGGGCTTCCCGCTCTCATTCTTGATGTCTTTTTGGGCGGGCAACCATACGGCGTACTTCTTCCTGTACTCCTCACGGTGTGTCATGATGTCTGCCCTGCTTCCGGCCGAGCTTATACCCATATTGGCGAGCATGGAGGTGTCGCCGTGAACCCTCGCAAGGTGCAGCGCGTGCTTCCACTCCTCAACCTCGCGTGAGTAGAGATAGTCCATGCCGTTGTTGCCGAAGCTCCAGCACAGGCGCACGTAGGGGTCTGTGTCTTTCAGCGCAAAGAAGTCTTCGCGGCTTATCCAGCGTTTCTCGTCCCTGTATTTTCCGTTCGCCGCGTCAATGAAGAGCTGCGGCGCGTCCGAGATGTCGTTTGCGATTATACGGCGGAACTTCCCCGACAGGAGGGCGGCGTGGGTTACGGCGCACCCCCCCGCGAAGATGTCAACGAGGCACGGCGCGGGAGGCAGAAACCCTACGATTTCTGCCGCGAAGCGCGACTTGCTGCCCATATAGGGCGTTCCGTACAGTCTCAAGGCTTTTTCGTTGCGGTTTTTGCCGTATGTTGCGTGCTTTTGCGCTTGGGCTGCTCTTTCGACTTCGCCTTTTGCTCCCCTGCGGATGGCTTTCCCTCCGCCTTTGCGCCTTTGAGGGCGTTCCTTAGCTGTCTTTCGAGCGCGGCGTTCTGCGAACGTGCCCATGAGATTTCCTTTTCGAGTTCAAGTATTCTTTCGTCCTTTGCCTCGACCGCTTTTTTCAGGATGCTGATTCTTTTTGCCCCGAAGGGGTCTGAAAAACTGAAATTTCCCATTTTCCGTGTTTTTTATGAATTTCTTTTCTCTTTTTGCTATACTTCCTTCTTGGTGGTTATCCTGCCGTTCCTCTCCCACCCCTCCAGCTCGGAGGGGTCTATAAGCCGCCTTCCGTGAATGGTATCGCTATGCAGCAGCAGTGTTTGTGGTATGGCGGCAGCGATTCCGTGTCCGTGTGCAGCCCCACCTGCTCCTGGCAGATGTTGCAGGGGTATGAGCTTCCGCGCATGACGTAGAATGTCTCTGTCCCCGCCGTGCGGTACAGGAACTGCATCCATACAAGTGATGACAGGTATGATGTCATTTCCGCCAGCCCCCTTGCGGCGCTTGTCATCGCGCCCTTCGGGGTGTTGCGCCTGTGCTGCCCCCACCTTTTGCCAAGCCTCGTGATTTCCTTTATGTCCTTGGCTATGGCTGCCGTCGGGAAAGAGCGTTTCTCCGCCTTTTTCCACTCCTTTACCGCCTCGTTTTCCGTCTTTCCGTTGAGTATCGCCCAGAGTGCTGTGATTTCCGCCTCTCGTGCGAGCTTTTCGGCGTATGCCTCCGCCGCCTCCCTTGCTTCCTCCCACTCCTCCTCCGCCATTTCCTCGCAGGTGTCCTTTTCCGCGCCGTCCCTTTTGCCCGCAGCCGCCGCGATGAGGATTTTGCGGGCTGTTTCGGCGAGCTTTGCGCATTCGGGCGCGGAGGCGTTCAGGGGCTTGGAGCTTTTGAGCGCGGCTGTGAGGGTGGCGGAGAAAGACAATTTCGCCATGAATATGCGGTGTATGAGCCTTCTGAATGCAACGAGGGCTGCGGCGTACACGGCTTTCTCCGCACTGCTCGCCGTTTCGCGCCTCTGCATCACATATTCTTTCGCCTTGCGCTGCTGCTCCCGCGTGAAAGGCTTTTTGTCCTGTGCGCTCATTATTCTTGGCTGTTGAGGTTATAGAGCAGGTCGGCGGTCTCCTCCTCTTTTTTCTCCTTTATGAGCCTGTCCCACTCGTAGTTCCGTCCGTAACCGGCGTTCTTCATGATTTCGGAGCCGGTGTGCCTTGACAGCACGCCCGAATTTACCGACTGCACGGTGTTGTTCACCAGTTCCGCCGTGTTCTGGTGTATGTAGGGGCTTATGGAGGGGTAAACCCAGAAGTTGTAGAAGCGCGACACCATTTTTGTTTCCACTCCGTAGCCGTAGAGGAATATCCTCATGATGTCATTGAGCGGTGTCTTGTAGTCTTTCGCGTCGAGCATCGCCCTTTCGAGGGAGGGTGAGTATATCAGCTTTATCGCCACTCCGGGGAGGTCTCCCGACTTCACTTCCGGCGGAATGACGGTGAACGAGCCGAGGAAAATCATCTTCAGCAATGCTTCCAGCTGTAGGCTGAACGCGTTTGACACATCCGGGCGGTTGAGGTATGAGGCATCATCGTCCTTCCCCATTGATATGGCTTTCACCGCACCGTACATATCTCCTTGTATGTCAACATCATCGCCTTTAAGCACCATTATGGGGAAGGCGTATGCCATGTTGTTTTGTGTGAGTTGCGAGATTGCCAGCTCGTAGTTGTCGATGCTGTCCTGCGCGAATGTCCAGCATGGTCCGTGCGCGTCCCTGTGGTATGCGATAGGCACGGTCTCGAATCCGTGTTCCACTGGCTTTTCCGCCAGTTCGTAGCCGTCCAGCCCCGACAGCGCGGGGGGCGCGGTGAAGTACGTTGCCCCTGCCGTCCCGCCGGAAGCCTTTCTGTACGTGTACATATACTTGTCGTCCCAGACTTCCACCCATTCCGTCCTTTTCCTTCCTGAATAAGTGAAGTATCTTCGTGCGAAAGTGTCGAGCCTTCCTGTTATCGGGTTGTAGTGCGGATACAGCATGTCCCCTTCGAGGAACGACAGCGTGCGCGTGTACAGTTTCCCGTCAAGGAGGTAGAACACAATCGCTCCGTCCCCGGTAATCTTGCAGGAGCGGGCGAACTCGTAGAACCTGACCTCCATGTTCTTTTCGAGCCACCCCTTCTGCATGAGCAGGAACAGCTCGGAGTTCGCGCCGTCCTCCTTTGTGTCGGTAAGCTCGAACTGCACCGGGTTTCCGCACAGATGCACGAGCTGCTGCGCCGTTATAATCATCTGGAACGGCATAGCCACCCTTGATATGCGCTGTTTATAGAATTTCTTGTTGCCCCGCTCGTCCTCGGTGAACCTTATCCTGTCGGGGTAGAACACCTCGGAGTTGATTTTGTGTCCCCAAGGGTAGAACTCGCGCAGGAAGTCCGACTGCGGCACGACCTGCCACTGCTGCGCCTCCGCCGGGCATGAGGCGGTGTTGAGGTCGGAGACCACCGCCCCCCTCATGTAGCGTGCCGAGGTGATGCGCCCGAAGGGGCGCTTCGTGAAAACGTCTGTCTGTATCATAACAATCCCAATCCTCTTATTTTCCTGTGTGTATGTGTTATCGTGAATATCATTATCATCATCAGCCCCTCGATGAAGTCGGGGGAATGCCCCACTATCCTTTTCATTTCGGACTTCTTTATTATGCACCATCCCTTGTCGTAAGCCTTGTCGTTTTTCCTTATCGCCTTGCGCTCTCTCATGAGTATGTCCCGCAGCGGCATATCGTGGTACCCCTTGCCCGAGAATTTCCTTCCGAGCAGGTCGGGTGCTATGGAGAATCCTCCGTCTGTGAGCTTTTTTGCGAACAGGTACGCCGCCTGTGATTTCAGGTTGCCGTATATGTTCCTGAACTTCGGGTCGACCGCCGCGTTGTTGAGGAACGGCACGGCGCGTGGGAAGAATCCCCTGAACACCTGCCCCAGTCCGTTGAGGTCGTATGTGAACCTCTCCTCCGGCACTCCCCATTCGGCGAGCTTCGCCTTTACGGCTGACACCGTGTCCTTTGCGTTGAGGCGGAATGCGCACACGTCGGCGATGTGGTCTCCGATGAAGTGCCACAGGGTGAGGTTGTCGCCCCCCTCGAACGCTGCGTCGCACGAGGCGCGGCTTATGGCGTCCCCCCTCTGCACCGGCGCGGAGAAGAAGCGCTCCATGTCGGGTATCTTTATCATGTCGTCCCCCGCTGTCTTGAACTTCCAGTTCCCGCCCAGGTCCCTCTCGCGCTGCTCCTCGGTCTGGTTGACGAGGTTGGCGAGGTACGTGGGGTCTGACTTCATCAGTATCTCGTTCTCGTCAAGCCTCGCCTCGACGAACGCCACTGACTTGACGAACAAATCCTGCGGCTGTCCGTACTTGGCGTATTCGGGTCTCCAGTATGCGTCAATCGTTTCCTTTGCGTTGGCGTACACCTCCTCGCGTGTGTCCCCCCAAATGACATTCTCCACATCGTCGCCGTCCATGAAGCAGTACCTCACCACGCTGTCGCGCTCCCTTATGGGGTAGCCGTCGTCCCCTATCCACCAGCCGATGAACTTCGCCACCCACGAGTCGGGGTCGGGGTTGCAGGTGCCGATGATGCGGTTCTTCAGCCCGAAGGCGTTTCGGTTGCAGGTTATGAGGTACTTGAACTTTGCGTAGTCCATGTGGGTTATCTCGTCGATGCCTATGTAGGCGTACTGCTTCCCCTGAAAGCGGATTTTGAAGTCCTCTATGTTGCCCGAGTGGTACGAGAACTTGAGGAAGCCGCCGGAGCTGAAGTTCCACCTCATGTCGGACTTGGAGCGGTTGTACTCCCCGAACTGCGAGTAGAACATGGGGGATGTTTCTATGAGGTCAGAGAGGTCGTCTATCTCCTTTCTCAGGATGAGTGCGCGGAATTTGGGCGCGTAAATGTCATAAAGAGCCTCCAGCAGGAGCGCGGCGGTTTTCCCGCCGCCCCTTGAGCCTCCGCCTATCACTATGTCGGCGGGACAGGCGAGGATGTTCTCCTGCCCGCCTTTCTGCGGCGATATAAAAAGGGCGGAGTTTTCGGCGTAAGCCTTTTCGCGCATTTCGTCGAAAACGGAATATTCGATTATTTTCTCTTTAATTTCCGGCATTTTTACAAAGAGTGCATCTTGTAACAAATTCAAAGATAGTAAAATAATTTCAAATGTAAATATTTTATCAAAAAAACGCATATTTGTTTTGTGGATATTTATAAATATCTTACCTTTGGAGTTGCATGAAAGGGAGTTTTCGGACGGGGACGGCGGAAAGACCGCAATCCCCTCCGTTTTCCGCGATACAGTTATGGATAAAGAGGAGATATTGCAGAGAATCAAGGAGAGTGCCGGAGACACCGGGCTTTCCGACAGGACATTGGCGGACTATGTGGACAACAATATGCCGGAGGAGGGGAAAGACCCCGACGATGCCTATTTCACCAGGCACGCGGCTGTGCTGAAGTCCATTGCGGGCAATTTCCGCCACGATGTCGCTTCAGCCGTTGAGGACTTCAAGAAGAACTGGAAGCCCGACCCTGACGGCAGCGATGAGGAATTGAAGAAGTCTCTTGCCGAATGGCAGAAGCGCGTTGAGGACATGGAGGCAAGGCTTGCCGAAGCGGACAGGCAGGCATCCCGCCTTTCGCTTGAGAAGGGCGTGAGGGAGGCGATGCGCGGCAAGGGCGCGTTTGACGAATATGTTCTGGGCAAGGTTCTTGACACCGCCGACTTCGGGAAGGAGACCGATGTGGCGAAGATAGCGGAGGAGCTGCTTCCTGCATACGATGCGGAGTATGCCGCGTGCAGGGGTCGCGGGGTTGCGCCGAGGTTCAACGCCGGCGGAGGCGGGGGCGGAGGCTCGAAGGACATCGACGACTTCTTCTCGCGCAAGGCGAAAAGGGAGAGTTGGGCAAAGAAGAACTAAAAAGGAATTGTTATGTACGGACAAGGAAACACTTTCGCTTCCGGGGATGTGGGGCTTTCGCACGCAAGGCGCGTATGGCTCGAGGTCACGGAGGTGTACAACGGCGGCGGCGTGCTCGGCACTGCGACCGCCTTTCTGACCGACGGCAAGGGCGTTGTCCCCGCAGGGACTGCCGTGAAGCTGTCGGGCGGGGTGATAACCCCATACGACGATGCCGCCATACAGGCGTGCAAGGATGCCTCGGAGGTTTTGGCTCTTGGCATCAACGGCTATTTACAGAGCGACATCCACATCGGCGGCTCTTCGGACAAGGGCACCGGCACCGTGGTATTCCACGGCAAGCTGGACGCGAAGATGATAAAGGCGGACACGCTCGCGAAACTCAAGTTGAACACCCTCACCCCCATGATAGTTTTCGTGGAGTGAGGAAAGATTTTGCAAGATGAACAGATTGGACAGCAACACATACGGCGAGCTGTTCTCCGCCGCCCTCGGCGGCGAGAACTGGCAGCATTTCGTTGACAGATACAACGAGAAGTACGATTATGACACTGTGCCGGACTTTGTGTTCGCCCCCACCTCCATAAGCTACACGTTCCAGCAGCTTGTGGAATCTGCGGGCGCGAAGACCCTCCCGGCATACGTTGACGTTGACAGCCCCGGCTATCTCGCGGCGTTGAGCGACCTGAAGGGCGTAACCGGGAACATCCCCACGCAGAAGAAGTTCTACCGCCTTGACAGGCGCGTGGTGCTCGAGAAGCTACAGCTTATAGAGCGTTACGGACTTGACGCGATGGACAAGAGCATGAGGGACGCTTTCCTTTCGCTGCTTGACAAAAGCACGGACGGACTGATAGCCTCGTTCTACAACGCGCTGGCCTACCAGCGCAACCAGATAGTGAGCAAGCACGAGTTTGTGATAGACACCCCGAACAACCCGAGGGGGCTTCACGGCATAACGATAAAGTTCGGCGTTCCTTCGGCGAACGCGGACACCTTGAGCGGCACATCGCGCTGGTGGACTGACGCGGACCACTCAACGGAGGGTACGGCTTCCGACCCTCTTGACTACCTGAAAAAGAGGGTGAAGTGGATACGTAGGGACGGACACTACACCGGTGCGCTGCGCATGGAGGTGAGCCAAGACCTGTGGGACGACATGACAGAGCACAGCAAGGTGCTGAAGGCTGTCGGGTTGCGCCTCTATCCGGGGGCTGCGAGCGATGCCATCGCCACCTCGCTTGCGAAGAACGCGGACGACGACGCGGTTAAGGAGGTTATACGCAAGAAAATCCGCGTTGACAGCATCGTGATACGCGACACATACGCGTTCATCGACAAGCCCGGCACTGACAGCGACGGCAACCCCGACCTTGTTACGGAGCGCATAGAGGCGTTTGACGGCAAGACCGTGGCGTTTGTCCCCGAGGGCGGCTTGGGCGACATTCAGGGTGTCGAGCCTATCACCCTCGGCTATGATGATGACAAGGTGGCGGGCTTTGAGGGCAACCGCCTGAAACTTTCGCAGTACGCGGAGCCGCGCACCCACTCCCTATACATAGAGAGCGAGGCTGCGCAGATTTGCGTGCCTAACAAACCTAACTATATGTTCCGCAGCGTCGTTACGGCGTAGGCGGGGCTTGCAAACTCACGGCATCATGGACGGTTGCGCTTGCGGGGCAGTTGCGGGGCTTACGATAGAGGCTTACCTTAGGGGCATGGTCTCTTACGAAGTCCCCGACGGTGCGCTTGCGAGCATAATGCTGCGGCGGGGGCTTGACTTCGGCGTCCCCGCCTCGGCGTTGCGCGAGAAGGAGCGCGAGCTTTGCACCGCCGACCTGTATATGTGGTGCGCCGGCACCCCGAGCGCGAAGAACGACACGGAGGACGCGGACGCTGGCTGGAAGCACAAGGAGGGCGGCTGGCAGACGAGCGCGTATGACAAACGCCTGTTGCGGCAAATGGCGAACGACCTCTATGCCAAGTGGGGCGAGGAGGGTGGGAGCCGCAGCCGTTTCGTGATAAAAACCTTCTGACATGGGCATCAGCAATCCGAGGTTTCCGCACAGTTGCAGGATATACCGCATGGAGGGCGCGACCTCTTTCGAGAGCGGCGAAGCCAAAGTGCTGTATGAGGGCGAATGCCGCAAGCAGACGAACACGAGCCTCCGCACGTTCCGCACCTCGGGCGTGATAAAGGGCGACTACTCCCTGTCCCTTCCGGGGACGGTGGGGGGGATACTCCCCGGAGACCTCATTGACGTTACGGACAGGCAGGGCGAGTGGAAGGGCTGCATGGTGAGCGACGCTTACGCGGGCAACCTCGGCACCACCGTTTACTTCAACATGGGGAATAACTGACATGGGCAAAGACAACGGAAAACTGTTTGACGAGGGCATCGCCAAGGCACGTGGGCTTATACTCAAGGCTTTGGAGGGCAGGATGTCCGCCTTTGCGGACATGATGCTCGCCGACGCTTACAGTCTCCGCAAGGGGTGGAGCAACTGGAGCGGCAACACCCAGACCGGCTACACGGCTGGCGTGGCGGTCGGCGGAAGGCTTACGGCGGTTAAAAGCACAGGCGAAAGCCTCCCCTCCCCGCTCCGTCCGAAACTCGGCAAGGGCGAGACGGACACGCTTGACCCTGACTATTCGGGGCGGAGAAGGCAGAGGCGCACAGGCACGGCTGACATAGCCACCCCTTACGGCATGGCTCTTGGCTTGATGACGGTCGCGGAGGCTGCGGGGCTTTCCTCGAAAGGCATCGCGTTCAGGATGGCGACCGGCACAGAGTATTCGGAATGGCTTGAGTTCAAGAAGGACTTTGAGGTGCTTGCCGGCTCTTTCGCGGTGGCGGAGGAGCGTCTGCGCAAAGCACTTGGGAAAGGCGGTTTGGTATGACAGAATGACAAAAGGGCATGAATACGGAGTTCAACTATGACGGCATACTTGCGGATGTCTGCGCGAGACTGAAGGACGCTCTCGGCGTGGAGGTTTACGCGGGCAGCCGTCCCGCAGCGGTGGAAAGGGCGAGGAACGCCTTTGCGGTGGCAAGTCTCGGCGGCGGGATAACCGACGGCGGGGACACTTACCAGAGTTCGCGCCTCCTTGTGTCCCTCTTTGCGAGGGACAGGCAGGGCGGCATTGAGGACACTCCGGCTCTCGGTGCGCTCGTGAGGCGGTGCGCGGGGCTTTTCCCGCTCTCGTGCGGGCTTTATGTGGCGCAGGACGTGAGGATGCTGTATTCGGGGGCTGACACTCTCGGCTTCCACGCCGCCTCTTTGCAGGTGGCTCTCATAATAAGGAAATGACATTAAAAAAGAAAGAAAATGGCTGCAATAACTACAACTACGGGGCTTGACACCCTGCGCGTTCTCTTCAACTCTATGAAGAACGTTTATTACATCAGCACGGTGAACGCGGGGCTTGCGGAACTCGCGAAGTTTGACATGGAGCTGCCTGTGCTTTCGGACGGCGTTACGTTCAACACCGGAGAGGCGAGCGTTACGAAGATAAAGCTCACCACCGGCGCGGAATGGACGAGCGTCGCGGAGGCTGGGGACAGCGACATCACCTTCCAGGTGGCGAGCGTCGCCGGCGCGGTGGCTTCCATCCTCATGGACAAGAAGACTTCGGCGCAGGTTGCCATGACGAACTCGGTGGACGGCAAGACCTACAAGGGGGACGGCTACACCACGGAGCCGAAGAAGCTCGCCGGCGGTCTCTTCATGACGAGCGAGGCTAAGGACAGCGCGATATTCCTGCCGAACATCGAGGGCTACTCCTCGTTCGTGTGCGAGCAGAACAAGCCCGCGTACTTCAACGTGAAGATAACGCCCCTTGCGGACGCTTCGGGCGCGAACTTCTACATAATGGTGCCTTCGGAATGACTTCGGGGGCGCGTAAAGGGACAATAGGGAAACAAACCAACGTCTTCCTCTGACAGGGCTGCGGCGGGCGCGGGAAGTCCGCGTGCGCCGCAGTTTTTTCATTTGTCGGGGACGGCGGCGCAAAAAAAGAGGAAAGGCATGAAGAAAAAGGTTACGCAGCCCGATGCTGCGGCGGAGAGGGAACTGGACTCCATTATAAGGGACGGCGCGGACTTCGCGGAGCTTCGCGGGCGGCGCGTGAAGGTGAGGTGGCTCGGCTATTTCGCGATACGCAAGCTGTCGGAGGTCATGGTGGACAGCAAGGACGAGCGGAGCGTGGCGTGCAAGTGCGCCGCCGCGATACGCCTTAACGGCTACTGGGGCATACGCCTGTGGTGGTGGGCTTTGTGGCGGTGGTACTTCTATGTGAGGCAGTACAGCGAGGCGGAGCTTCTGCCGCTGATAGAGCTGAGTAAAAAAAAAGTACCGCTCGAGACATACTTGACCGCTACCATATATCTGACCGCGATGAAGGACACCGTGATGCAGATGACGAGGAAGGAGGCGGAGACTATCCTTCGCGGACGGTATGGGGAAGCCTCTGGGAGTTAGCCAAGCGCACCCCTTGGCTCGCCGAGCCGATGAGGGTTTTCGGCATAGCCGTAACGCCCCCCCTGTATTACATAATGAGCATGAGCGTGGCGCAGGTGGAGCTTATGGCTTGCGACGTGGCGGTGTCGAATTTCCGCCGCTCCAAGGACAGGAAGGACGGTTTCGCAAGCCCGGAGCGCAAGGAGCTTGAGGAGGCTGCGGAGAAATGGAGGAGGAAGTACGGCGACGGCGGGGACGCGAGTGTGGCGTTTGACGCGTCGAAATGGAAGGTTGAACATTGAAAGTTGAAAATGAATGGCAAATCTCGGCAATCTGTATTTTGACATCTTATTGCAGGACAAGACGGACAAGCAGCTGAAGGAGATACGCTCCAAGGTCATTGCGGGTCTTAAGAAGGAGCTGCCCGCTCTTGACATAAAGATAGACAGGTCGAAACTTGCCGCCGATGTGCGCAAGGCGCTTTCGGGCGAGAAGTTCACGATAGACGTGAGGACTTCCGACGGCAAGGCGTTGGGCAGCCTCACGGCGGGGCAGCTCCGCGCCCAGAGAGCCGCCGCCATTCAGGCGGAGAGCGATGCGAAGGTTGCTCTTGCCAACGCTCGAGCCAAGGCTGCGGCAGACCGCGCCTCCGCGTCCTTGCAGAGACTGGCTGCGGCTCATGCGGGGGCGGCGGGGGCGGCGGAGCGCAATGCCTCCGCGCTGGGGCGGACGGCATCGGCGGCGCAAAGGACTGTGGGCTTCATGGGCAGCCTCCGCAACGAGCTGGCACAGCTTGGGCAGGTGTATTTTTTCCAGGACTTGGCGCGGCGCATAGTGAACGTGGGCGGCGAGCTTGAGAACCAGCGCATAGCGATGGGTGCTATACTGAAGGACACCGGCAAGGCGCAAAGCATATTTGACAAGGTGCAGACGCTGGCTGTGAAAAGCCCTTTCGGGGTAATGCAGCTTAACCAGAGCGCGAAGATGCTCACGGCTTACAACATACAGTACAGCGACCTTTACGACACCCTGCGGCGCATTGCCGACATAAGCGCGGGCGTGGGCGTGAGCATGGACAGGATAATCCTCGCCTACGGTCAGATAAAGGCGAAGCACGTGCTTGCCGGCACGGAACTTAGGCAGCTGACGGAGGCGAACCTGCCCATAATCGATATGCTTTCCAAGCAGTACTCGCAACAGGAGGGGCGGCTTGTGAGCGCGGCGGAGATATACGACCGCGTGAGCAGGAAGCAGGTGAGCTTTGAGGACGTGAAAAAAGCCTTTGAGGAGATGACTGATGCCGGCGGTCAGTTCTACAACACGCAGGAGGCGATGAGCGAGAGCCTCCGCTCGAAATGGAAGAACCTCGGGGACGCGATAGACGTGGCTTTCGGGAGCGTGGCGCAGAGCGGCCTCGGGGACGTGATGAAGGGCATTGCGGACATCCTTACGGACATGACATCCCATTGGCGGACAATGGCATGGACGATAGGCGGCGCTGTTGCCGGATTGAAATCGTACAGGATGTACGCGCTTTTGGCGGCGCGTGCCGTTGACGCTAACCTCATGGGGGCTTTGGCGAAATCCAGAGCCTTGTCCCCGGCAGCCGGGGCATCCGGTGCTAAGGCGACTGCGGAGAACGTTGCGGGCGCGGGCGTGTATCTGGGGCAGCTGAAGGAGCAGCGCCTTCTCACCGCCTCAAAGGCGAAGTACCTAATAATGACGAAGCAGGTGAATGACGCGGAGATACGCGCCTTGCAGACCATGTACAAAATAGACGGCGTTACGCTTTCCAACTGGCAGAACGCGAGCAAGATACAGAAGACATGGGCAGGTGTCGGTGTCATGGTGCAGCGTGCCGGCGCTTTTTTGCGCGGCATGGCGGTACAGGCGGGGTGGATGGTTGTGCTGACTGCGGTGTCCTCCATAATCGGGCGCGTACAGGAGCGTGCCGCCGCCTTGCGTGAAAGCCTTGAAAGCATAGGCGAGGCGGGCGCGGAGGCGGCGAAGAACCTGCGCGAGGTTTCGGATGCCATGAGCGGCGTTGACACCGGCAGTGCCGGGAGCGCGGAACTCACGGACGGCATAAAGAGAATGGTTCAGACGCTGAAGGACTATTTTCCCGAAAGTGCGGACGGCATACTGGAGAGGATATTCGGCAAGGGCGCGGACGGCAAGGTGAAGAGCCTTGCGGAGAAGTTCACGGAATTGCGCGACGCGATAAACGACGCGCAGGATGCGGCGCGGCTTCAAAAAACGATGGGCGAGGCGCTTGCCAACATAGACGACGACAACGGTTCGTGGAAGCCCGGCAACTGGAACGTCAAGGACTACACGGACGAGTACGCCGATGCCTTGAAAAGACTTGACAGGGAAATCAGGGAACACGCCGCCGACAACGACAAGCTCGCCGCCGCCCTTGACAAGGTGAAGGGGAAATACCCGGAGTTTTTGAGGATGATGCGCGAGAACGGTGTTGGGACAAATAACATCGCCGGGCAGATTTCGCTGCTGTACAGGGAAGGCAGCACGGATATGATGCAAACTTTCGGGAAAGAAGCGCCCCTTCAAGTTTCCAATGTGGGTATAGAGGTGTTGGAGCGCAGAACCCAAGTAAAAAACGCCGCCGCAAAATTGGCGGACGAGTTCACGCAGTCCCTCGCGCAGCATGGTTACAAGAAAGGCTCTGCGGCGTGGAACATGGCTGCGCAGCGCGCCCTTGAGAACTTCCTTGACCAGAACAAGATACTTGACGAGAGGGTGAGGCGCGAGGTGAGGGACGTGTTCATAAAGAAAAACGTTTACGTCCATGTGAAAGGCAAGTTCAGCGGCGCGGAGAATGTGGCGACAGAGCTTGACAAGTACATATCCGGGGTTTTCGGCGGCAAGTATGACGAGGATGTGGCGGGAAACACCTTGGCTGAAAAGCGCAAGGGCGCGAAAGGCGCGTATGATGCGGCCGTTGAGGAGGTCAAGGCGGCGCAAGGCGTTCTGCGCCGTTTGGGCGTGCCGACTGACGGCAAGACCATAAAGAAGGTTGCGGGGGCAGCCTCCGCCAAGGTCAGGGATGCCGTTGACCTTTACAACAAGGCGGTTGAAAAGGCGAACGCGGGGCGCAAGGGATTGGCTGCTTTGGGCTGGGGCGAGGAGAAGAAAAACGACAGACCGCGCACGCCCAAGACCGACACGGCGTTGCAGAATGCACGGAGCGAGCTGAACGAGCTGAGGGAGGCTTACGGCGAATGGAAGAAACTCGGGGAGAGCATGAACGGCGAAGCCGCGCTGAAGATGATGCGCGAAAGCCCATTTGCCAAATGGTTCAGGGACGGCGGTCTTGACAAGGACGGCTATGTGCGTCTTTTGGAGCGTCTGAAAAACAGCATGAAAGGCGCAAGCAAAGACAGGCGCACGTTCAGGCTTGAGATAGACAAGATAGAGTTCGGGCTAAGGGAGGAATCTTTGAAGAAAGCCGCCGATGAGGCGTACTCGCAGATACAGGCGTGGCTTCAGGATTTCTCTTCGCGCTGGGACTTGTACAAGAGCCTGAAAAAGACCACCGGGGACAGCAGCATCGCTCGCATGGCGTTCGGGAACTACGAGATGTGGGACGAGGAAGGTCGCAAGCTGCTGGAGCATCTGGAGGGCGAAATGCGGAAAAAGGGCATCACCGCGCCATTGCGCCTTGACATGGGCGACAGGGAGGCTGAAAACTTCTTCGGCAAGAACAAAGGGCTTTTGGAGCTGTACAAGGAGCTGCGGAGACAGATTCGCGCCACAGGGCGCGAGTGGCTTACGGAGGCTGCGGAGGCGCAGAAATCCCTGATGACCACCGAGGACAAGATACGTCGGCTGAAGGAGAGGATACAGGAGGTGCTTGACGCTAACAACAGGGGCGAGATTTCCGATGAGGTGATGACCCCGATAGTGTCGGGGCTTGAAAAGCAGATAACAGAGCTGGAGCGCGAGGCTTTCCGCGCCACTGACGTTTACCGCCGCCTATTCGGGAGCTGGGAGCATCTGGGCGTGAAAGGCATAAAGCGCATACGCGCCGAGCTTGACGCGCTGATAAGCAGCGCGAAAGACGACGGCAAGGGCGGCTTCACGCTCACAGGACTGGACGGCAAGCAGTACAAGGCATCCGCCGGCGACCTCAAGCAGCTCAACGAGCAGGTAAAAAAGACCGATGAGTATTTTAACAAGAAAAACCCTTTCGGGCAAATATCCAAGAGTTTAGGAACGCTTTTCAGCAAGAAAGCGACAAAGGACGAGAAGACGAAAGCCCTGAAGAACTTGGGCGACAGCGTTCTTGTGGTGAACGGCTATGTCGGCGAGCTGACTTCGAGCTTTGAGCGTCTTTTCAGTGCGCAGGGCAATGAGAGCATGGCGGAGGCGATGCAGATGACCGGAACTGTGGTAAGCGGCATAAGCGGCGTGATACAGGGTTTCCAGAACGGTGGTCCGCTTGGCGGGGCGGTGGCCGCGCTTTCCGCCGTTGCCAACATAATGACCACCGCCACGGAGCAGCGCAACGCCCGGCTGGAGCGGAGGATAGAGGCGAGCCGTCGAAGGGTTGAGAGGATTGAAGCCTACCTGTCGTCGTTTGACAGCAGCACGAAGTACGCCTTGGGCAACAGCTATTCACGGAGCGTGGGCAGGCTGGAACTGAACAGGCAGCGTGCCGACCTGATAAGCATTCGCGCCCTGAACAGGGAGATAGCGCGTGCGAAAGCCTACACCAAGCGCAATGACACGGAGCGCATAGAGAGCCTTGAAAAGGAGAAAGCCCTTTTGGAGAGCATCAGCGCGGACAGTCACACGTACACAAGCCAGATGCAGGTGAACCTCGCGCAGAAGTACGCCGAGCTGAGGGAACTGTATTACCAGCGGGACAAGGAATGGGCCAAGAGCAACACCTCCAAGAGCAAGATAAACGAGTACAACAGCAGCATAAAGGACAAGCTACAGGAGATACGCGACTATGAGGAGGAGGTGGCGAACACCCTTTACGGCATCGATTTGAAGGGGTGGTCTGACGACCTTTCGGACGCTCTTGTGAGCGCGTGGATGAACGGCACTGACGCGGCGGACGCATACTCGCAGAAAGTAGGGGACATCATGAACGCCATGATAAAGAAATGGCTGTCGTTGGAGTTTATCCAGCCGCGCATGAAGGAGATACAGTCCTTAATGTTCGGCGCGGACGGTCAGGGCGGCTTCATGGAGGACGGCAAGCTGACGGAGGACGAGATTTCGCAGGTGGCTGAAAGGGTTCTGTCGTTGCAGGACAACATAGGGAAGTGGGGCGACACTGTGAACAAGCTGATAGACGGTCTGAAGGAGAGCGGCGTGCAGTTCGGGGACAGCGCGTCGGGTCTTAGCAAGGGCATACAGGGAGTAACGGAGAACACGGCGGATTTGCTTGCGTCTTACATAAACGGAATGCGTGCCGATTTGTCGCTTGTGCGCGAGAGCCTCCGTGAGCTTGCGGAGGAGAATCTTGCGGGCTTCGGCGCTGTGGCGCGGCAGCAGCTTTCGGAGCTGCGGAGCATAAGCGCGAACACGCTGCGCAACGCGGACGCGACAGTCGAACTTCTGTCGATTTTGAGGGCTAACACCATTGCGGGGCGCGGCTTCCGTGTGGCATAAAGAGAGGATGTTATGGAGGATTTTTCACTGTACATACAGCGTGCGGGTGAGGACACCGCTAAAGGCACGGTTGAGGAATGGTACTGCGGAGTAACGGATGCTTGCGCCGCTGTTGACGGCGGTTTCAAGGACTTTGCGTCCAAGAGCTGGCAGGGTGAGGACGGCGAGGACGTTTACATACCCGCGACACCCCGCCTTGCCGCCTATGACGCGGAGTGGGAGCTTTGCTACAAGGGTCCGGGCAGGGCGGCTTTCGCCACCTTGGAGGCGATGCGCTCATGGCTTTCGGGGAAGTTGCTGGTGCTCTACGACCCATATACCGGCATGGGGCGGCGCGGCGCGTGGCTGAAAGGTTTCAGCTCGCCCAAGTACAGGCGGCGCAAGGGCGCGGAGGTGCTTCGCTTCACGCTGACTTTCAGGATTACCGCCCCGGGAGGCGGCGTTACCGCCACGGAGGAGGGCGGAGAGGTTAAACTTACGGAAAACTCATAAGGGATGTGGACTGTATATAAAAAGGACGGCACGGCAGCCGGCTGCACGGTGTGGAGCCTGGAGTATCACGGCGAGCGCATGGGCGAGCGGTATGTGAGCGCGGACATTGAGAGCGCGGAGCCGCTGTCGCTCGGCGTGGGGGACTGGATAGAGTACCGTGGCGAGCGTTTCGAGCTTGGCAGCGCGGTTGACATAAGCAAGAGCGCCCCCTCCGGGGCTTACGGCTCGGGGTTCACCTGCAAGGGCGTGAAATTCCTGTCCCTTTCGGACGAGCTTACGCGCTGCTCGTTCCTTGACATCGTGGGGGGGGACAACAAGATGCACTACACGGGGCTTCCCAAGTTCAGCTTCTTCTGCTCCACGGTTGAGGATTTCGCGGGGCGCATACAGGCTAACCTTGACCGCGCCTACACCGGGGACGGCAAGTGGACTGTGGTTTGCAACCCCTCCCTGGCGGAGAAGGGCAACGTGTCGCTTTCCGCCGACGGCAAGACCGTGTGGGAGATGCTTTCGGAGCTTCCCGACAAGTTCGGCTGCAATTTCACGGTGTCGGGGCGCACGCTGACGATAGGGGTGAAGCCTGTCGAGGCGGGCAAGGTGTTCATGTGGGGCAAAGACGGCGGTATTGACGGAGTTGACGTGTCGGGGGACATCTCGCAGCAGGTGATAACCCGCGTGAGGGTGTACGGCAGCACGAAGAATATGCCGGAACGCTACTACAACAAGATGAGCGGCGCGGACGGCAAGAAATACGTCCCCGACAACATGGCTGTAAGCACGCTGATGCTCCCCTCGTTCCCCAAGACCACGCTCGACCCCTACATAGACAGCGGCAACATAGGCGAGCTTGGGGTGCGCGAGGGCGTGGTGTATTTTGACGGAAGCGGGGACAATGAGGAGATATACCCCACAATGGAGGGCATGACGGCGGAGGACCTTCGTGCGGCGGGCGTTTCGATAAGCCTTGACGAGGGGGACAACGGCAACCTTGACGAAGTGTTCGCTGCCGATGCGGTGGAGGCGGACGGCTATGTGGCGCAGGGGCAGACGGCAAGCCCATCCACGTTCAGGATAACACTGAAGGACATAGGTTTTGACATAAACGGACAGCTCACCTCCTCCACGGCGAAGATAAGCATGAAGGACGGAATGTGCGGCGGCAGGGAGTTCGAGATAACCGGCTGCGCCAAAAGCGGCAACAAGTATGTGCTGACTTGCAAGCGCACGCTTGACAGCGACCTTGACCTGTACTTCCCCTACAAGGACTACAACGTGAAAGCCGGGGACAAGTTCGTGCTTCTTGACATAAGTATGCCGGAAGCCTACATACAGGCGGCGAGCGGGCGGCTTCTGCTGAAAGGCACGGAATGGCTCGCGAAGAACTGCGAGCCGAAGCGCACGCTGACACCGAAGATATACGGCATATACATGGCGCGGCAGCATGACGAGGCACTGAAGTCTGGCGGAGTGAGCCTTCACAACACGCTGCGCGAGGGAATGCTTCTCCACGTGAAGGATGACGATTTGGGAATAGACACCGTTACAGGCATAAAGACCCTGACGATAAAGGAGGGCGGCGACAAGACCGTTCCTGAATATGAGGTTACGCTTGACGATGATGACGACACCGGGACTATCAGCAGGATACAGGAAAGGATAGACGGCATCGTGAGCGGCGTGATAAAGATAAGCGGCGAGACTGTGATAAGGAACAGTCCGTGGCTGAAATCCGCGCTTGCCGGCAAGCTAAGCAGGACGGATGATGACACTGCGGCGGGCGTGATAACTTTCCGCAAGGGGCTGAAGGTGGGGGACGGAAGCCGTGGCGTTGACGCTGCGGGCAACGCCGTGCTGAAAGGCGTGTCGTCGGAGACGATTTCCAATTCGGGGAAAATCACCAACGGCGGGGACATTGAGAACAGGAACGGCAGGGTTACGACAAAGGACATGACGGTAAATGACGCTGCAAGCGTGAGGAGCCTCACGGTAACGGGCAAGGCTACTTTCTTCGAGCTTGAGGTGCAGAGGGCTTCGGCAGCGGGGGGATTGTGCATATATTCCGCAGGCACAGGGAAAATAGACCTCGTGGAGCCGGTGTATAACACCGAAGACACGACCAAGGTGGAAGGGTGGAAGTGCTATCAGCTCGCAAAGGATGCGGACGGAACAAGCCTCCAGCAGATGTTCAAGAAGGGGGACAACCTTGTCTCGTTTTCCTTTAACACAGGTGCGGGCTACTACACAGGAACGGCCAACCGCTGGTGGTGGAGACGCTGCACGCAGGCGGGATTTACCTATGAGCTTAAAAACGGACAACGGTACATCAGCTTTACCGTAAACAAGAGCTTATGTGCCGAGGGGAGCGACGAGCCGAAGGTTGGCGACAAGGTTTGCGTGTTGGGCAACAAGGACGACAAGTCGCGTCAGAACGCGATAGTGATATGCGCCCACAAGGGGCTTGACGCGGGGCTGACAGCCCCATATCTTGCACAGTATGTCGGGATAAACGACTTCGACCTTGCAAGCCACAGGGAGAGCTGGTGGGGCTATGACGCAGACCACAAGGCGAGCAACCACTTCACGGGGAAGTTCAGCATAAGCGGCAGTTCGGGGGAGACCCCGATAGTGAACGACAGGGGCGCGTGGAAAGCGGGAGAGACATACGACTACTACGACAGGGTGAGTTATAACGGCTCGCTTTACCTCATGACCAACAAGGCTGCGGGTACGACAACGGGCATCCCCGGCGTTTCCACGGACTGGACTTTGCAGGTGAGCGCGGGGACAAACGGAAAGGACGGTGCGAGCATAAGCATAAAGGGCAGCGCGATAGCCCACTACGCAAACGCCTCCGAAATAGACCTCGCGACAGCGAAGAGCGGCTGGTACCTTACTGACACGGGCAGCTCGGAGCAGCACAAGAGGGGCATAACGATAGTGTCGGGCGGCATGATAGTGAACGACATTGACGTGGCGGACGGCGACAGCTACACCACATCAGAGGACGGACATCTGTGGACTGCCAACGCGGGCAGGGAGGCTTGGGACGACTGCGGCAAGATAGAGGGCGCGAAAGGCGCGGATGCCGTGGTTTGGCGGCTTATACCTTATTCGGAGACCCTTGCTGGGGCGATAGTTGAGGGCGAGGCTTCGGACGGCACGGCATACAAGTCTTATCATATAAAAGGCACATTGCTCTACACCGCCGAGAAGTGGGAGGGCACGACAAGGACGAGGGTGTCCTTGGGCGATGATGTATTCTGGCGTTGGAAAACGGCGAAAGGCACGGCTTGGAGCAACGTCAAGACCCCCGTGCCGGCAACGCCTGACTGGATGTATGACAAGGGGGACGGCGACCCCTCCACGGCGGCGGAGGACAAGAGCCTTTATGCCGTTGTGGAACTTGTAGTTGGCGGAGCGGTGGCTGACAGGCGCACCGTGAACGCCATAACTGACGCAAAAGCCTACATGGACGTTGACGCGGACTTGGGGCGCATGGAGTTTGGCGTAAAAGGGCTTTCGGAGAGCGTGCTGAAGATAAAGGACGACACGACAAGCCTCTCGACGCGAATGGGCAATGCGGAGGCGAAGATTGCCACGAGCGTGCAGACTGACGGGAACGGAAAGGTAATCTCCGACATAACTCTGTCGGCAGACAAGATAGACCTCGAGGGCGCGGTGAGCGCGAACGGCGAGTTCAGGATAGATACGTGGGGTAACGTGATGACAGGTGTCGCCCTGTCCCCCTCGGCGGACGCGGTGTCCTACATAGTTGAGGACAAGAGCAACCTTGTGTTTGAGGATAACGTAACAATAAAGCTGCCAAACGACCCCGAATACATCGGGCGGCGTATGCTGATAATCGCGCAGCCGAGGCACAACAGCGCGGGGGCGGTGCTGAAGCCCGGCACAAACGACCCCGTAACCGCCATGGCACAGGCTGGCAAAATCACGATACGGACAGGACGCACGCTGAATAATTGGATATACGGCTACAACAGCGGCGCGAGCATTTACGCCTCCGCGAATGACACCTCTGACGCGGACGCGGTGAAGAGCGCGCTGGAGGGCTTGCAGTTCTTCGGCGGCAATGTGGTGACGGAAAGCGGCAGAATCTTTGTGCAGGCATGGGAAATCAGCATACAGTGCGGCTATGTCGAGCTGTTGGGCACCCCCTATGCCGTAAGCAATATGTACGCTGCGGAATATGCCGTCAAGGGCGGCGAAAAATACGCGGTTCACATGATGCGCAGTGATGACGGACTGATAGACGACACCGACACGACAAACGGCATAATTGACGTAACACCAACAACGGAGTCTGACAGCCCCGCATTCGGGCAGGAGGGCAGCCTGTGGCGCGAAGTGCCGCAACTGTGCCAGTGGGTGGTAATCAACGTGAACGCGCAGCAATTCGGCAAATTGCCATGAGAAGCCTTGGCGCGGAAACGCAAAATGTTTAACTTTGGAATAAATATGCAGAATATATGGTTGACGACACGAAAGTACAGAGAGTGAACTATGAGAGCGACTTCACGCTTATGCTGAAGCCTGTTGACGTGGAGGGCAACGCGGCTGACGCTTTCCCTTCGGGTGATTTCGAGATAGTGTTCACCTGCGGGGGGCGTAAGTACTCATGCTCGCGTAAGGGGGACAGATACACGAACTGTAGGCTGAACGACGACGGCACGCTGACGGTGGTGTTTGACAGCCACAACCTCCTGCCCGGGGTGCTGAGGATGAAGATGTTCCTGCACCTGCCGAACGCGCTCTACCCGGACGGCGAGCAGACACTTGCGGGCGGCTGCATTGCCTTGGGCGTGGAGCTTGTGGCGTGCGGGGGCGACGACTTCACGACCGAGTTCGAGGCGGAGCTGGTGATGCCGTGTCAGGTTGACATCCGTCAGGAGGAGGGTCAGGAGACCGCCGCCGTGATGAGCCAGAAAGCCACCACTGACGCGCTGGCGGTGAGGGACGCGGCTTTGCAGGAGCATATAGAGAAAATGAGGGCGGAACTTATGGAGGCTTACTGTCTTATGATAGTGGGCGAAAACCCTGTGTTTGTCGGGAGTTCCGTCAACTATTCCATACAGGCTACAATCACGGAGACGGCAGACACCGTGAAAATCCTGCGCAACGGCGCGGAGATAGGCAGCGCGGAGAGCGTGAGGATATTGTCTGTGAGCGACACGCCCCCCCTTACGAAAAGAGGGAAGATAACCTATGCCGCAAGGGCGGTTATAGGCGGGACTATGAAGGAGGGGCATCTCGTGATTGACGTTGTACTGCCGATATACCTTGGCGCGGGGCAGGACGTGCAGCGCGTGATGACACCCGCCAACAGGCTCACGGCGCGGACAGAGCCGAAGGGCGCGTGCAGCGTGAGGGTTGACAGGGCGGGCGACTGGCTGTGGATAGCCGTGCCTGACGACATGACTTTCGCGGGCGCGGAAATGGGCGGCTTCGAGCTGCCTTTCAGCCTTACTGACGATTACGTCAAAGACTACAAGGTGTACCGCTCGGACAGCGCGTACAAGGCGGGGACTATGGAGATAAAACTATTATAAACTATTATAAACTATAAAAGGCTATGGCAACAATAAAGGTAGGCGGACAATTGGAGAGCGTTGCGGTTGACGAGAAGCTCGTCGATGCGGCGCAGGTCAAGGACGCGAGCAGGGACAACCTTTCGCAGAAGAACATAAACGATGAGCTTTACTCACGCACGGCGCAAAGCAGCGAGGAGCTGAAAGGCTATGTGAAGAAGACGGACTACGAGACCGACAAGGCGGCGATAAAGAAAAGCATCACGGACAACAAGAGTGCGGCAGACACCGCGATAAAGAACTTGCAGGACGGCAAGTTCGACAAGTCGCAGCTCATAAAGTCGGACGCGCCCCTGTCATCGACTGATGACAGCGTGTACACCTCGAAAAAGACGGACGCGCTGATTGAGGAGGCGAAAGGCTCGGCTTCAACCGACCTCGGGACGGCGAAAACCGAGCTGGAGGCGAAGATAGACACTAAGCTCGACAAGGCGAAAATCAAGAGCAAGAAAAGCTCAACGGCGGGGGACGTTTACGACGCGCCGTATGTGAACACGGAGCTTGACAAGAAGCAGGACAAGCTGACGGCGGGGACAAACATAAAGATAGAGGGCAGCACGATAAGCTGCACGATAGACACCACGCTGTACAAGGTAGTGGAGACACTTCCCGCAAAGCCCGCCTCGGGGGACATGAACAAGATACACCTTGTGCCGTCTGACGAGACCGCGACAAAGAACGTATATAAGGAGTACATTTGGAAAGGGGACGCTTGGGAGCAGCTGGGTGAGTACCAGTCAACGGTAGACCTGACCCCGTATTTCAAAAAAAAAGACATACAAAAAAAGACAGAGGTGCTTAGCAGCACTGCCGATGATAAAGTTCCCTCGAGTGCCTTACTCTACAAAGAACTTGCGGCAAAAGCAGAATTTGCTGGTCTCGTAAAAGGGCATTACGCCAAATCCTCCGCGATACCGTCAAATGCCGCCGACGGCGAATATTTGATAGATGCGAACGCCTCAGGAACATCGGGCAGTTATATTGTAACCGTAGCATCTGGAAGCGTGGTCGCGCCAAGTGAGCATCTTGCCACAAGCGGGTATTTGTACATGACCGTCGACGGGCATGTGTATGAAGCCAAGAACGGTGCGGTATGGTACGACCAAGGGGCTATCAAGACCAGCACCAACGATTATACGACCGCAGAGAAAAATAAATTGGCCGGCATTCAGGCAGGGGCGAACAAGACCGTAGTAGATACGGCATTGTCCACAACTTCCACCAACCCAGTCCAAAACAAAACTGTTAACGCAAAATTTGTAGAATTGCAAAATGAGATAGCCGTGATAAATGCCGATAAAGCAACATTCAGCCTCTCACGTACAAGTGGCAACAGCCTATATTTCGTGGGCGACACGTTCACGATAAAAGCCACCGCTACCTGCTCCGTCTCTGCTAATGCCATTACCATAAAGTGTGGCAACAGCACCATTGCGAGCGTACAAAATGCGGAAACCGCGACGGGAAGCCAGACGATAGGTCCGACTTTCTCCTCTGCACCGACTACAATAAATTTCACCGCTGAAGCGGTAATAGGCAGTGTCAAAAAAACGGCATCGTTTAGTGTGGGTCTTGTCAATCCTATGTATGTAGGGGCGGGCGCGGTTTATACGAATGTTGTAAACGACAGTCATAAACAATCGGCACGTACAAGTGCAGGCGGCACGTTCAACGTTACGGTAGCGTCTGCCGGGCAGTATGTGTTCTTCGTCGTTCCGAGCAGCATGACGATAAACAAGGTTACGCTTTCGGGCTTCGACTTCCCCCTCTTGGCGGCGGACACGACAAGCAAGAGCGGCTACAAGATATACAAGAGCGCGAACACCTACAAGGCAGGGACGCTTACTCTTGTTGTGAGCTAAGACTTGGGTGATTTCATTGTTATTGGTTGGACGCGGGGCGGGGTTGGAATGCCCTGTCCCGCTTTCTTGATTAAAAAAGGATTATGGCAAAGATAAAGGTGAGCGGCGAGCTTGAGGTTGCGACCGCTGAGGGGAAGCTGGCGGACGCGGCGCAGGTGTTTGACAGCGCGCTGCAAAAGAATCAACAATACATTAATAAGGAGTTCAAAGAAGCCCTCGCAAAACTTACGCGAAAGAAAAGAATCTATATGAAATTCGCGCAGAGTCCACAAGCTCCTTATGAGGGTTCATGGCTATATGCTTCTCCGGGAGAAACGGTTTATATGGCTATGCAGACGGGAACGGCGGCGAAGTCTTTAATCGTTACAGTAATCCCTTTGAACGCGAACAAAGCGACTCCCGCGTTAACAGTTACCAAGGTCGGTACCAGCAGCCTCTCCGCATCAATAGTCTTTTGGAAGGTGGCAATAACAATACCTGAAGACGTTGCGGGCGATGATGTCTACTTATATAAATACACCACAAGTACTACTTAATTATGAAATACTTAAAATTAGATGAGGTGTACAGGATTAACCGACTGGAAGGCATGACCGATGAGGAGTGGGATGAGGAGAATGAAAGGAAGATTGGGGATGTGTAACGTGTAAAAGGTTTGGATTATGAACGCGAAGGAGAGGGAATTGCACAGGATAGTGGATATAGTCGTTGGTTGCTGCTCGGTGAGTTTCGGCGGCAGGGTTTCGCTGTCGCGTGCCGAGGTTTTGGGCAAGGGTCGCGGCGAGGTTCTCACGATGACGCGGTGCATCCTCGCCTCGCTCATAATCGCGGCGGGCTTCAGCGTCTCCACCCTTGCGGGTCTCACGGGGCGCACCGCCACGAGCGCGAGATACCTCGTGAGCCTTGACAGGCAGTTCCACAAGACCTCGCGTGCCTACAGGATTGCAAGCGCGGAGGCGGCGGAGCTGTGTCGCGAGGCGTGGAGAAAGGACGACGAGGAAAGGGGGAAAGAGAAAGAGTAACGCGCAAGCAAAAGGCGTGCAGTCATGAGGGCTTATGTCCTTGTGGCTGCCTGTTTTTTGGCGGGAAACGGAATAATGCCTATATTTGCACGGCAATGAAACAAAAAACAGACTGACCATGAACGGCATGATTGAGGACAAATACGCTTACGGCAGTGTTGATGTCGCGGAGTATATCGTTGCTTACGCCAACGAGAACCATTTTGTCGTGAACATGACAAAAATGCAGAAGCTCCTTTACATCGCCTATGGGGTGTACCTTGCCGTGAAAGGCAGAAGGCTCACGGACGAACACCCGCATGCATGGCCATACGGTCCTGTTTTCCCGCGCACCAGAAGAAAGCTGCTTGACGTTCCGTTCGACAATGTGGATTACCCGGAAAAGTTGTCGGGGAACGCGGAGCTGCGCTCCCTTGTCAGGCTTGTGTTTGACAATTTCGGAAAATACAACGCCGCAGCCCTTTCCGAGTGGTCGCACAAGCCCAACTCACCGTGGGACAAGACGGTTTCGGGAGACGGCTTCCGTTGGGGGGATTTCATATCTGACAAGGACATAAAGCCTTATTTCTACAATCTGATAGTATGGAACAAGAATGACGCGCAACGGTGATTTAGAGAACATAGACAGTTTCAAGGTAACCATTGGCGACAATCTGAAAACAGTCGGGGACATAGACAAGTCGTCAATGCGCGAGCAGAAGAACGAGAGGTACAGGCAGGACACGAAGTTCCGCAGACACCTCACCTGTTGGGTCATGGTAATTGTCCCTGCATGGCTGGTGGCGGTTGTTGTTGTCCTGTTTTTCTGCGGGTTCTCCCTGTGCGAGCTGTCCGATGTCGTGCTGTCAACCCTCTTGGCGACGACAACGGCGAACATTCTGGGGCTGGCGTACATTGTGCTGAAAGGAATGTTCCCCCTCCATGCCGTGCGGGACGGAGGCAGGACAAGGGACAAAAATAGAGAACCTGACTGACTGTAAGCACAACGAAAGCAGAACGCAAATAAAAGCGAGGCAGACGGAAAGAAAAACGTCTGCCTTCTTTTTTGCGCCCCACGGATGAATGCGGAACTTTGCAACAAGCCCGACAATGGGCGAAACGTCTAAAATAAGTGATTATGGACATGGAGAACGGACACAAGGAGATTGTGGAGAAGAAGGTCTATGAGGAAGGCAAGAAGGAGTACGCGAGCAACGGCAAAGGCAACGCGGCCCTCACACTCGGCATCATAGGCACAGCCCTCGGCGCGGGTGCGCTCTGGGGCAGGGGCAACGGCATCTTGGGCATTGGCGGAGGCGGCAACGCGCCGGAGAACGTCAACATACAGGTTGCGCGTGAGGCAATGGCATCGGGTGCGGGCGCACCGACCGCATTCCAGGCGTGGGAACACGGCTGTGAGGAGACTCTGGCACTCACCAACACCATTTGGGGTTTGAAGGTGAACACGCAGGTGCAGCTGGGCAAGGCGCGCGAGCAGGACATCGCGGAGAAGTTCAGCCTGTACAAGGGCATGACGGAGGCGGCTTTCGGGCTTTACAAGAGCCAGATTGACGCTGACTTCAGCCTTTACAAGAACCAGCGCGATATGTATGACGCGCTTGACGGCAAGTATGCGGCGAAGTTTGCGGAACTTGACAAGAAGGTTGCCGTAATGGAGGCTGTGCGCCCCTATCAGGACAGGCTGCTCATGGACTACACCGACAAAAAGACCTGCCGCTGCATCTACGGCGAGCTTGTATTGCCAAGCACGCCGACCGTAACAGGGTATCAGGGCGCAAACCTTTTCGGCTGCAACTGCGCAAGGCAGGCGGCGGCATAGACGGCGTAAGGCGCAAGGCTGCACGCAGGAGGCGCGTAAATTAGTTGGTGGGGGCTGCCCTTCGCGGGGCTGTCTCCCGCCTTTTTCACCACATCAACTAAAAAGGGAAACATGGACATGAATTTTGACCCTGTGCTGCAACAGGGACAGGACGGCGGCATGACCGCAATGGCACAAGAGCGCGAAAGGCTGGCGCGGCAAATGGAAACCCTAAGAAGAAACTGGGGACAGCCGCAGCGTGAGAACGGCACGCCCGTATGGGACGAAATCGACAGGATTACACAGGGGCTGACATCGGGCGAGTTCCGCTGCCTGTCGGATAACGCGGAGTTTCAGGAGAGCAACGCTTTGGTTACTTCGCTGTTGCAAAGGGAGTACATGAGGATGATGCGTCCGCTTGTGGAGGGGACGCGGGACGGCAAGGAAGCGTTGGAGAAGCACCTTACGCTGCTGAAACGGCTCGTCAAGAGCGCGAAGGACGATGCGGAGCGCAAGAGCGCGATGATGAGCGACTACATGGAGAACCATGCCGACATGACATTCAACGACTACATAAAGATGATGAAGAAAGGAGGGAAGAAATGAACATAGACGAGATAAAGGAGAGGATATGCGGCGCGTTCACCTCGTGGGCGGAGCGCAAGATAACCGAGCTTGCCTCGGGAAACCCGCACATGGGGGTTATAGCCCCTTATCTGAAAAGAGGGGCGGAAAACTGGGTGAACCGCGAGCGCGAGCGTATCGGCACGATGCTTGACAACGCATCACTTTTCGTAGCTGACAAGGACGGGGACATAAACCTGCGCACTGTTACGGATGACATGATTTCCGTGTTCCGCGAAATGGACGAGGCGGAGTTCGGGGACGGCATGGTGCGCGGCACTGCCGGAAAGGGCGTGATAAAGGTCGGTTTCCCCGACAACCCGATAGTCTCGCTCCTTTTCGGGGACGGCTGTATGCTGAAGATAACCGCCGACGACTTGGCGGAACTCCGCGACATGATGCTGGAGAAATAAGGAAAAGCCGGCATGGGGAATGTTTTTATATGTCCCTGTGCCATTTTTATATGTCCTGTCTGTTTGGATATTTATTCAAAGTTTTTATCTTTGTAAATGTCAAAAACGGAACGGTCATGTCAATAATGGGAACTTATAAGGGGGAATCGATATGGGAGGCGGAATTTTCAGGAGTGTCAAAAACCCATTGCGCGTCAAACCCATGAGTTGGGCGGGCATTTTCAAGGCGGCTATATCCGTCATCGGCGGCTTGGCAGGTTGGGTGGTGGCGGAGTTCAAACCCGCGTTCCCCCTTGTCGTAGTGGCTGTGATATTCATCCTTTACGACACATGGACGGCGTACAGGCTTGACAGGCGTGCGCACGCGGCTTATCCCGAAAGGACGGCGCGGCACGAGGCGAAGTTCACGAGCTTCGCGTTCGGCAAGGTGGTGAAGCAGACGATACCCAAGAGGCTGTGGCTGATATTTTTGGCATACTTGGCGGAGCATTGGGTTTTCATACACATACACATCCCGCTGTCATACGTGATAACAGGCGTGATATGCTTCGAACAGGCATGGAGCATTTTGGAGAACGAAAGCTCCTGCCGTCCCGAGGCGGAACACAGGTTCTGGAAGTCGCTACAGCGGATAATGGTTGACAAGACGGCAAGGCATTTTGACGTGGATTTGGAAAAATTGGAGAAAGGGAATGGGAAAGATTAGGAAATTGCTTCAAAGGATTGACGCGCTTGTGGGGCGCATAGAGCTTGACTTCACGCTGCACTTAATCGTGAGCGCGGCAATTGTCTGGGTTTTCACCGTGCTGTTCGCCCTGTGCGGGTGCAGCATGGTGCAAGCCATTGCCGGCAGCATGCTTACAGCAATGTTTTTCGGCATTGTAAAGGAGACAGTCATAAACATCGTGATTAAGAGAGGCGTTGCCGATGACAGGGACATAGCCGCAGACGCTTGCGGGGCGGTGTCCGGGGCATTGCTGATAATGACAGGCGCGTTATTCTGGTGACAATGGCTAAGTACAGGGCAAGCAACACCCTTGTCGCCGCGATAAAGAGCTTTGAGGGGTACATATCCACACCGTACAAGTGTGCCGGCGGAAAATGGACGATAGGCTACGGACACACACGTGGCATAACCTCCCGGATGCGCGTTACCCCAGAGGAGGCACACAGGCTGCTTATGCAGGACTTGCGCAGCGTTGAGGAAAAGGTGAACGCCTTGGGGGTGTGCAGGACGCAGGGGCAGTTTGACGCGCTGTGCGATTTCGCGTTCAACCTCGGCAGCGGCGCATTGGAGGGCAGCACCCTGTTGTTCCTGATACGCAGCAACGCGAAAGAGCCTCTGATAAGGGGGGAGTTCGCACGTTGGGTGAGAGCCGGCGGAAAGATTTGCGCCGGTCTTGTGAAACGCCGCGCATGGGAGGCGGACAGATATTTTGAGGAATGAGTGAAAAAACTTTCAAAATATTGACAGGCGCGTGCGTCTTTGCCTTTTGCTTGCTCGTGGGGAAGTGTACACACCACTGCATTACAAATCCAGTGCGGGACACCGTGCGGGCTGTGTATGTTGACACGGTGAGGTACGTGCTGCCTGTGGCGCGGGACAGCGTTGTATTGCGGTATATAAAAGTGCGTGTTCCGCGTGCGGACAGCGTAAACGACACCTTGGGAGGCAGATATAAAAATAGCGGAGGGACATATAAAAACAGCGACAGCGCAGAAGTGGAGATACCTATCACGCAGAAAAAATATTCGGACACGACTTACACGGCGTGGGTTAGTGGCTTCCGCCCCGCGCTTGACAGCATACACGTTCACCCCCGCCGCGAGGTGGTTACGGTAACGCAAACCTTGCGGGGCAAGCCCAAGCGTTGGGGCGTGGGAGTACACGCGGGATATGGCGTTACTCCGCACGGCTTGCAGCCGTACATAGGGGTGGGGGTGAATTACAGCATACTGGATTTCTGAACCATTGCAATTTTTTTCATTGTTTGTTTTTAGAGTAAGGTTATGGCGGCAATCCGTGAGGACAGCCGCCATTTTTGTGTAAGTTTATTCTATTTCTTTTCCGTCTGCATACGCCTGTATCACAGGCAGCAATTCTTTAGCTTCTTCTCGCGTCATATTATTTTCGTATTTTCTAAATATTCCATATCCGTTATCTTGTATTCGTCTGCATCCTTTCCGTATTCCTTGCGGATTTCCTTTTGCAGACGCTTGAAGGCTTCTTCTGCCTTGATGCACTCTATAATATACTGACGGTCATCGTGCTTATATAGAGTGCCATAAAAACTTACTATTACTCTGTACATATTTATTTTAGTTCCGTTGCAAAATCGTAAAAATGCACCGTGTTTCCGCTCTTTTTCCAGCTATTCCGCACGGTGTTGTGCCTCTTTGCCCACAGCCTCGGGGTGCAGAACATACGCCATGAGAGCTGCCGCCACCAAGGGCGGTCGGAGCGGAACGGGACGAAGCTGTGGTCTGCAAGCTGCAAATTCTTGAAAGCGTAATCAAATCTCCTTGACCTTACGGACTTCCACCCGCGCTTTCTTATCGCGCTTATGCAGTGAGGGTGGGACTTCCACCATATATCCGCGCCGAAGCCGAACCAGCTCTTGAACCGCTCCTCGTCATATTCAGACCCTCTTTCTAGCACAATGCGGTACAGGCATCCGTGCGCCTCCAACAGTGTAAGAGTTGGCTCAAGCCCGACGGACAGTGGGTCGCCCTTTTTCCACCCGAACTGCACAAGTCCGTGTGCGAACTGCCAGCTGTCCAGCTTCCTGTCCCAAACCACGCGGATGTCGAAGAATTTCACCCCCGCCTTTATCTGCTCCCTTATCGTCTTGTCCTGACACCGCCAAAACGGCGTGAACAGCCTCCAAAACCAATGCTTCGGGGGCAGGTAACTCATTGAATTGTGTGAACCTATCATGATGTTATACCTTTGTTCTCTTCTATATTGATTGCACGGAATATCTCATACGCCACCTGCGGCACCCATGCGTTGCCGTAAGCCTTTATGCTTTCCATTCGCCATTTAGGAAAGGTGATAGCGTCCAGCCTTTCGGAAAGCCCATCATCTCCTCCACAAACAGGGGATTGAGTCGGGAATCCCCGCCACCAATCCTGTGGGCTATCTGTTGGGCAAGGTCTCCGTTCTCCTTGGCTTTCACAAGCGTCTCCATTCTCATTCCCGACCTCAAGCCGTCCGAGGCTTGAGGGGTCAGAAGAAGCTCCGCCACAGAGAAAGGGTTGAGGTTCGTCATCAGCTTGCGGTCTCTCGCCGAGCCGTTGGGCTTCCGTCTGTCCTCCATGACGGTAGGTGTCGGAAGCAGGTTCTCCCTCGCCGCTTTCGCCAATGTCGGACGCGGTGTCGCGTTCGGGGACAGGGAACGGTTTGTCCGTCCGCTGCCGGCATCTATTCCCACCGGCGTTGGCAACAAACCATACCCTGTCGCGTCTGTGGGGCGCACCGACGGCACAAGCCGGAATAACAAACGTCTGGACGGAATATCCCTCACGCTCAAGACTTCCGCAGACCTCCTCAAAGGTAAACCTCTCTCTTGCTCGTATAAGGTGATTTTCTCGGAACAGCATTCCTCCGCTTGCCATTTCAGCCTCCTCGCGGGACTGTACCATGCTTCGGATGCCATTAACGTTCTCGCCAACGACCCAAGCGGGCTGTATCTCCCGAATTGCGCGAAGCATCTGCGGCCAGAGGTAGCGGTCATCGTCCGCTCCCTTTCTTCTTCCGGCGAGCGAGAACGGCTGGCAGGGGAAGCCGCCTGTGAGGACTGTAACCTTCCCCCTCCAAGGGGTGAAGTCTGTTTTAGTGATGTCGTCATAACTTTCTGAATTTGGGTAATGGTATTCAAGCACGCGGCGACAGAACGGGTTAATCTCGCAGTGGAACAGGTTCTGCCACCCCGCCCAGTCGGCGGCGATTTCCGCGCCGCCGATGCCGCTGAAAAGCGAGGCGTGGGTGATTTGTCTCATTGTCATTTCTCTTTGAGTGTACCGTAATTCGCTATCAGCACCGCGTCAGCCGTGGCGAGGGTTATGCGCACTCCGGGGAAAAGCCCCTGCGCACAGGCTTTCAGCTTGTTCTTCCACTCTGTCTTGGAGGCGCATTGCGATGCCGTGCCGAGCTGGTAGTTTTTCTGCCACTTCTGCGGCGTTACGGTCTCAAACGGTATTCCCGCCGCCGTAACAGCCATTTCGATGTGTCCGTAGTTCTGTCCGAAGCGGAAGGAGGCGGATGCGCTCTGCCCGCTCCTGCCGCCAACCCTCTCAAGCCATACCTTTGCTTCATATCCGGAATAGGAGGCGAGGAAGCCGCAGATGTCGGAGGGGGTCTGCGGCATCTTGCAGCATACAATCAGCCTTCCTCCCCTCATCACAGCTATGCCGCCGTTCTTTCCCGGGTCAATGCCTATCACGTACCTTGCCATATCCTCTCCTTTCCCATTTTTCCGCGTCCGTGGTTTCTATCAGCATTCCGTCCGCAAGGATTGTTTTCCTCTCCTTTCCCGAGGCGGCGATGCGCTTCTTGACATCCGCTAAAAACTCCATGTCCGTTTCGCGTACAGTTTTCTTTCTCGTGTATGTGGGGACTTTGTCAAGTATATCCTCTTTGCCGTCCCTCCATGATGCTGTTTTCATTATAAATGTTTTTTTGTGGGCTTTCAGAAGCCCGCCGATGTACGATTATCTTTTTGATTTTGCGAAATTCCGAGCAGCCATCGGCGGACGTTGGTTATTGTTGTTCCTCTTTTCTTGCCGTTATTGACACGCACGCGGGGTAAAATGTATCGAAGCCGTCAAACTGTTCTTCGACCTCTTCCACGGCAGGTTCGTACAGCACGTTGTCTATCTTGACATACACCTCGCCTCCCTCGCAGCGGTTCAGGTACTCGATAAATGCTTCCTTATCCATTTGTCATCCTTTTTTATTGTGTTCTTTTTTTTCATAATATCCTCGTAGCTCTCGCCGTGAACGCTCATAATGTCGTTTACATCCCCATTCGGATGTTCCATAAACATCAGGTAAAAATCGCGATAAAAGCCATCGGGGCATTGCTTATACACCATGTATATTGTCGCCGCCCCGCATCTGCCTATCGTCTCGACAAAGTGCGGTCTTTCGCCAAAACGCCTCATGCAGTATGCGTCAAGGGCTTCCTCTCCCTCAATCCAAATTGTCGCGTATGGCATAGTCTTTCGTCTTTTCGTAAGTCAACGCAGCCGCCCTCATTGCCTTTATCTGTTTTATAGCATCCTGCATTGTGCTTGCCGGTGTCATTATCGCCACCGCCGTGCCGTTGCAAAGCAGGAATATCTTGCCGTCCCTCTCGCGGACGGAGAAGCGGGCGTTTATCTCCTCCGTTCTCCTTATCTCCTTTGTGCGCCGCACGCTTTCAGCCTGACGGCGCAGCCATTCTGTTATCCTGTTCATTGTTGTTGTAATTGAAATAATTTTATTAGTTGTTCAAAATAAACCTTGTCGGTCGGTATGTCATCGTCGGTGTTCATGATTTGCGCCGCGATGTTTTTCTTGTCGTTAATCAGCGAGTATATTGTATGGTCTATAGTCCCTCTCCCGAGCAGGTAGTAGCACGTAACGCTGTCTTTCTGCCCTATGCGGTGCGCCCTGTCCTCGCACTGGCAGCAGTCCGCATAGGTCCATGGAAGTTCGATAAATGCCACATCGGACGCGGCGGTGAGCGTAAGCCCGACCCCCGCCGCCTTGATTGAGCATATTATGAGCCTCACATCCGGGCTGTCCTGGAACGCATCGACCGCCGCCTGTCTGTCAGCCGCGCTGTCGCGCCCCGTAACCGTAACCGCCTTGGGAAACCGTTCAAGCAGCGCGTCCACGATGTCGTGGAGCGAGCAGAACACGATGAGCTTCTTCCCACTCGCGAGGAAGGTGCGGATAAAGTCAACGCCCTGCTGCAGCTTGCCGTGGGTGGCGAGCGAGCGCAGCTTCATGAACTTTACCAGAGCCTCCATGCGCATTTTGCGCCGCACCTCCCATACCGGACACCGCTCATACTCTTTGAGGTAGTTGGCGAGGTCGGTGGCGGCGACATCGTACTCTTCTGTGTTGCTTATCTCCACGTACAGGTCTATGCGTGTCTTTGCCGGAAGCTGCGGAAGCACCGCCGCCTTCTCGCGCCTTATGAGGCACTCCGAATACAGCCTTTCGGACAGTTCGCCAAGGTTGTCCGCGCCCTCGCGCTTTTCCTTTCCCATGCGGACGGACGCGACTTTGCCGCAGTAGCGGTCGAGGAACGCCTTGCGCCCCCCGAATGCGGTCAGTCTGCCCATGATTGACAGTTGCGCCACGAGGTCTTCGGGCCTGTTCACGACGGGCGTGCCGGACAGCATTATGACCCACTCCTTGCCGGAGGCGATACCCTTTGTGAATATTGTCTGCTGCGCGGAGGGGTCTTTGACGCGGTGGCTCTCGTCGATTATGACGGACTTGAACAGCCCTATGTCGGGCGTGAACACCACGTCCTTGAGGCGGAAGCCGCCACGCGAGCCGCCCCTGATGTCCCACACGAAGTACTTGCGGAGGCTCTCATAGTTGACCACCGCCACCTGCTGCATACCCATTTTGAGGAGGTACGGCCATGTGGTGAGTACGGAGTTGTCAAGCACAAGGGCGTGCTTGCCTGTGAACCTCCCGAACTCGCGCTGCCAGTTAATCTTCAAGGAGGAGGGGCAGATGACAAGACAGGGGTAAGCCCCCGCCGCATCGACGATGCCGACAGACTGGAGCGTCTTGCCCAGCCCCGGCTCGTCCCCGATTATCAGCCGCTTGTGGCGGAGACCGTAGGCGATGCCCTCTTTTTGGTAGGGGTATGGCTCGACCTTGAGCTTGCCGCAATATCCGCATTTGTATGCCTTTATCTCTTCCATGTCTTTTTAATTAAAAAAGACAGCACCGCATACCGCTTGGTCAACGTCCAATTTTCCACCGAACGATGCTGCCTTTGTTCTTGTTTTACAACTGTATCGCCCTCTTGCTTCCGTTGCTTTGGTACTGATACCATACCTCCAAGCCGCAGCTTGTCGCCACGTCAAACTCAAGTTTCGCGCCCTTGCTTTGCTCCCAGCCACGGAGCATGAGTATGCCGTCGCAATCCGTGAGGACATGGATGTCCGCCCTCATGTGTTCGCGCCAGTCGGCGTTGACAGGCACGCCGTTATCAAAGGGGTTGACAGGCGTTCCGCCCTGTGCCTTGATGTATTCCGCCGCACGCAGGAACGCCCTCATGCGCTCGGCGATGTCGTGGTGCGCTATCGCGCCGCTGATGTATATTCTCTTGCCGTTCATATTTTATCGTAGTTAATGTAAAGGTCGCACGCGACATAACTGCACTTCACTTTCTTCAGTCCATTGTCCGTTCTGTTGTCATGCCTCGCGTTGCAATAACTTATTATCTTGCTGCCGCATTCCCAACGCTCGCGGTGTTTGCACGTGCGGCACGTAAAAAGTTCGTTGTTCATTGTTACTTCACTTGAAAAAACATTCATTCCACTCTTGTACCAATAGGTATTATGTACACTTGCTTGTTTGAGGGTGCGCCCCAACAGGCGGCGAAGCCGAAGCCCTTGCGTATCTCGCCGGGGATTGTGTAAGTCATAGACTTCTTCGTGTAGCCCCTGCGGAAGCGGACGTGGGTGTAGGGGCGCGAAAACAGCCGTTTGTCCCAGTAGGGCTTAATCTCGCGGTACTCCTCCAATTTCGCCCCTCGCTCTATCATGTCGTACCACTTGCCCTTCAGCACGAGGTCAAGGATTATCATGTCATTCATCGTCCTCTGCAAGTTTCCACCCTCTGCGGGTCAGTTCGTCAACAAGTTCCTGCTCGTCCGCATAGTCGCAGATTTGCTCCGCCGTGAAGCAGGTGATTACCGCCTCCTCTTCCTGTGCTTCTATTACCCTCGAAAAGGGGTTGGGGGACATATTCGACAGCACATCCGCCACAAATTCCACCTGCTCCCTCGCACTCATGTTGTCAAGCACCTCGTAGGGGTCAACCCTCACGCTTATTTCTGTTTCCATTGTCATTATCTTCTTTAAGTATGTCGTTTACATATTTCACCACGCGCTCATATTCGCGTCCGCTCTTCTCGCTGTCATTATAAGCCTTGGCAATAAGTTCTTCGCCGCTTCCATAGAAGCAGCCTACTTTCCATTTATTATTAGACCGAGTCCATGTGAAGTATCGCCCCGAAGACCACCAATTTTTAAAAACGATGTAATCTGCGTTCTCGTAGACCATAGCGTCCC